>Ga0115003_10001407_pt1 | contig 21048 bp, 20 predicted proteins | sample ArcticOcean_MG_C_7_FD_88736 | JGI IMG/M metagenome (GOLD analysis project Ga0115003, IMG submission 88736) | Marine microbial communities from western Arctic Ocean - ArcticOcean_MG_CB11_88 | ecosystem: Environmental > Aquatic > Marine > Oceanic | place: Arctic Ocean: Canada Basin | collected... | reverse complement strand
ATTTTGGAAGATGAAAATTAGTTATTAAAATATCAATAGCTTTAAAATCATAACCTGGTTTAATAAATATATTTGTCTCATAAAAATTATTTACCTTATTTTCACTACTATAAAAACTTTCAAGAGCTCTTGCAACAGTAGTTCCAACCGATATCACCTTGCCATTATTTTTCTTACACCTCTCTATCAATTTTTCTGTTATATCAGGAACGCAATACAATTCTGAATGCATCTTATGATCATCAATATTTTGTGTTTTTATACTAGAGAAAGTCCCCATACCAATATGCAAAGTTATGTAGGCTATCTTGACACCTTTTTTATTTAGCTTTTCTATAAGCTTGTTATCAAAATGTAATCCTGCAGTTGGTGCGGCAACGGAACCATCTTTTTTAGCAAAAATTGTTTGGTAATAATCTTTATCAATTTGATTTGGCTGTCTTGATATGTATGGTGGTAAAGGGACAGCACCATGATCACTTAAAAGTTTTTTTACAGATGAGTTCTCAACCAAAACTTCGCACAAAATTTGTTCATTATTTTCAATTCTAAGTTCGATTTCATTTCCAATAATAACTATATCACCATTTTTAAGTTTTCTAGTTGATTTTATTTGGCAGATAAAAAGTTTTTCACTCAAAACTCTTTCGATGAATATTTCAACCCTTCCTTTTGTTTTTTTTCTATAACCAATTATTCTTGCAGGAATAACCTTGGTGTCATTAACAACTAATAAATCATCTTTTGATATATATTTATAAAGATTTTTAAATTTTTCATCTTTTAGTTTCTTTGTTGACCTATCAATAACCAATAGTTTTGAGCTACTTCTTTTATCCTTGGGTTCTTGAGCAATAGATTGGTCTGGGAGGGAATAATTAAAAATGTCTAATTTCATTGTTCGATACTAACATAAAAACCATTAATTATTACTTAACTATTAGCATAATAATAAAATTTAGAATTTTTATAACTTAATATTTTTTTTGAAATTATTTGTTTACTGATATTTAGAGAAAAAATTATTTACAATTTTTGAGACATATTTTATTTCAGATTTTTTCATGTCGGGAGAATTTCCCCAGAAAATTCCTCTATCCATAATTTCGTTTGCACCTGTAATTTTTCCAGATACTCTATGCTTAATATTCTTAATAGCTGGCTGTCTTAACATGTTGCCACATATTATTGGTCTAGTTTCAATACCATTTTTTTCTAGGTATACTCTAAATTTATCTCTAATCTCTTTTGTTTTACATAAAACTGGAAATCCAAACCAGGCAGCTACTGTTTTTTTTGTAATTTCCATAGGAACCATTAACTCATTTTTTTTCAGATGCGCAAAATCTTTATTCCATTCCTTACCAATTTTATTTCTATGCTCATTATGCTTTTTTAGTTTCTTCAATTGAACTCTTCCTACTGAAGCATTTATGTCAGTAGGTCTTAAATTATAGCCAATGGTCAAAAATAAAAATCTTGGGTCTATATCAGGGAACATCTCATAATACTTTTCTCTACTGTCCATGTCTCTAGCCCAACCATGAGCTCTTAAAGATCTAATTTTATCAGCCAAGTAATCGTTATTTGTTATGACCATACCACCCTCAACCGTTGTTATATGATGAGAGAAGAAAAAGCTAAAAGTTCCAATTTCTCCAAATGTCCCTAAAAATTTATTATTGTTTTTTACCCCAAGTGATTCACATGTATCTTCTATAAGCCACAATTTATGTTTATCACATAATTTTTTGATCTCATTTATATATCCTGCATTTCCTAGGACATGAACAACACATATTGCTTTAGTTTTTTTCGTTATTGCCTTCTTAATAGCATCTACACTAGTTTGCATTGTGAACGGCTCATTGTCTACAAAGACAGGGACTGCCCCGACTTGTGCTATAGGCCATATTGAAGTTGACCATGATACAGCTGGAACTATGACTTCATCACCTTTTTTTAAGAGCTTTCTTGGAAGTTTTTCGGTATTATATACATCATTATCAAATATAGCAGAAAATGCTAGAAGGTTCGCTGATGATCCTGAATTAACCATTATTGCATGCTTAACATTAAAATATTTTGCAAATTCTCTTTCAAAAGCCTTAGTTACTTTCCCCATGCTATAAAAACCAGAATCCAAAACCTTATTTATAGCTTTTTTCTCTGATTTTCCTACCGTGTCATATACTAATTTAATTTTCATATTTACTTTATAACTCTTAATTGATGTAATAAAATTGAGACAATTTAATGTGCTATAGTAAATAAAATCATAATAAATAACAAGTTATTATCAAATTTTTCTGGGATTAATATTTGAAATACTAGTTCTTGATAATATTTTTCTAAATTTTAAAATATATGAACATTTTACATTTTTACAAAACATCAATTTATGAATCGTTTGGAGGGGTAGAAAAATTTATTGATGAATTAACTTTAAATACAAAAAATTATGGAGTTAATAATACTATTATAGCCTTAACCCCAAAAAATATTAATTCTTTCAAGGAGTATAATGGCGTTAAAGTATATTTTTGCAAAACTAATATAGACTATGCTTCTACACCTATGTCAATCTCAGCTTTCAAAATATTTAAGGAAGTTATAAAAGATATAGATTTAATTCATTACCATTTCCCATACCCTTTTTCTGATATAATAAATCTTGTTTCTGCTAATAATAAGAAATATATAATTACTTATCATTCGGATATTGTAAAACAAAAAAAGTTATTACTTATATATAAGCCCCTAATGAAAAACTTTCTTGATGGTGCAGAAAAAATAGTTGCAACATCACAAAATTATCTTGAAAGTAGCTCAGTACTAAGAAAATATCGTTCTAAAGTAGATATAATTCCCTGCGGATTAACAAATGATTTGATATATTTCAACAAAGATAAAGCTTCAGAAAAAATAATTAAAAGAAAATACGGAGAAAAATATTTTTTCTTTGTCGGAAGACTTGTATATTACAAAGGTATAGATTTTCTTATCGATGCTGCAAAGTTAAATAACTATTCATTAGTTATCGCTGGCAAAGGTAATTATTTTAAGGACATAAATAAAGAAATTAAAAAACATAATTTAAAACATGTTCACTTAATTGGAGAAATAAGTAAAAATGAAAAATACAATTTAATGTCAAATTGCTATAGCTTTATATTTCCTTCCAATCAAAGATCAGAGGCTTTTGGATTATCTCTTCTCGAAGCGTCTATGTTTTCAAAACCTTTAATTAGTTGCGAAATTGGTACTGGTACTACATTTATAAATAAGAATAATGAAACAGGTCTGGTCATAAAGCCAAATGATTCAACTGCAATCAATAGTTCTATGAAATATTTATGGGATAATGAAAGCATAAGCAAAAAATTTGGTGAGAACAGCTATAAAAGATACGAAGAATTATTTACTGCAAAAAAAATGTCAGAGTCATATATTAGACTTTACAAAAGCATAATTAATATTTAAAGCTATAAATCTGATAATAATTTTCTTGCTTTTAGATAATCTGACTTGATTCCAATATCAATAAAAAAATTTTCTGTGAGTAAGAAAGATGGCTTAATCTCTTTTACGTATTTATGCAAAAAATCACTTTCTAGTGAAAATGAAAGCTGAAAATTATAATTATTAAGTATATCTTCTTTCATAATATAAACTCCTGCATTTATAAAACCAGAGCCATTATTTTCTTTTTCATTATAACTTATAATTTCTGTATCATTAAATTTTATTGAACCATATCTAGCAGTATTATTAATTTTTTTTAGCAACAAAGTGATTTTTTTATTATTTTTTAAATGCACATCTTCCAACTCTTTTAAAGAATAATCTATATAAGTATCACCATTTATTACAACAAAGTTTTCATTTTTGCTAATAATATTTTTAGACAAAATAAATTTTATTGCACCTCCGGTGCCTAGGGGTTCTGGCTCAACAATATAATGGAATTTATTTTTTATGAAATTATTTTTTGAAAAATAGTCAATTATTTTTTCTGGCATGTAGTGTAATGAAAAAATTATTTCTTCAACACCTGCTTTCAACAATTGCTGGACAATTATTTCTAAAAAAGGCTTCCCATTTATATCAGCCATAGGTTTAGGCTGATCAGAGACAACTTCTTTTAGTCTTGTGCCAAATCCACCAGCTAAAATAATTGCTTTTTTTATCATTTTAAGATTTATTTTTCTCCAAAAATAGTATCTTCTACTATCCCGCAAATTAATTGACCAACTGTTATATGCATTTCCTGAATATGATTTGTTTCCTTGCTAGGAACATTAATACATATATCTGATAACTCATTCATTTGGCAATGAGCTTCTCCCGTAAAACTTATTACTTTGATACCTATTTGCTTAGCTACTTCTATTGCTTTTATTACATTTTCACTTTTTCCACTTGTGGATATTGCTACCAAAACATCACCTTTAACACCAATGCCTTTTAGTTGTCTCGAGAAAACATTTTCATATCCATAGTCATTCCCTATGGCAGTTATTGCAGATGTATCTACCGTTAAAGCTAATGCTGGCAGAGGATCTCTATTAATTTTATATCTACCCATTAGTTCTGCTGCTAAGTGTTGTGAATCGCCAGCTGAACCACCATTGCCACAAAATAGTATTTTATTTTTTTTACTTAAAGCATCTATAATTTCAAGAGCTGCTTTACTTATGTTGTCTGTTTCACTTTCTAAATTAATAAAATTCTTAGAGACTTGTTTTAGATAACTGCTAATTACTGATTTCATTTTTTCCTCTTAATTGTGTGAAATTATTAAATCTTTCGATTATTTTTTCTACTTACTGGTACTATAATTTTGATCTACATTATTATAAATAATATTTGAGCCAGATGAATCAAACATAAAAGGCACATGCACTAAATCTTTCAACTTTTTAATAACATTTTTTTGATGCTCAGATTTCACATAAAATATAATAAATCCACCGCCTCCTGCACCAAGTATTTTACCACCAGAGGCTCCTGATTTTATTCCTGCTTTATATATATCATCAATAAAGCTGTTTGATATTTCCTTTGTAATAGATTTTTTTAATAACCAGGATTCATGCAAGAGAGAGCCAAAGTCTTCCATTCCTGAATTTTTTGAATTAAGAATTTTTAGTGCTTCAGGTACCATTGCTTTCATTTCATTTAAAACTTGAATCTTACTTTTTATAGCCTTAATTTGTTGCCCAGCAAGAACAGATGCTGTTCTTGATCTTCCAGTGAAAAATAATAAAATATTTTTCTGTAATGTTTTAAAATTTTTTAGCGGCAGAATAACAGGCGCGACATTAAAAGAATCATTCTTATTAAATGTTATATGATTGAACCCACCATAAGCTGTTGCTATTTGATCCTGCATCCCAACATTTTCTTTAAGTATATTTTTTTCCATATTTATAGAAGCCTCAGCTAATTCTTTTTTACTTATATATATGGAATTCATTGCATGCAAAGCACTAATAAAGCCAGCAGCAAAAGATGAGCTTGATCCTAATCCAGACCTCGCTGGCAAATCACCTTGATGATATATTTCTAACCCTTTATCTACTTTATAATGTTTTAATGCGCCTTTGATTAACGGGTGTTTTATTTGGGAAACTTTATCTATATCTTCAATCATTGACCACAAAATTCTATATTTTTTTTTAAAGAATGGTGGATACTCTCTTACATTAATGTAGCAATATTTGTCTATAGTAGTGGAAATAACCTCGCCACCATGGGCTCTACTATATGTGTGATAGTCAGTCCCACCTCCAAAAAAAGAAATCCTATAAGGGGTTCTGGTGATTATCATAGTTATCCTGAATAATTTTTATTGTTATTGTTCTTATATTTTTTTTGTCATTGTAACAAAAAATTCTCTAAATGGTGAAAAAATTATTTTGTAGCTAAAACAGCCTCGAAATGACTTAAACACAAATATATCACGTAGGATATTTAATTTACTATTTGATATCTATTTATGAAGCTTTTACTAAATTTTACTAGATTTCATTGTAGCGATTCGTTGTATTAGTAGGCTGCTGATGTATAATGCTACCAATATAATTTCAGAAAAGTAATAAAAATGAGTAAAAAAAAATTAGCAATCGTCAGTAGTTACAACACGCTTTGTGGAAATGCTACCTATAGTGCTGCATTAAAAAAAGAGTTTAGCAAGTACTTTGATGTGGAGACTTTTCATATTGATAATTCTTATTTTAAGCTTAAAGCATCGGTCGGGCAACAAAGAATCGAAGAAATTGTATCTGAACTAGGAAGATTTGATTATGTAAACATTCAAGCTGAAGCTGGTTTATTCGGGTTGACGCCAACACAAATGATAAAAAATATCTCAAAATGTATTAAAGCATGTGAGAATGTAATTATTACAATACATCGAGTTGACTATATAGAGTCTAATCAAAATTTATTTAGAAATATTTTTATAAATCCTCTTTCTTTTAAAAAAGAACTAAAAAAAAGGATGAGACATTACATAACTTCGAAATTGATTACTGCTTGTAAAGTTTTAGGGCGAAAAAAGAAAGTTTCAATAATGGTTCATACGAAAAGAAGTAGCAAATATATTAAACAAGTTTTTAAGTTTCCTCAAGTTCATGAATTTCCAATAACCTTTTTACCAGAAAACAATAGAAATAGTGTAAACGAAAATGTTGAGATTTATAAACGAGAAATGCAAGAATTCTATAAGCTTGATAAAAATAAAATTAATGTTGGGATATTTGGATTTTTATCGAACAATAAAGGTCATCATACCGCTGTAGAAGCAGCTAAGTTATTAGGGCCTGATTATAATCTTTTGATATTTGGAGGTCAGCATCCTGGGAGTATAGATTTCTATGAGATGGGTTTTTATGATCAATTATACCCAAAAAAAGTATACCCAAATAACCATCCATACATTGCTAATCTTATTAATCAACTGCAGACTTACAGGGATGAGCTTCATGAAGGTCAGATGCAAGAGCATTTGGTCAAAATAAAGAACTTTTATAAAAAAAATACTACACAAAATGAAGGCGACAGTGTTGAACCTTTCAAGTTTGATGAGTCTCAATTTAATGTGAAAATGCTTGGTAATGTAGATGATGAAGCTTATATAAAATATATGAGAGCGTGTGATTTTATTGTCTTACCTTATTTTGAAACTGGCCAAGACGGCTCTGGCAATGCATCTATTGCTTTTGAAGTTAAACACCCCAGGGTTTTGACATCTAGGGCCAAACATTTCTTTGAACTAGGTAAATTTTATAAAAATTGCTTTAGTACTTTCGATATTGCTAATCCTATTCAACTATATCAGAAAATACTTGCTTGGGATGATTCAACGGATAAATTGCACAGTAAAAATCTAGCCACTGCCCTAGAATCATATAATATTGAAAATAATATCAAGAAACATATTGAGATTTTCGAGAATGCTAAAATTATAAATACTCATAACTCTCCTGAAAAACAACTATGAGTATAGTCCTTTCAGCTTACCATTAAGTATTAATATGAACTTATCAGGCCCATACTTTACGGTTTATACAGCATTTCAAAAAGATGGTGATATTGACTATAAGTCTATTAGCAATTATATAAACTATTTAATACGTAATGGAGCTGATAAACTATACTTAATGCCATACAATGGTCGTTACTCTCAGCTTTCTATGGATGAAATATTAAGTTTAAATAGATTTGTTATTAAGGAATCAAAAGTAGCCAATAAAGAAACTCTTGTAATTGTAAGTGATCCTATACATTGTTCCACAGCAGACTCGATAAAATTTGCAGTTGACGCAAAAAAAAATGGTGCCGACTTATTTTCAAGTATTTGCCGAGAAAAGTTCTATAGTAACGAGCAAATTATTTCGCACTACGAAAAACTTGGAGATGCCAATATTCCTATTTTTATACACAACATGCCTTTTCTGTCAGCAACAGATAGCCAAATTATTCATTGGCCTATAGATTTAGTTTATAATTTATCTAAACTAGATCATGTTTTTGCAATGAAAGAAGACACAAAAGATATTAATTACGCAAAAAAACTTATGGAGCTGCCTATTGAGGCAAAATTAATTTTCGCAGGAAGGAAAAGTTATCTTCTAGAATTGATAGATTTAAATATAGACGGATATCTTAATGGAATATCTATGATCAATCCTGCAATATCTCATCATTTTTGGGAATTATATAAAAATAAAAAAATTAAAGATCTAAGTGATTTTGTAAAAAAAGTTGATGATCCATTCTGGGACGTTCTTGTAAAAAGACTTGGATGGCATAGATGCAATAAAGCTTCTTTAGAATATTTCAAAATTATGAAAAGAAATGAAAGGCTTCCTATGATATGCTTATCAGATGATGAATTTACATATGTATCTGATTTTTGGGATAAACATGTTAATGAGATAAATAAATGCATAAAGTTTGTTTTATACCAGCAAGAAGCAAATCAAAAAGACTCTTAAATAAAAATGTTTTAAATCTAGGAGAACTTCCTCTTGTATGCTGGACCATAATATTCGCTATTAAATCAAATCATTTTAATGAAGTAATTTTCAGTACAGATTCAGATAAATATGTTGATACCGTAAAAGAAGTTTTAAAAAATTTTAAAATTAATGACGACGTCGTAACATACCAAATTAGAAATAAAGACTTTTGTAATGATAAAACAAAAATATTCGATTATCTAAAACATGGTTTTTCACACGATGTGTTAGATGATAAAGGTGGTACTATAGTACAAATGTTACCAACTTCGCCATTTAGAAGTTATGAAGAATTTTCAGAAGCAATGAATTTATTTGACACATCTAAAAAAAATGTTTTTTCATGTGTAAAATATGACTTTCATATTAAATTTGCTTTTTCCATGAAAGATAGCGAATACGAGCCTCTTTTCAAAGATTCACCGATGGTTACCGGAAACACAAGAAGTCAGTCGCAAAATACTTACTACCACCCCACCGGAACATTTTATATTCTAGATTATGGTAAACTAAAAAAAGATATGAAAACCATATATACTAATTCATTAGGTTATGAGGTTGGTAAAACATCATCTATAGATATAGATGAACAAGAAGATTTTGATTTTGCACAAAGTATTGCAATGACAGAGATAAAAAAATTAATAAAACTACAATAATTAGAGCGTAAAGAAATGTTATACATATTTGAAATGGCTAATAATCATCAAGGAGATTTAAAACATGCTTTTAAAATTGTAGACGAAGTATCCAAAATTGTTGAAGAAAAAGAAATTAATGCAGCTATCAAAGTGCAATTTAGAAACTTAGATACATTTATACATAAAGCATATCAAAATTCTGATCTAAAATTTGTAAAGAGATTTAACGAAACTAGATTAACTAAAAGTGATTTTAAAAAATTATTATCTTACATAAAAAGTAAAAATATACTTACCTGCGCAACACCATTCGACAATGAGTCAATTCCCATGATTGATGAATTGGATGTAGACTTACTTAAAATTGCTAGTTGTTCATGCGATGACTGGCCTTTATTAAAAGAAATTGCTGAGAATGTTGAGAGAAAAATCATTATATCTACAGCAGGTGTAGAAATTAAGCATCTAGAAAAAATTTATAGTTTATTCTCAAACCACAGAAGACACATATCTTTTCTTCATTGTGTTGGTGATTACCCTACAGATAATAAATATGCTAACTTGAGCAGAATTTCTGAAATACAAAAAAAATTTCCAAGTGTAGAGGTTGGTATATCAACTCACGAAAAACCTAGTGAAAAATCTATTGTTCCATATGCTGTAGCTCTTGGGGCTACAATTATTGAAAAACATTTTGGTTTTCCAACAAATAAAATTACACTAAATGATTACTCTTTAAATACTGATCAATATAAAAATATTATAGATGATGTTAATGTGTTTCTTAAGGCATACACAGGCAAAAGCAGTAAAGAAAAATCATCTTTGAAAGAATTAAAGCGAGGTGTTTACTTAAAGAAATCAAAAAAAATTGGCGAAATAATTAATATAAATGATCTGTATTATGCAATGCCAATTATTGAGAGTCAGTTTGACGCGTCAATGGTTGATGATGAGTGGGGTTGGGTTCAAAGAAAAAATAATGTTATTGGGAAAGTATGCATAAAAAAAATTAATAAAGACGATCCTCTTTTATTTAATTGTGTTGAAAGCATGCAGAATGAAAAAATTATTAGCAAAATAGCTAAGCAATCTTTAGCTTTGCTAAAAAAAGCAAAGATAACTGTTCATCCGCAAGATTCAGTAGAAATATCATGTCACTATGGATTAAAAAATTTTTTTAATAATGGCGCCATTATAATAGATAAAGTTAACCGCGAATATTGTAAAAAGTTATTGATATTGCTTCCAGGTCAGCATCACCCTATTCACTTTCATCCACAAAAAGAAGAGACGTTTGAACTTCTTCATGGTGACTGCAGTATTAAACTAAAAGATAATCTAATAGATCTAGAACATGGGCTTCCACTACTTATTGAAAAACGAACACCTCATTCATTCCAAAGTAAGAATGGTGCTATTATTGAAGAGATATCTACAACACACATAAAAGGTGATTCGATTTATGAAGACCCTAAAATCAGCAAATTAAAACTTTCAGAAAGAAAGATAAAAATAAAACTAATTGACTAAAATGAAAAAAATTTTATTTTATATAGAGCCATGGATAGAACTAAACATACCATTTTGGAAAAGAGATTATATCTGGTGGTTCAAGAATAATATTGAATCTGCTTTTAAAGCAAATACAAAAGTAGAGTCCTTATTTGTAATAAACGAAGGTATTGAGGCTAACGTTGATACATCCTCAATGGAAAATTATGAAGTAATATACCAGCATGAGCTAATTAAAATATTTTCTAGTTCAATCTCAAGTCTTAAGAATTGGCAAAATAATACATTCTCTGAAACTGAAATGAATGAAATGCAAAAACTAATAAAACTTAAATTAAAATCATTTGAGCCTGATATAATTTTTACAATATCTCCAGTGCCTTATTTATCTAAACTTTACCCAAAAGCAAAAATATTTCACAAGCATGGTTTTAATATGAGAGAGCCTTTTCCAGATGAAATGCTTTCTTTTGATCATTTAGGTCTGTATGGAAATAGTGTTTGGGCTGAGAATATAAATTTCTTTAAAAATAAAAAACTTAATAATAGTGAAAAACTATTTCTAGATGATTTTAGGTCTATTTTTAGGCCAATTTTTGAAGGAATGGCATCACAAAATGAAATTATATTTAATGATTTAAAGATAAAAAATTTTAAAAAGATATTGTTGTTCCCATTGCAACATAATGATCATAATATCTACAGGCATTCAACAAACTATTTACTGCCAGCAATGATAGAACATGTTTTTAGTTCTCTTGATCCCCAAATTGGCGTTTTAGTAACCCAACATCCAGACTCAATGTTACTTACTAATGATGAAATAAATTATTTTAAAAATAAATATAGAAATTTTTTATATCTTGGCAAATCTGAAAAAAGGCATAGTCCTTCACAAGAGCTATTACCTCTAACAGATGGAATATTGTCTGTTGCATCCCATTTATCTTTTCTTGCGCTAATTTTAAAAAAACCAGTTTTCACAGTAGCAGGTAGTCATATCAATAAGTTTTCTGATAATAATAATATTAGTGAAATAAGTACTCTACTTCAAGAAAATTTACAGGGTAAGGATTTCAAAGACTCACTTCTACATTTTTTTATTAAAAAATACAATTTTAATTATAAGTATTTTTTAGATCACGACTGGTTATTCAATAGGTTTACAACTATAGATTCCTCTATTACAGCTAAAAATTATCCTGAAATTGATGAAGATAATTATATTTTAGATAGTTATATTGAACGCAAGAGATTACCTAAGTATGATAAAGACTTAAATCACGACAGTGTTACGAAGAGGAAAGAATAATGGATAGATCATCGCTTTACTCTAATGGTAGTGTAGAAGATGCGCTAAAAAAACTAAATTTGTTTGGGATTACATCCATTAAAGACTATCTTTCTAATGAATTAGTTACTGAGCTTCTTGAGGAATCTAAAATTATTTTACAAGAAAAGCCGCTACAATGTCACATTATTAGACATAATCATGTCACAAATGAATCTGGAATCACACAAACAATTAATCCAGAAATTGCTAGCACTCAAGATAATTTGCCTAACATAGAATCTGTATTTAGAGGAAGCTTTATGAATAGATTATGTTATGAATATTATAAGCCCTTTGAATATACATTGAATCCTGAAGTACTTGTAAGTCATTTAAAAGAATCGGAAAATAGGATATTGCCATGGCATTTTGATAGGCTACAAACTTTAAAATTTTGGATCTATTTAACTGATACTAATGAAGATAATGGGGCTATGGAATATTGTCCTGGTACGCATTGGGAAGGGAGATACAGAAGTCAATTTCATTTATCTATAGGCGACTTAGTTAGAGAGATACCGAATGATATTCCTGAGGAAAGAATAATAAATGGCATGATTATTGATTGCAAGGCTGGCGAACTTATGATTTTTGATCCTGATGGTTTTCATAGAGGAGGGGTAATTAGGCCTGGCAAGGAAAGATATCATTTAAGAGGAGATAGCTTTCCAAATATTGGAAGAAAACATGGAGATAAAAAAGGCCCAATACAACGAATTCTAGGAGATAATACAAAGGACAGAACGTTAAATAGAAATGGGTTGATGGGGTCAGGATCAAAAAAATTAAATAAATAAATTTCTTTAAAAAAATTTTTTAAAAATTTTAATGTCATTGATATTAGATTGTAATATATATAGAATGAATTTCGAAAAAAAATACTTACTACTGTAAAGAAATAATTGCCTATGAAAACGAATTACTTAATATTTGGAGGATCAGGATATTTTGGAAGTTATTTTATAAGTCACTTATTAAGTGATAATAATAATAATATTATCTCTACCTATACATCTCATAAATCGAATTATGATAATATTGAAAACCTACATCTAGATCTTTCAAATAAAGATAGCATCAATGTTTTTTTAAAAAGAATATCTTCATATAAAAATTTAAAAGTTATATACTTATCAGCTCTTCATAGGCCTGATCAAGTAGATAAAAATCCAAAAAAAGCTAAGTTAATTAACGTTGATTCATTTAAATACCTTATAGAAAATATGAAAAATATAGAATCTCTATTCTATATTTCAACAGACAATGTTTATGGGAAAGCTGAAAGTAGAAAATTTTTTAAAGAAGATGATCCCTTAAATCCCACTACACTGTATGGAAAACATAAATGTGAGGCTGAAAAAATTGCATTATCTGCAGGTTATAATGTAATAAGGTACCCTTTTTTAATCGGGCCGTCATTATCCTATAAACCACACTTTTATGAAGAAATAGTTAATAGTATTAAAAATAATATTGAGTTTAAGTTACTAGAAGATTCATATAGAAGCTCTATAGATTTTAACCAAGCCGCAAGCTTAGGTTTGAAATTAATGAATGAGTGTTCGTCAAAAGGTTTTGACATTGTTAATATTTGTTGCGATGAGCCTCTCTCAAAATATAAAATTGGCTTAATGATAGCTGATAAATTAAATTTAGATTCAGATCTAATTGTACCAATAAAGTTTAATGAATTTATAGAATTTAGTAAGCACAGGACAAAGGATATATTGCTTTCTAATAAAAAATTTAAAAAATTACTAAATATTGATAAAATTGTGTTGAAGCTTTAATTTTTGTGAATATCTATTTCAGAATTTTTCTGAACACCTTTATCATAAAATGCTAAAAGCATAGTATCCTCGGTAAAGATAAAAGAATGCTTCACTTCCTTATGAATTATAAACATATCATTTTTAGAGATATTAATTATATGTATTTTCTCATCTTTTTCTAAAGTTAATTCAAAAGCACCACTAATAATAAAAAACAACTCATTATTATTTTTATGAAAATGCCCCCCTCGTTCACTTTCTTTAATTGAATTAATCAAGTTTGCTTGACTCCAGCCAGTAGAAAAAATTTGCTTAAGTTCTCCTCTTTCGTCATTATGCGTGAACTCTGGTCTGCAAAATGTTACTACAGAGATTATTGAATTTTTCAGTTTCATTGGTGTATAATAACATTTAATAAATATAGAGTACATTATCATCATGAATAAAAAAAAAGCACTAATAACTGGTATTACTGGTATGGTTGGATCTCATCTGGCAGATTACTTATATGAGAATACAGATTGGGAAATATATGGAATGTGCAGATGGAGAAGTCCTCTTGATAACATATCTCACTTAGTTGAAAAAATAAATAATAAAGATAGATTGCACTTATTATATGGTGATTTACGAGACTATATTTCTCTTCATGATGTTGTAAAAAAATCTGAACCAGATTATGTCTTTCATTTAGCTGCACAAAGTTATCCTCAAACTAGTTTTGAGTCCCCATTAGATACTCTTGAGACTAATGTTCAAGGAACGACTGCTTTATTAGAAGCGATAAGAAAATTAAATTTAGATCCTTATATACATGTGTGTGCATCCAGCGAAGTTTTTGGAAGAGTTCCAAAAGAAAAACTTCCGATAGATGAAGAATGTTCTTTTCATCCAGCATCACCTTATGCAATATCAAAAGTCGGTACAGATCTTATTGGCAGATATTATGCTGAAGCATACGGCATGAAAACTATGACAACAAGAATGTTTACTCATACTGGACCAAGAAGAGGCGATGTATTTGCAGAAAGTACATTTGCAAAGCAGATTGCAATGATAGAAGAAGGAATAATCCCACCAGTAGTTAAAACTGGAAATCTTGAATCTTTGAGAACATTTGCAGATGTTAGAGATGCAGTTAGGGCATACCATATACTTCTTACCCATAATCCAACCCCTGGAGAGTACTACAATATTGGTGGTACATACACATGCACTATAAAAGATATGCTTGATTACCTTATTTCTATATCTAAATGTCCAAATAAAATTAAAGTAATTACAGATCCAGAAAGACTAAGACCAATAGATGCTGATTTACAAGTACCAAATACAAAGAAATTCTCGGATCATACAGGATGGAAACCAGTAATAACTTTTGAAGAAACCATGAATGATCTTTTAAATTATTGGAGAGAAAAAGTTTCAAAAGATAAAAACTATCTCACACGATGAAGAATAAAGCATTATTTTTAGATAGGGATGGGGTTATTAATAAAGATAATGGTTATACGTATAGGATAGAAGACTTTATTTTTATAAATGGGATATTTGACTTATGTAAAAAAGCGATTCTTAGTAAATTCATGATAATTGTTATAACAAATCAAAGTGGCATATCAAGGGATCTATACTCTGAAGGAGATTTTGAAATATTAACAGAATACATGATAAATGAATTTAAAAAAAATAGAATAAAAATTTCTAAAGTTTATTACTGCCCATATCATAATGAATTCCCTAAACCAGAGTATAGTCACCTAAAAAATCATAGGAAACCAAGCCCCGGCATGATATTTGATGCAAAAAAAGAATTTAATTTAAGTCTTAAAAATTCTATTTTAATTGGTGATAAGATATCAGATGTCCAGGCTGGGGTTAATTCTGGCGTAAAAAATAATTTTCTTTTTTCTAAAGAACCTAATGAAAAAAATAATCAATATAAAATTATTCGTGATTTCAGCAAAGAATCTTTAGATCTTATATTTAGCTAAAAATAAATTATGTATAATAAATAACATTTTTAGAAAACTTTTTATGAGATATTAAAGCTAACGCTAATGTAGAAAGAAATAAAATCAATAATGAAGCATGGTCGTAAGCACTAGGATATTCTCCATAATACAAAATTTTAGTAAATGGAGCCATCATTACAGAGAATGGGGAAAATTTAAGTACTTCTCCAATAGTTCCGTCCATAGCAGATATTGGATACATAATTGGAGTAAGCCACATAAAGGCTGGCATGAATGCTTCTATCAAAGTCTTTACGTCTCTTATATAAGGTGTTATATAAGCAAGTATAATTCCAATAAAAAGTAAAATAAATAATAAAATGAAAAAATAAATCGGGAATAGTAAAGCTGTAAGATAAAAATCAACATCAGTTATAAAGCCAACAACAATGTAAAGGGCTACTAAAGATAATAAGTATATTTTAGAAAATTTTATTATATCAACCATAATAAAAACACTTTTAGGGATCGGGCAAAGCTTTAATATTCCTCCCCTTGACAAAATTGAGACTGACGTAGCTGTCATTACACTAGAAATAAACAACCATAAGACTAAATTTGTTGTTAGAAAAAATATATAATTCTCAGTTTCAGGGAATCTAGTAATTTTTGATAAAACCGTACCTAGAACTAGTATTAATATAAATGGCCTTATAATTAACCATAACTTGCCTAGATAAGAAGATCCATATTCCTGGTCTAGAGTTTTAGTTACAATTATTTGAACTAAACTCCAATATTTATATGAGAAAAAAGTGTCTTTTAATTTGTAGTAAAAATTACTCATTTTGATAAAATCTCATTATTGTATTTATCAATCATTTCTGGTGTTTTGCCATAATCATACACTGTTCCTTCAGAGATTATATAACACGTTTTACAAATATCACGTATTTGCGATTGGTCATGCGAAACAAAAATTCCTATATCAACACTATCCCAGAGTTTAGTCATAAAATTTTTCGCTTTTGAAATAAAATTTGCATCCCCTGTAGCAAAAACCTCATCTAATAGTAATATATCTGCACGTTGAAATATGACTGATGAAAAAGCAAATCTTGCCATCATACCACTAGAATAGTTAATCATTGGCTTATCGATGTATTCTCCAAGCTCACTAAATTCTATAATTTTTTCTTCAACATCTTTGTTATATTCAGATATGTTATTTCTAAAAGCAAAAGCTAATTTAATGTTATCTCTACCTGTTAATTCTGTCATAAATTCTGCGCCCATACCTAACGAAGAAACAATTTTTCCGTCAATATCTGTGGTACCAGTCTGAGGAGCATAAGTACCAACAATCACTTTAAGCAAAGAAGTTTTTCCAGATCCATTTAAACCAAGCATACCAACTCTATCTCCATTTTTAGCTTCAAAACTAAGATTATTAAGTATAGAAATTTTTTTTGGCAAGATATTTTTCTTTTTTACAAACATTTCTTTTACAGATTGTGCTCTTGAAATATGATCTACACCAACAACAGATATGTTATTAATTTTTATATAACTCATGATAGTTTATCGATTAGTTTAAAATTTTATATGTAAACTTTACAGTAAAAAACTATAAAAAAGTATTATTTTATGTATACTTTGATAAAAAAAAGAAGAATATTATGTTAAAGAGTACAAACACCCTAAAAATATCTCAGTTTTTTTTATTTTTAACATTTTTTTCTATACTTATATCAACTGCTTTTACAAATATTTTTTTACTCTTTTCAGTTTTATTTGGAGTATTATCAATTATACTCAGCAAGAATATGTTGTTTCTAAGATATGATAAGGTTTCACAAATATCAACATTATTATTTATCTTATTATCTTTTTCTCTTATATATACAATTACTGATACTCCTGAAGCTCTAGAAACTCTAAAAAAATATGCTAAACTAACTTATATTCCTGTAATATATTTTATTCTAAAAGATAAATATATTAAAGATAGATGTGTAAACTATTTTTTAGTTGGATGCAGCGTAATTTTATTTTTATCATATGCAAAATATTTTGAATTTATACAACCTACAGTAATAACATATTATCTAGATATTGAGTATCAGGAAAAACTTACCCATGGCGTTACTATTTTTCAGAACTCAATAATACATGGTGCAGTTCTTTCACTTTTTTCATACCTTATGTTATTTAAATTTTTTAAAAATAATAGTTTTTTATATCTTATTATTTCATCTTTAGGTTTTTATAATGTTATTTTTCTTAATAATTCAAGATCGGCATATATTATTTCAATTATTTTAATTTTTTTTAGTATATTTAAATTTATAAAAAATAAAAATACTAAAATTTTAATTACTGCATTTTTAGGTATTATTCTATTTGCAGGTATTCTTAATAGCAAACTTATCCAACATAGGATTTCTGCAGCAGTTACTGAAATAGAATATTTACAAAATAATGAATACAATAATTCTGTTGGACTAAGATTATTGTGGATTAAGATTGGGATACATAATATTTTAAATTCGCCTATATTAGGTTCTGGTGTAGGATCTTTTAAAGAAACTTCTTTTAACTACTTTATTGACAATGAATATGATGCAAAAGTTAATTATTCAGAAGCTATTACTAAAAACTCACATAATGAATTTATTAGTATTTCTACACAATTAGGTTTAGTAGGTTTATTTTTATATATCTTATTTTTGATTTATTTGTTTGTTTATTCTCTTGGATCAGATTTTGGTGGAGCAGTATTTATTATAGTTTCTGTATCTTCAATCTTTAATTCCTTATTTTTTGATAATATGCTTGGAATTTTTATAATCTTAATAATTGCATTAGGGATAAATAAAGATCAGTCAAATTGACTTGTTTTAAATATGTTTTCATCTCTTCCAGGGCCATTTGAAATAATATCTATTGGGACTTCTAGGTAACGTTCAATATCTTCTATGTATATTTTTGCATTGGTTGGTAATTTCTCATATTCTTTAATAGAGCTAATATTTTTTTTCCATCCGGCATACTCTTTATAGACTGGTTTGTTTTCTTTATAAGCTATACATACTTTTATTTTTTTAAACGAGTCTAAAACATCTAACTTTGTTAAACATATTCCCGTAAAGCCGTTTATAATAATAGATCTTTTAAGAGCTACTAGATCTAGCCAACCACATCTTCTTTGTCTTCCGGTTGTAGCTCCAAACTCGTGTCCTTTTTCTGACAAAATTTTCCCATCCTCATCAAATATTTCTGTCATAAATGGTCCAGACCCAACTCTCGTAGTATATGCTTTTACAATAGCTAATATATAATCTAATTTATTTGGTGATACACCAGCCCCAGTAAAAATACCTCCAACGGTTGTGTTTGATGATGTTACAAATGGGTATGTGCCGTGATCAATATCTAAAAGTGTGCCTTGAGCTCCTTCGAATACTATTTTTTTATTTTTTTGAAACGCTTTATTTATGTATTCTGGAACATCTACAATAAATTTTTTGTACTTGCTGTAATTTAATAATAAACGCTCGTATACTTCGTTTTCATTAAAGGGAGCTTCATTATAATAATTCTCTAGTACAAAGTTATGATAATCCAGCAATTCTTTAATTTTTTCTAATAAAGAATCTTGCTCTGATAAATCACCAAGCCTAACCCCTCTTCTGGATATTTTATCTTCATAAGCTGGCCCAATTCCTCTTCCTGTTGTACCAATTTTACTTTTTCCTTTCTTTATTTCTCTAGCTTTATCTAATGCTATATGAACTGGAAGTATTAGCGGACAACCATTAGATAGTAATAGTCTATTTTCTACGTCAATATTATTTTTTCTTAAAATTTCAATTTCTTCACTTAGAGCTTCTAAAGACAAAACTACGCCATTACCTACAACACACATAACATCTTTATGAAGGATTCCTGAAGGAACTAAATGTAGGATAGTTGTTTTTCCATCTACAACTAACGTATGCCCAGCATTATGACCTCCTTGAAATCTTACCACTACATCACAATTTTTTGTTAATAAATCAACAATCTTTCCTTTTCCTTCGTCGCCCCACTGAGCACCTAATATTGCTATACCTTTATTCATTAAATTCCTCTACTTCTAAAATCCATTTGCCAGACTTATTGACTATATTATTTTCTTTAGATTGATATTTTAACAAGTACCTTGCATCCATACTAAAACCTATTCCAGAAATGCCATCTTTATTACAATCATATCTTCCGCCAAATGAAGCAGCTTCACTGTCATTTTCAATATAAGCACTAAATATAATATTATTTTCATAATCAAAACCATTTAATTCACAAAAATCATATTTAATTTCAACATCATTATGTGATCTAGATACAATATTGCAGATCTCAATCATACGATTAATATCATTCTCAATATCTTTATTGAGAAATTTTAGTTGATCTGAGTGTTTTAAAATACTCTTTATAGAACCATGCATTTTTGGGAAATCACTTATACAATCTTCTAGCTCTCTATCGATGTGTAAATCACTCAAGTATTTTTTAATTTCTGATGTTGATTTGCTTCTTATCAATTTTTTTATTTGCTTTTCTTGTTCAATTTCTAGGTTTGCAAAGGACATTAACTTTTTAAAGATGCCTACGTGACCAATATCTAAGAATATTTTTTTAGAAGTAAATTTTTTTAACGTATCTAACATCAAATTAATTAACTCGGCATCATCAGTTGCGCTATTGCTTCCAATTAATTCAGCTCCTGCCTGAATTGGGGTTCTTGATTTCTTAGAATCATGATTTTTTGTTCGCACAACATGATCAAAGTAACAATATCTATTTGTTCCTTTGTCATTATACGTTGAGTAAATTCTAGAAATTTGCGATGTGATGTCAGCTCTTAGACCTAATTGCTTACCAGTCTCTTGATCTGTTAATTTAAAGGTCTGTAAATTTAAATCTTCACTAATATTATTTAAAAGAGAGTCGGAGTACTCTATCATCGGTGGTATAACCAAACCGTAACCATAAGCTATGAATGTATCCACCACCTCTCTTCGTTTCATTTCAAGCCAATATGCTTGTTCAGGCAATATGTCTTCTATACCTTCCGGTAGTATCCATTTAGTGATTGGCATTTTATTTATTATATTTTATTTATAGGGCCAGCTAAAAACTTATTTTCCATTTTTAAAGTATTTAAAAAACTCTGAATCAGGATCAATTACCAACATATCTGATTTATTTTTAAAAGCATTAACATAAGCTTTTAAACTTCTTGTGAAAGCATAAAAT
>Ga0115003_10001401_pt1 | contig 21094 bp, 18 predicted proteins | sample ArcticOcean_MG_C_7_FD_88736 | JGI IMG/M metagenome (GOLD analysis project Ga0115003, IMG submission 88736) | Marine microbial communities from western Arctic Ocean - ArcticOcean_MG_CB11_88 | ecosystem: Environmental > Aquatic > Marine > Oceanic | place: Arctic Ocean: Canada Basin | collected... | reverse complement strand
CGCCGCGAAGCGGTGGTCTTCGACGACGGGATCATCGTTCAACGCAAACCGCTTTCGGGAGACCCGCTCGGCTACCGCGCGGTCGACCTCGGCACGTCGAGCTTTTTCGAGGGCTCGGGCCTCGACCCCAATCGTTTTCGTGGCGCCGACTACGACCCGGGCCCGACGTCGGAACATCATCGCGACGGGCGCAACGAATACCTACTTTCCGAAACCGTTCTGTCTGCCGACTTGATCGTGAACCTTCCCAAACTGAAGACCCATAAGAAGACGGGGGTAACACTCGCGCTCAAAAACCTGGTCGGCATCAACGGCGACAAGAACTGGCTGCCCCATCACAGCCTGGGCGGCGTGTCTGAAGGCGGCGACGAATTTCCTGCCGCACGCTTGATCGACCGCCTGCGTAGCCGTGCAATTGAGATCGCCCGTCCGCTTCTCGCACGAGGCAGGGGCACGCACTTCTTTCGGGCAGCGCGCCGTGTCGAATCCGCGACCCGCGGTGACGCGTTCATTCGTGCGGGCAATTGGTACGGCAATCAGACGACCTGGCGAATGTGCTGTGACTTGAATCGCAGCCTCTATTACAGCGACACGAAAGCGTTGGCGCTGGGCGCCGAAGCCCCGGTTCGAACTGTCCTCACGGTGCTCGACGGCATCGTGGCCGGCGAAGGTGAAGGCCCCCTCGCCCCCAACGACGTACCCCTGGGCGCCATTGTGGCGGGAACGGACCCCATCGCCGTAGATTTGGTCGCCGTTCGCATGATGGGCTTCAACGAACAGTTGATTCCCAAGCTGCGCGAGCCGATGAGGGACACCGGGGCGCGAATCACGCAGGTGCGCGACCCCGCAGATGTCGAAGTCTTCGAAGCGCGCGTCGACCCGGTCGATTCGAGCCGGCCGACACGCAAACGTCTCGATGAAATCACCTGCGAGCGAACCTTTATCGCGCACGCAGGCTGGCGCGGTCATATCGAAAGCGACGGGCTCAAATCTCCATGAAACAAATTTTGCAAAGTGCGCGCAGCGGTGAACTCGAACTTGTCGAGGTTCCCTCGCCAATTCCCGCTCCGGGCCAGGTGCTTGTGGCCAACCACTACTCGGTCGTTTCTCCGGGTACAGAAAAGATGGCACTCGACTTTGCGCGTAAGTCTCTTGTATCCAAAGCGCGCAGTCGCCCGGACCTCGTAAAGCAAGTGCTTAAAAAACTCCAGCACGAAGGCCCGATGCCGACCTATCGCGCGGTCACAACGCGCCTCGAAGCCCCGCAACCGCTTGGCTATGCGACCGCGGGTGTTGTCGTCGCGGTGGGAGAAGGCGTCGAGGGGTTTGCCCCAGGTGATCGTGTCGCATGCGCGGGCGCGGGCTACGCGAATCACGCCGAATTAGTCACGGTCCCCGACAATTTGGTGGTTCACGTTCCGGCTGCGCTCGAACTCGACAAGGCCGCTTACGCGACCTTGGGCGCAATTGCGATGCAGGGTGTTCGCGTCGCGGACCCGCGGCTGGGCGAAGTCGTGGCCGTGATCGGCTTGGGCCTCATTGGCCAACTGACCGTGCAGCTTCTTCGCGCAGCAGGTTGCCAGGTGCTCGCGATTGACATCAATAAAGACCGTATTGCCGAAGCGATGGATCAGGGTGCGACCTGGAGTGCGGTGCCGGGCGACGATCATGAGCCGTGGAAGAACGCCGCGACGAATGGCTATGGCGTCGACATCGCGATCGTCACGGCAGCGTCTGAGAGTTCTGCCCCGATCACGCTTGCCGCAGACCTTTGTCGCGTGAAGGGATGCGTGGTTGCCGTCGGCGCGACTGCGATGGACCTCGACCGCCGCAGCTTTTACCCCAAAGAACTCGAACTCCGCATGAGCATGTCGTACGGCCCCGGTCGTTATGACAGACGCTACGAAGAACTCGGTCTCGACTACCCGATTTCTCACGTCCGCTGGACAGAGAATCGCAACTTGCAGTCGTTCGTGAACCTCGCCGCGGCGGGGGACATTGATCCAGCGAAACTCGACGCGGAAGTCGTCGCTTTCGAGGACGCGGAAAGCTCCTACGAAGCACTCGCCAAGGGCGAACGCAAAAATCTCGCGATCATCTTCAAGTACAAGGGCGCGCCCGATGAAGCCCGAACCCTTGAACTTGCAAAACCTTCTGCGCGACGCGATGGGGACGTAGGCATCGCGTTCGTCGGTGCGGGCAACTACGCAAAGGCGCAGCTAATCCCCGCCATCGCGAGCGCGTCAAAGGTTCGCAAGGTTCAAGTCGTCACCGCAACAGGCGCTTCGGCGCGACGAACTTCAGAAAAGTACGACTATGCGAGTTGTGGGACCGATCCCCAGGAAGTGTTTGAAAACGACGCGGTCGATCTGGTGTTCATCGCAACCCAACACGACTCACACGCCTCGCTCGCCTGCGACACGATGAAGGCCGGCAAGGCCGTTTGGCTCGAAAAGCCAATTGGGCTTGATCGAGAATCGGTCCGGGAGTTGGTCGCTGCCGCACGCGACACACAGGGCTTCTTGAGTGTCGGTTACAACCGGCGCTTCTCCCCTCACGCGGAGAAGGTTCGCGAAACATTCGACGGACGAACGGAACCCATGTCGATTCGGTACACCGTGGCCGCAGGGGCAACCCCGGCAGGGACTTGGGTCACCGACCCGAAGACCGGTGGCGGCCGCATCATCGGCGAGTGCTGTCACTTCATCGATCTCTGCATCTATCTCGTCGGCACATTGCCCTCAAGCGTCTACGCGCGCGGATTGAGCCGTGACCCCGAGCGCGATGATTCATTTGTGGCCAACGTAAGCTTCACCGACGGTTCCGTCGCAACCCTCGAGTACCTTGCCAACGCGAGCGCCGAGCTTCCCAAGGAACGCTTCGAAGTGTCGTCCGAGCGCAAGACCGCAATCTGCGAAAACTTCCGCAGTACCACCGTGATGGGTGGCACGCCGCTCAAGACCCTCAACCAGAACAAGGGACAACGCGAAGCCGTGCTCGCCGTCATCGAAGCGTGCCGCACCGGCGCGGGTTCTCCGTTTACCCTCGAAGAACTGACCGCCAATTCCGAAACAACCTTCGGGATCTTGGAATCGATGCGAACCGGGCAGGCAGTCGACCTCACGGCAAAGTTGGCCGCTTACTAGAGGCGTTTTTTAAAGGCTGGCGGGGTAGCGACGTGAACGCTGCGCGCTTGTCGATCGATTAGACAATGGCCGATTCGCAGCGCGTTCTCTTCAGCCACGATTGCTAGGCGCTTCAAATCGTGCTTTTGCCTGCGATTGAGAGCGGGCTGATGAGCGACGGCGTGGGGGGCCGCGCTCTACTTCATTTTCGACGAATTCGATTGCCTTCATTGGCTCGTGTCCATGCGCGAGCCGCGCTTTGTTTTTTACCGTCGTGAGCGTGATCGCCGTTGTATGGCATCGCTTCGTTTTGATGAATGCGAAACAGTCATCTAGAGCCGAGCGAAAACAAGCCAGCGCCTGGCCTGAACCGGGTTGACTCAGCGCGCCGGAACATCCCGTGGATAGTCACGAAACGGCACCCAGTCAAATTCGCTGAGCAGGGTCGTCACCTTGTCGAGACAACCGCCGATCCCGACGTAGCTCTTAAAGTTTCGAAACGCGCCGAGGTCGAGGCGCGGCTGGTCGAGGTCGATGTCTCGTGGGTGGATGTAGAGAACGAGGCCTTCGTTTCGCGCGCGTTGTCCGCGTGCCCAATAAAGAATCAACGAGGTCGGAAAGAGGCGCAGGTAGCCGCCGCCGAGATAAGCAACCCGGCGTAGAGGAGTGCTTATGGTTGAAATGGGAAATTCCATCAAGCCGTTTGGCAGTCGTGTTGGAAAAGGTTCTGCGTTTGGCAAGCCACCGTGAGCGCGGCTTGCGGGAAATACGGACGAGTCGTATTCGAAGCCTTCGGAGGCAAGTACGTCCAACGCCCAATCGCTGTCTTCGCGAATCGAAAAGCCTGGAGCGCGGTATCCAACCGGGCGGACGCCAACCGCACCTTCGATCGCGTCGTTGGCGCGGCGCAGATCATCGCGAAACTCTTGCGGCGTCTGCTGGTAGATCAGGCCGTGCGCGTAACCATGGCTCGCAATCTCATGCCCCGCATCGGCAATCCGTTGCAGAAGTGCCGGGTACTGCTCGGCGATCCACCCCAAGACAAAGAACGTGCAGCGTACGTTCGCTTGTTCGAGTACATCGAGTAGACGACCGGTATTGGTTTCGACCCGGGCTTCCTGGTCGGCCCAAGTGGACAGCGCCGGAGCAGCGTCAGTGTCGAGGAGATGAAACCAGTCTTCGAGGTCGATCGAGAATAAGTTCGGTGATGCCATTTTGTTTCCGATTGCCGAGCAGGTCGCGCCCAAAACCAGGCGCGCCCGTTAGTTCGGAATGAAGCGCGGAAGCTCAGGGGCGACCTTCGAGGCGAAGTCACGAAATGCCGCGTCGGCCACTTCGAAGTTCTCACGTTCGATCTGCATCGTGAAGCGGAGCAGCGAACCATCCGTGCGGCTGCGCAGGGCGCGGTCGAAGAACATGTGCCACAGGCGATCGATGTTGGTGCCGATCACGTGGCCGCGCGACTGATACCAGAAATAGACAAGCCCGCGTTGCTGGCCTTTTGCGATCACGACGCGTTTGGCTTCACCTTCGATGCCGAAGTTGATCGGCACGATGTCGGACTCGATGATGTCCCAACCCGCCCCTGGCAAGCAGTGTTCCGGGGGATGAATCAATGTGGTCTTGCCGGAGTCGCTGCGCTCCTGCTTTTCGTGATAGCCCGCGTAAAAGTCAACATGCTTACCCGGTATGTCGGTCGTGTAGCGACAAATGATGTAGTCGGTGACGCCGAGGTTATCGAGCACTTTCTGGTCCATCAATTGACGATCGCCGCATTTCCAACCGTCGAAGTCGTCTGGGAAATCGGAAAAGTTTTCCCGGGGCGGCGTGATGTCTCCGATCGCGAGGTTGTTGTACGCGTAGGAGTTCGCGGCGATGAACAGCAGTGCAACGATGAGCTTGGCGAGGGTCATGCGGGCGAACTCTCCTGAGCGTTTTTGCGCGTAAAAAAGTTAGCGCCAAAGCTGAGTGAGCGCGCAAGCAGCAAGAGCATGAAGAACGCCATGCCGAAGGTGATCATACCCTGGAAGTCATGGATGAAGCCGGTGGCGGTCTCGCGGCCGAAGTTGTGTGCAAGTACGCCGGTCAGTGACACTCGCACCGCGTTTACCACGATCGCGATGGGGATCGTGCCTGCCACCAAGATGCTCTGTTGAATCATGTGGCCGGGGCGAAAGAACTGAGCGAACACCACGCCGAGGGTGAGGAGCGCCATCAACGAACGCAAGCCCGAGCACGCTTCGGCGACGAACAACTGGGTGTGAGCGAGATGAATGATGTTGCCCTCAAGCAGTGCCGGGATCCCGAACGCCTGCAGACTCCCAACCGCCCAACCGGCGGCGATCAATTGCAGCGGGAACGCGATGATGTTCACGAGAGACTGCGGGAGCGGGACCATCAGGAAGAGAAACGCCATTGGGAACAACAAGATCTCGAAGACGCGACGGCCGGCGAGGAGCAGCACGAGGCCCATCAGGGCGAGCACGTAGCCACTGCGCAGTGCCGTCAGGAGACCGCCAAGCTCACCAATGCACACGGCGATGACGCCCAAGAAAAGAATCCCGGCGCCCCACCAACTCCCGTCGAGTTCGGCGCGACGCAGCTGCGGCGTTTTGCCATACGCGAAGTAGAGAGAAAGAGGAACGATGAGCAAGCCGTGGGAATAGTCAGGGTTGGCGCGCCACGTGCGAAACATTTGGACCAGCACCGGATAAAACACGTAGGTGGCGATCGCGATAGTGGCGCAGAGGGCCCAGAGCGTCTTCTGGCGAAGGTCTGTAGCCGCGCTGGCTTCGATGCTTGGTTGGCCTTGACTCACGATCCCGCTCCAAAGTCACGTTCGAGTACGTTGGCGATTCGCTCCGACGCCTTGCCGTCCCACAGGTCGGGGACGTTACCGGCCTTCGGGTTGCCGTCGAGGGTCGCCATGACTTCACGCAAGATCACTTCTCTGTCCGCCCCCACCATGGTGTTGGTTCCGTGGGTGACGGTAATGGGTCGTTCCGTCGAATCGCGCAGCGTGAAGCAAGGCGTGCCAAGCGCGGTGGTTTCTTCTTGAACGCCGCCCGAGTCGGTGAGGACAATCTTGGCGTCGGCCATCAAGCGCAAGAAGTCGAGGTAGTCCTGCGGTTCAATGATTTGAAACTTCAAGTCACGGCCGCCGAGGGCTTCGCTGATATTCGTCGCGGTGCGGGGATGCACGGGGAACACGATCGGAACCCGGTCGTGAATTTCTTCGAGCGCGCCAAATAATTCGGCCAGTCGTGCCGGGTCGTCGACGTTACTTGGACGGTGCAGGGTGAGGAGACAGAACTTGCCTTCGGTGAGGCCCAAGCGTTCGAGAGTGTCGAGCTTCTTTGCGCGCTCGAGGTTCGCCAGCAGGGTGTCGATCATCACGTTGCCAACAAAGTGAATCCGCGCCGGGTCGATGCCCTCGCGCAGCAAGTTGGCTTCGCCGTCAGCTTCGGTGGTGAAAAGCCAACTCGCAACGACGTCGGTCATCAGCCGGTTTAGTTCTTCGGGCATGGTGCGATCGCCAGAGCGCAGCCCGGCTTCGACGTGGGCGACGGGAATGTCGAGTTTTACCGCAGCGATCGTTGCTGCGAGGGTCGAGTTGACATCGCCCACAACGAGAACAAGATCGGGGCGTTCGTTGAGCAAGACCGCTTCGAGCTTCATCAAGACATGGGCGGTCTGTTCGGCGTGTGTGCCCGAGCCGACACCCAGGTTGATGTCCGGGGCCGGGATCCCGAGGTCGCGAAAAAAGTTTTCGCTCATCCGGGCGTCGTAGTGTTGGCCCGTGTGGACGAGAAAACTCTCGAAGGTGTCACGCGAATTGAACTCGCGAAGCAGCGGCGCAATCTTCATGAAGTTCGGGCGTGCGCCAGCGACGCACAACACGCGAACCCTCTTCTTTGCTGCCGGCTGATTTGCGCCGCTCATGACCGCTCCCGATTCATTTTGCACGACGAGTGTGCCAGATTTGGCCGCTCTCCGTTCTCGCCCCAAGAGATTCTACATCTCGACGCTTTTATGAGTACCTTGTTCACGTACCTGCAACTCGGATGCAAAACCCATGTCCTGCACGGGTTGGATGGCCTGGATTCACAAACTGTTCGACACATCAGAGCGAAAAGTGGAGACCCTTTTCGCCGCTCGCGACTGCGGCGATTTTTTTAACGCGGATCTACTTCTGGCGCACGATTTGTTCAAAGTATTCGATTGTTCGAGTGAGGCCTTCCCGAAGCGGAACCTTAGGTTCCCAGCCGAGGGTTTTCTTCGCAAGCCCGATGTCGGGGCAGCGCTGGGTCGGGTCGTCGCCGGGAAGAGGTTCATAGACGAGCTCAGATTTTGAACCTGTAATTTCGAGGACGAGTGTGGCGAGTTCCGCGATGGTGAACTCGCCGGGGTTTCCCATGTTCATGGGGCCCGTCACTTCGTCGGGCGTTGCCATGAAGCGCTGGAAACCTTCGATCAAGTCGTCGACGTAACAAAATGCGCGGGTCTGACTGCCGTCGCCGTAAATCGTGATCGGTTGGTCGGTGAGCGCCTGCATGATGAAGTTGGACACGACGCGGCCGTCGTTCGGGTGCATGCGCGGCCCGTACGTGTTGAAGATGCGCACAACCTTGATGCGGAGCTGGCACTGGCGCCAATAATCGAAGAACAGAGTCTCTGCACAGCGCTTGCCTTCGTCGTAGCAGGAGCGAATCCCTACCGGGTTTACGTGTCCCCAGTAGTCTTCCTTCTGCGGATGGACCTGCGGGTCTCCGTAGACCTCACTCGTTGAGGCTTGAAAGATCCGGGCCCCCACGCGCTTGGCAAGACCGAGCAAGTTGATCGCGCCGTGCACGCTTGTCTTGGTCGTCGACACCGGATTGTTTTGGTAATGGACGGGCGAAGCCGGACAAGCGAGGTTGAAAATCTCGTCGACTTCGACGTACAACGGGAACGTGACGTCGTGTCGAATGATTTCGAAGCGCGGGTTGTCGGCGAGATGCGCGATGTTTTCTTTGGAGCCCGTGTAGAAGTTGTCGACACAGATGACTTCATTCGCACCTTCGTCTGCTGCCAGCAACTTCTCACACAGGTGAGAGCCGAGAAATCCAGCACCGCCAGTGACCAAGATGCGCTTGCTTCGGAAGTTCTTCACCGTTCGTCGTGACCTCTTTGTCGTGTTTTAGGAGTGCTGTCGCGACCGCGCAGCAGTATACAAATCCCCAACCTGCCCTGCGATTTTCCATGGGGCGCTCTGACCCCGATACAGGTTGGATCGGCACGCCGCGTCATTGATCTGAGTGTCGTGACATAACATTTTCCGCCAAGGCACATGTACGTTGCGCGATCTGTTTCCACCCGTGATCTGTTTCGAGCAGCTCGCGCGCTCCGGCGCCCAGAGTTTGGCGAAGCGCGGGCTCGTGTGCGAGGGTGCGCAACGCTGCGGCAAGTTCTCCGGCGTCCGCATTCTCGTCGAGGAGCCATGCGTTTGTCATGTGCTCGAAGCCCGGCGCGATATTTTCAAAGGCGATGATGGGCTTTTGGGCCTCCATGTAGTTCAGCAGCTTGATTGGAAACCCACCGCGTCTGCGCCGACAAAGAACCACGCTCTGAGAGCCGAAGATCAGCGCCCGCATCTGTGCAAAGTTCTCGACTTCAATGCATGCGATGTTTTCTACGTCTTCGAAGGATTCGGGTAGCGTGCTTTTGTCATGGGTCGCTACGACAATATTGGACGTCGGGTCGTCACTCATGATCCCGGCGGCTTCGGCGAGCAGGTCGAGATCTTGGTAGGCGTCGAGGTTGCCGCAATAGAGCGCATAGCTTCCGGGAGTGATGGCAAACTTCGCGCACGCGCGGGCAACCTGTTCGTCGGTTGGGCTGGGCGTTGGGTCGAGTCCGGGTGCGATGACATCAACCGGGCCGCGTGCGATGGACCCGAGGTCACGCTTGGCGTCGTTGCATAACGCCACGATCCCGTCGGCATGTCGTCCAATAAAGCGATCCACCATGCCTCCCAAGTTTGCAAGCATGAAGTCGATCGCGTCTGCTCCGTAGGCAGAAAGCTCGTGTCGCAAGATCGTGTGGGCGACATAGACGACAGGGGTCTTCAAAATCGCACGCCCTGCGAGTGCGATCATCGCGGCTTCGGCGTTGTGGGCAAAGGCGATGTCAAAAGGTTGGACGCGCGCCCGGCGGATGTAGGTCGAGAGCAACCCTGCGTCGGCGGGAAACTTTGCAAAGGTAGGGCCGGACCGCATGGTGTTCGGCGAAAGCCAGCTCGGTGTCGCAATGCAGTTCAAGTCACTTGGGTGTTCACCAACGCCACTGCCGTAAGTAAACAGTTCGGCTTCGACGCCGCTGCGTACGAGCGCGCGGGTGTGTTCAGCGACGAAGACCTGCGAACCCTGGGGATAGGGAAACGGAAACGCACCCAGCACCGCGGCACGCATAGGGTTAGGGAGTGCCGTTGCGTTGCATGCGGGAAAGCGAACGGTGGAGGGTCGCGAGTTCGATGATGGCGCGTAAAATAACCCTCGGGTTCGCGCCTGATTGGTTGCCGTGTTTTCGACGGCGGTGGGACACCGGCACTTGGTAGACGCGATAATGAAGCGCGCGGGCGCGGACCAGAATTTCCGTATTGACGAACGCGCCGATCGATTCGATCTCAATCGCTTCGATGACTTCGCGGCGAAAGAGTTTGAACGCGCAGTCGATGTCTTTCACCTTGAGGCCGAACATCACGCGAACGATCGCGCCCCAGGTATTGGCGAGCAGGCGTCGTGGCCAGGGGTCTGAACGTTGGGCGCGGTACCCCGCCACGATGTCGAAGTCATCTGCGTGGGCGACCAATCCGTCGAGTTCAGAAAGATCGAACTGCAGGTCGGCATCGCTAAAAAAGATCAGCTCTCCTTTTGCGAAGCGCAGGCCAGAACGCAATGCGGCGCCGTACCCGGTGTTGCACTCGTGCCGGAGTAGTTGCACCCGTGGGTCTGCTTCACAGATGCGCTCGATGATCTCGGCGCTGCGATCTTTCGAACCATCGTCAACCAAGATGATTTCGAAGTCGGGGGTCAAGCGCTGCGCGATGTCACGCGCGGCGCCGAGCAGCGGTTCAATGTTCGGCGCTTCATCGAAGATGGGAAACACAAGCGACAGTCGAGGCTGGTCTGGCTTCGCTTCAGTTTCCCGAGACGAATCTTCGAAGGGCATGTCAGTTTGTGTAGGGCTCGCGGTCATCGAAAGGTCAGTCCAAGTATCCAAGCGCTCGAAGTCGGTCTGCGACTGCGGCTTCTTCTTCGGCAGAATAGCGACGCTCCGTGAGTGCGTGTGACGTTCCGTCAGCCGAACCCTCGGATGTTTCCCAATCGAGCCCCATCGCGCCAAGGAGTGTTGGCGCCATATCAACGAGCCGCGGGTGAGGTTCATCGAGACTGAGGCCTGGGCCTGTTCCGACCAAGATGCCATCGGCGCGGTGGGTCCCATTCATGCCAAGTCCGCGCCCCCCGGCCAGTTCGTCGTCCTCCAAGCGGGTGACAGAGCTTTCCCCGCCCTCTTTCCAGCGGCTTGCGACGAGAGAGAGCCCGTAACCGTGATGGAGTGCAAGTTCGATCATGATGTCTGGTGCGCGGGAAACAAAGGGACCGTGGTAGAGGTTTTCTCTGCGGATGGCCCGCGCAACGACGGGTTCGCCGTCCGGGAGCCGCCATGCGAGCAGCGCCTCAATGACCCGGTCCCGCACGCGCTCGTAGTCTTCGGGCGCGACCGCGCCTTTGGCCTCGCGCCCGCGGAGGTTAATCCACACGCCCGGGTTGGTATTCGCCTCTTCGGAGAAGGCCAGGGTCTGGTTCCAGTCGAAACCTCCGAATCGGGCGCCGCTTTCCAGCCGCGCGGCGGCGGCACGTGCGCGCCGGAAGATGATCTGGGCCAGACCCGAGGGGAGGATCTTCAAAGCCAGGTCTCGCAGGCCCCGAGCCAGTGCGTCCAGCGACGGTCCGCCTTCCGACCTTCTCGCGAGTAACCCGACTTCGCAGAGGTAGCGATTCAGATGCACGACATGGCGGCTTGCTCCTCCCATGCCGTGGTCCGACATCACGACGCACAGGGATTCCTCTCCAAAGGCTCGGCGCAACTCGCCGCACGCATGGTCGAGTCGGCTGTAAACATCTTCGATCGTTGCGCGCGCGGTCGCGTCGGCCGTTGGGTCGTGTCGCGGAGAGTCCGGGTCGTGATGTCGCCAGAAGTGATGGCCCACGGTGTCGCTTTCCGAAAACACGACCATCATAAAGTCGAGTTCGGCCTCCTCCCGCATCGCTTCTATGGCGGCAACGGAAAAAGCAAGTTTGCGATCGACGCGGTCGAGCAAGTGGCCGCGGGTGCGGTCCAGAGATGTGTCCGACCCTTCTTTCATGGCAGGTCGCATCCACGGACCCGCAATCGCTTCGATCCGCTTATAAAGCGCGGGGTCGTTTGTTGCGTCGGCGTCGCTTCCCGTTGAGACCGGCGCGTCGAAGCCCGGAACTAAGAGGCCGTTGAGTTCTTCGGGGGGAAACGTGGCGGGAACACCGAGCACGAGAACACGTCCGCCAGCTTCGCTGACCCGCGCAAAGATTGAACGCCCACTGCGGTCCGCTGCGTTCGCAAACGTGATGCGGTACGCGCCCGAAACCTTCTGCGTAAAATCGAACATCCCGTGACGCCCGGGTTCGAGTCCCGTCATAAAGGACGACCAAGCGGGGAACGTCACCGGGGGTGCGGTGGAGCGCAGGGGTGCCGCGATGCCCTCGTCCATGAAGCGCGCCAGGTTCGGGAGTTTGCCGGCCTCCACCATGGGGCGAATCACGTCGAAGGTCGCGCCGTCGAGTCCGATGACGAGCAGTGGCGACATTTTTGTGCTTTCGCTCGCGGAAATTTCTGGGCTGGTCATCGGTCGGGGCCTCAAGCTGCTGCGAGAATCTGCCTCGAAACTCCCGCGAGGCATTGCGTGTTAGCGCTTCGTTCACTGCGATACCACCCAACACCAGCTGAGGCGGCCGAGTTGTGGGCCCGGAAGCCGCTTTCTGCAGAAGGGCGTCGTTGAAGCTGAATTTGGCTACCTAGTTACTTTGCGAACACGACCGCAAATTTAATCTTGGTAGCTCTCGCTCTCGACACGGACCGAACGTGCTCCTATAGTGCGGCGCCTTGTGGCGGCAGCTCTGTCGCGGCCGCCCGAAGGCAAGAAGCGAACAACATCTCAAATCAATGATTAAAATTGGGGAGTGTGCGGCAACGCCGCTCAGCACAACGCCTTGAACTCCGCCAAAGTCGGCGGGTCTCAGCATCCCCTATCACCTCGCGACGAACGCCATGACGGCGGTCCAATCCGAGTAGTGGAGTAACAAGCGTGGCAATCGACCTTATCTGCCGAAAAATCGGCATGACTCAGCTCTTCCTAGACAACGGCAAGTGCGTTCCGGTAACCGTTCTCGATGCATCGCCCAACACGGTGGTGGACATCAAAACCGAAGAGCGTGACAGCTATGTCGCGCTTCAACTCGGTGCAGGTGAGCGCAAAGAAAGCCGCTTCGGCAAAGCCGAACTCGGTCACTTCAAGAAGAAGGGCATCGAGCCCACGCAGACATTGTTGGAATCTCGAATCACCGCCGAAGAAGCCGGCGAATTTGAAATTGGCCAAAAAATCGATTGTTCGATCTTCACCGAAGGCCAGAACGTCGATGTTCACGGCACCTCTAAGGGTCGTGGCTATGCAGGCGTCGTGAAGCGTCACGGGTTTAAGATCAAGAAGATGACGCACGGTACTCACGAAGCCTTTCGGCACGGTGGTGCGATTGGTGCGGGCTCATCCCCGGGTAAGGTCATCAAGGGCATGAAGATGCCTGGCCAGCTCGGCAACGCACGCGTCACCATGACGAACCTGAAGATCGAAAAGATTGACGCCGAAAAGAACTTGATCTTTGTGCGCGGCGGCGTGCCCGGTCACAACGACGGCATTGTCTGTGTGCGAAACGCGCTCCAGGGAAAGTAGGACCCCGTCGCGAAATACGATCGCAAGGATCAGTATCACCAGCGCGCCAAGCGTGAGGGATACCGTTCACGCGCAGCCTACAAGCTGCTCGAGATTCATCGCGCCCACCAAGTGATCCGCCGAGGCCGCAAGGTCTTGGATCTGGGTTGCTGGCCGGGTGGTTGGCTACAGGTTGCTTCCGCCACGGTGGGGCCGAAGGGCAAGGTTGTCGGCGTCGACAAGGCGGCCATCGACCCGCCACTTGGGATCCCGAATTGTGAGTCCGTTGTCGGTGATCTTGAAGATCCAAAACTATGCGAACAGGTTCTCCCTTTGCTGGGTGGTCTCGCGGGGCTCATCCTCTGCGACGCAGCGCCGAAGTTGACGGGAGTTCGAGCCGTGGATCGAGCCAACGAAGAGCGTCTCCTTGAGGCGGTCGAGATGCAAATTCCCTTGGTTTTACGGGAAGGTGGAGACTTTTTAGTCAAGATCCTCGACGGCCCAGAAGCGCAAATTGTCGACCGGCGCATCCGCATGAAGTTTCAAACTGCCAAGACGGTCAAGTCCAAGGCTAGCCGCAAGGGTTCAACTGAGCGGTATCTCTTTGCTAAGGGATACCGTGGGGCTAAAGATACGGCCGACGCGCCACCCGAGCCGGAAGCAGACGCAACCGACGAGCCGTAGTTCGACACTTGGGGTGATCGTATTCCCCGACACGCCAGAGCATGGGGAGCCCAATGGGCGAAACCGCAGCGCGGGACGGTGTGATCGAAAAGCCAGTCCATCTGGGTTCGGCGACTTTGCGAGCCGGAGCACTCGTTGGTCAAAGGGGCCGCATACTCGGGCCGCGCGCCCTGGGGACCCGGCAAAAGCGCCTCGACGCCACTCGGGACCGGCTCGACTCCCACAGCTTGCGGGAGATTCGCGTGATCGACGTGGCGCGTGCCGTCGATGCGTCGCCCGCGACCTTTTATCAGTACTTCAAGGACATTGAAGAAGCGGTGCTTGCCCTCGCCGAGGCCGCGTCGAGCGAAATGCCCGTGGTCGCAAAACTGCTCGAGCCACCTTGGTTGGGGCACGCCGGGCTCGGCTGCGCGCGAAAACGGGTGCCATCCTCGAACGCATGGGGGCCTACCATCGCGATCTCGCCCAGGGGGTGTCGCACAAAAACAGCTGATCGAAACTTCAGCGCGTATTCTCTTTCGCAGCGTCACGGGCGAATCTCTTCTGTGACGATGCAACCGATGCTGTTTCTCCTGGGACTCGATGGCTGACAAACCTTTTCGCCTGCAACCGCTCGTGACCGAAGAAAATCGCCACTACTGGCAAGGGGGTCGCGACGATGAACTTCGCTTTCTCGCCTGCGGCGCCTGCAGATACTTGATTCATCCCCCGGCTCCCGTGTGTCCCCAATGCCTGGGGCGCGACTCCGAAGTGCGCGCGGTGTCGGGGCGTGGCGTGGTGCATACCTTCACGATCAACCACCACCCTTGGGTGCCGGGCTTCGATCCACCCTACGTGGTTGCGATCGTAGAACTCGATGAACAACCGGGCCTTCGCCTGACGACGAACATCGTTGATTGCGAAGTCGACAAAGTCTCAATCGGCATGCGGGTCGAGGTCTGTTTCGAAGAACTCGACGACGGCGCGTACCTGCCGTTGTTCGCTCCCGCAAAGGCCGAGGCGTAAACGATGCTTGCTCTCGAACGCAACGTTGCAGTCACAGGGATCGGGCAATCCGATGTGGGGCGACGTCTAGATCGGGACCCGATGTCGCTCACCATTGACGCTTGCCTTGCCGCCATCGAAGACGCGGGCCTGACGCGTGACGACATCGACGGTCTGTCGACTTACCCCGGAGCCGGCATGGCGGGCGCGCCGGGTTTCACCGCGGGTGGCGTGACCGAATTGCAAGACGCACTTCGCTTGAACCTCAACTGGTTCAATGGAGGTCCGGAGCTCTCTGGACAACTCGGTAGTGTCATCACGGCCTGTGCCGCGGTCGCTGCGGGCTTCGCGAAGCACGTGCTCTGCTTTCGCACAGTTTGGGAATCGACCGCACAAGGTGGAGCAAGGCGTGCGGGCATTGGGACCGGAGGTGGAGGCAAGTTCAAAGCGTCGGGCTTTATGCAGTACTCGCTTCCTTACGGTGCTGCATCGGCCGCGGTTTGGATTTCGATGATGGCTCAGCGCCACTTTCACGAATACGGAACCACCAGAGAACAGCTCGCGCAGATCGCCCTCAACGCGCGGAAGAATGCGGCCCACAACCCGAAGGCGATCTTCCGGGATCCGATGTCGCTCGATGACTACATGAACGTTCGCATGATCTCCGAACCCTTCTGTCTATATGACTGTGACATTCCTGTGGACGGCAGCACGGCGATCATCATTTCTCATGTCGACGCCGCGAAAGACATGAGGCGCCCGCCACTTCGAGTCGAGGCGGTGGGAAGTGCACTGCACGGGCGACCTTCGTGGGACCAGTTCGATGACCTGACCACGATGGCGTTGCGCGATGCTTCAAAGATGATGTGGGCGCGGACAGATCTGCGTCCCGCCGATGTCGACGTCGCCGAGCTTTATGACGGCTTCAGCTTTATCGCACTCGCATGGCTCGAAGCACTCGGCTTCTGCGACAAGGGGGAAGGCGGCCGCTTCATCGAAGGCGGTGACAACATCTCTTTGACCGGCAAGGTCCCGCTCAACACCCACGGCGGACAGTTGTCTGGCGGCCGGCTCCATGGTTATGGATTCTTGCACGAAGCCTGTACACAACTGTGGGGCGAAGGCGGCGCGCGTCAGGTTCCCGGCCAGCCACGGGTCGCGGTTGCGGCCGCGGGCGGCGGTCCACTGGGTGGATGCCTGCTTCTTTCTCGCGACTAGGTAGCCCGGCGGCAGCAGGGCGACGGCAGGGCGACGGCATTGATGGGCTGTGACGTTTCGCTGACCTTGCGTGCAGAAACTCCCCTGCACGCCCGGGTCGGGACAGAGCGCCTTCTAAGCCCCGTCGACTTCTGCGCGCGGTTCTTCGGCCATTGCAATCGTCGGTGGATGCGACGCCCAGCTGATGTATTCGGCCTCCTTCACTTTGTCGCCCCGCGCAAGCATCGTGTACCAGGCCGGACGCAACACGGCCTTCTCGTCTTCGCTGAGAGTTTCGCGGAGGTTGTCGGCGCGCATCCGGCGGTCTAGGGCGTAGACCGAAATGGCGGTGGCAACCGAGACATTGATGTAAGCCGTGAAGCCACTGTTGGGTAGAAAAAACAAACCATCCGCCGCGTTTCGTACCGCTTCACTGACCCCGAGCTGTTCGCTTCCAAATACGATCGCCGTCTTGTTGTGAATGGGGACCGCTTCGACTTCGGCCGCACCCTCGCCAAAATCTGCCGCGAGGATCTTGTAGCCACGTTTTCGCAAGGCATCGATGGCTGCGACCCCGTCGCGATGGGTGATGATGTCGAGCCAACGTTCGGATCGTGTGGTGAGGGTGCGCTCCATCGCTGGGGGCCCACCCGCATTAATGACGTGCAACTCCTGTAAACCAAGCGCTTCAATCGAACGCGCAACTGCTGAAACGTTTCGGGAGTTCACCAAGTTGTCGAGGACAACGACGAGCGAGCGCGTGCGATCTTGAAGCGCGCGTTCTGCAGCAACGATACGCGCGGGTGGCGGCTCGGAGCAGGGAGCCTCGATGTTAGGCGGGCTCTCGTCATCGGACCGAGGCTTCATCTTGACACCTCGGTCGACCGACAGCTTCTCGTCTTCCTCTTCACCGTCTCGCCACTCGCGACCGATGAAGCCGGCATTTTCGATGTCCTTCACCGAGTCGAGTCGATTCGCGATGTTGATGAGTTCGCGAAAAAAGGGGATGTCGACAGCGCGGCGTATGATTTCTTTGTCCGCGCTGTCGCGCTTGGCGCCCTTCCAAGCCTTGCGTTCGTAGGCGTGGGACAGGAGCTTTTCAACTTCACCGAGGTGTTGCCCGGCGATGCGCATCGCCTCCTCGAGTTCTTCCATGTATCCGTGCCAGCGGCCCCATCTCGAACGCATTGTGTCTCCGCTACTCGAAACTGTCGGCGATCTCGACGTTGGCGCGCGTTCTGAGTTCGTCGAGATAGGTGCGAAGCGCGATGTCGCCCTGCCGTCTGCGCCAGTCGATGACGACTTGTTCGCGAATTGCGGCCAGCGGCGGCGTTCGTGCCGGCTCGCGTTCGACGACTTGCGCGACATGGATTCCGGTTCCCGAACGCACCGGCTCACTCCACGCGCCAACTTCGAGCTCGCTCAACGTTCGCAAAAGGGTGGGGCCGAGGTATTCGCGAGTTTTCGCCGCCGGCAACATTGCAGCGGGAAGCGGCGAAATTTCAAAATCGCCAAGTTCGTCTTTCACCGAAGCGAAAGCGTCGCCCGCAACCAGGCGTGCGCGGGCCTTTTCGGCGCGGCTCTGTCCGGACCCGGCTTCGGGCACCGGTTTTCCTTTCGGGGTCACACGAAAGAAGATCTGCCTCGCCATCATGCGTCCGGGTCGCGTGAAGTAGTCCTTGTTCTCGTTGTAGAACGTTTCGAGTTCCTGCTCGCCGGGATTGGAGGTCTTGATGTCGCTCACCACGGACGTGATCACGCTCGACGTGAGATCAGCCCGCACTTTGCGGTCGAGGTGAATGAGGCCGAGGTCGAGCGCGCGTTGAATCAAGAGTTCTTCTTCGATCATGCGGTCGAGTACGCGTTTGCGCGCGGCCGCTTCGTCCGGTGTGCGCATGTCCTGCAACACCGCGGCGACGAGACGTTCGAAATCTGCCTCGCGAATCACCGTGTCGTTGACGCGCGCAATCGCGTCGCCGGGAAAGCCGGTTGTTGCCGACTCTCCGACGAGGCCCCATGCCGCGACGGCGAGACCTGCAACTGCGCCAAGGGCGAGTAGCAGCGTCGGGCGCGATGGCTTTACGTTTTTCGCAGGGTGGTTGGCGGAGGACTCTTGCAAAGTGAATTCGATTCGTGTGCTTGGGGTTCGCGGCGCTTTCTTGCGGGACCGGTACGATAGAAGTTCGCCAGCGCCCGGCAACGTGAAACCACGCCAGGGGCCTGGCCCAAGACTCTGGTTCCTAGATGTTCCTGTCGCGGTCCTTCCAGTAGCGGTCCCGAAGCCGCCGGATATAAAGCTTCCCACTCTCTTCACGAGGCAGCTGGACTTCGAAATCGATCGAACGCGGAACCTTGTATCGGGCGAGTCGTTCGCGAGTGAACGCGAGAATCTCACTTTCGAGTTCGTCCGTCGCCGCGATGCCGGGTCGCAATTCCACAGCCGCCTTGACGCTCTCCCCCCACTCGTCGTCGGGAATGCCGAAAACGCCCACGTCGGACACCGCGGGGTGGAGCGCAATTTCCTGCTCGACTTCACGGGGGTAGATGTTTACACCGCCAGAAATGATCATGTTCGACTTGCGGTCCGCGAGGAAGACGTGGCCGTCCTCGTTCACCCACCCAATGTCGCCAATGGTGAACACGCCCTTGTCGAGATACGCCGCTTCGGTCTTCGCGGGGTCGCCGTGGTACTCGAACACCCGATCGATTCGTTTGTGTCGGCAATAGAGGTCGCCCGTTTTGCCTGCCGGCAGGCGCTTGCGATCGTCATCCACAGCGAAGACTTCGAAGTCGGGCAGCGTCCGCCCCACACTGCCGGGATGTTCGAGCCATTCTTCGGACCCGATCAAGGTGTTGACTCCTCCCTCGGTCGCGCCCCAATACTCAACCAGTTTCGGTCCAAACCATTCGATCATCGCGCGCTTGGTGTCCACCGATACCGGGGCCGCGCCGTGAAGGACCAAGTTGAGCTTGGGGGCTGCGAACTTGTTCTTGATCTCGTCTTTCAAGCGCAACAACCGAATGAACATGGTGGGGACCATGTGGAGGTGGGCGATCTCGCGTTCCATGATGAGCGCGAGGGCACCTTCTTCGTCCCAGCGTGGCATGATGAGAAGCGGGGCGCCGTTGGCGTTGTCGTAGATTGAAAACATCAACGGTGCAGCGTGATACATCGGGCCGGTAATGAGGTGTGGCCCCGTTCCGTCTAGGCCAACGTTCATCCCATACTCACCGAGGAAGTCCAGCGCCGCCGTGACAGTTGGTTTGCGCGCGCGCTTTACGCCCTTGGGGCGGCCCGTCGTTCCACTGGTGTAGATCATGTTGCCGCCCGCGATCCCACTTGGGTCCATGGGTTCGTTCGACGCTGCAGTGAGCAGGCCGTCGAGCTCTTCGCCCGCGACTACGACGCGCGAGTTCGGCGCGATACGCTTGGCGGTTTCGCGATAATGATCGTCGGCGAACAAAACCTTCGAACCGGAGTCCTCTACCACGTACGCGATTTCGTCTTCCGACAGGTGCCAGTTGATGGGCGTCACCCAAATACCGGCCATGATGCCGCCGAGAATCAGCTCAACGACTTCCACTCGGTTTTGCATCAGGACGGCGACGTGCTCGTCAGTGGCGAGTCCAACGTCGTCGCGCAGAAAGCGGGCGACTCGGGTGCTGCGGTCGAGGAGTTCGGCCCAGGTTCGCGAGCGGCTGAAGTCGTCGACCGCGAGTCCGTCTGGGTCGCGCGCTGCAAGTTCAAAATGGTTGGATTGCGGCATATTTTTTGGGGGGACCTTCGCGCGGCGGCATCAGCGTTATCAAAATCGTGGGCAAAAAATTTATCGGCCAGAGGTTCGTGTATCTTCCGCCTCGGATTTGACGAGCCGCATACGATGTCAGATTAGCAATCCGTCGTCGATTCCTTCTCGCCACACGACAGCCACACGACCACTATAAGACAAAGAACATACGAATTGACGACTCGACTCGACGACCTCAGGCGCTGCTTTCAAAGCCATACCCCCGAATTGAGCGGAGACTCCGTCAAGATCGAGGCGTCGGTCGCGCTCGTGCTCTGCGAAGAAGGCGACGATCTGAGCCTGCTCTTCATTCAGCGAGCCACCCACAAGAGCGACCGTTGGTCGGGTCATATTGCGTTTCCGGGCGGAAGGCTCGACGCCCAGGACGCGACATCGCAGCAAGCGGCCGAGCGCGAGACCCGCGAAGAAGTCGGCTTCGCCCTAGACGACAGCCAGCTAATCGGGCGTCTCGACGACTTGCGCGGCCTGAGCGAATCGATTCTGGTGTCCGGTTATGTATACGGTCTCGCGCAACGGCCTCAGCTTGCCCCGAACCACGAAGTCCAGAATGCGTTCTGGCTGTCGCTTGGCGAGATCGAATCAAAGGAGCGAAACGTCGAGCGCGCCTTCGACTACAAGGGCACCGACTTCGTGCTTCCCGCGATTCAGGTCCTCGACGAAGACGATCCGGTGCTTTGGGGGATTTCGTATCGCTTCCTCGAGCTCCTCATGGAACTCGCCGGTCGGCCGATCGCGCCAATGCCCTGGATGCCGAATCTCTAGGACATCGACCTTCCTCGACAACGACTTTTTACAACAGCGACTTCCCGTAACAACGGCTTCCCGTAACAACGACTTCGGCGTCTACCGGCGCCCAAAGTTGCGCCCCCCGTTGCTGTTCTTCTTTGACTTTCTAGACCCCGATTTCCGTGAGTTCGATTTTCCAGAGCGCGATCTCTTCGCACTGAGTTTGTTCGAACTCGACTTTCGCAAACGCTTTGCCGTGCTCTTGGAAACTTTCTTTCGAGCAGGTGCCTTCAGCCTCGCTTGACCGGATCGCTTGGCAATCCGTTTGCGCGCGGAGGGCCTTGAGCTTCGCTTCGAAACCTTGGGTGGAGCATTGCGCCGCATATCCCCTCGCGTCTTGCCGCGAAGGCTCTTGCTTCGCTTCGCGATCTTCTCTGTTTTCGACTTCGACTTCGATCTCAACCCCGTCTTAGGCCGCTGGGCGCGGCTCTTCTTCCGATCGCTCGTACGTGGTGCATCAACTCGTTGTTCGCCGACCCGGGATCGAATCGAACCTTTGCCACTCG
>Ga0115003_10001392_pt1 | contig 21142 bp, 18 predicted proteins | sample ArcticOcean_MG_C_7_FD_88736 | JGI IMG/M metagenome (GOLD analysis project Ga0115003, IMG submission 88736) | Marine microbial communities from western Arctic Ocean - ArcticOcean_MG_CB11_88 | ecosystem: Environmental > Aquatic > Marine > Oceanic | place: Arctic Ocean: Canada Basin | collected... | reverse complement strand
TATGACGACAGCACTGTGACCCTGGAAGGTGCTTATCCTAGGGAAGGTCGTATTGTGCTCTTTTAGCTTCCTTCTGAAACTGCCGCTCAGGCTTGGTTTGAAGATCCAGAGTATCAGGAGATTGCAGAGCACCGTCGTGCAGGTACAGACATGCAGTTCCTAACAATGGTCCACGGACTGCCTGCAAGATAGTTAACAGGGTAATTGGCTGAATTGACCGGCAAATACCTCGATTAATCTAGTAGCAGGGCCCCCCCTGCCTGCTGCTAGTTAATCAGGCCCGTCAGTGTAATTGTTATTCCGTAAAAGGCTGTTCTTGTCAAAGAGGATGATTTGGCTGGCCCGGCAATACTGATTTGATCTCTTTGGGAAAATCCTATTCCCAAGGTTTACTATCCAATTGCCCTCGACGCCTCAAGGTCTCTTCGGCAAACCCCGGCTCCCACTCATGGGTTGAGGTGAAAATAGCCTGTCTAGGTGCAATTGCCGTACATACTGCAGCCAGTCTCGGGTCTTTCTCGAAATACTTATAATAGGTTTTTAGTGCTTTACCAAGTACCGTCTCATTCCACATCTGGGCTTCCACCTGCCTAACTTCTATATCGCCCGGCTGCGCCATCAGCGCCTCACTGTAAAATGCCTTGGCGTCGAGTATTGCCAGCCTAAACCATTCTAGATCGATAAACGGCCCGTCGGGGTTATCAAACCACAGTGCCAGGCCGGTAAGGATCTCTTCGATGCTGAAATCGCTATGGCCTACGGTGGTAATGCTTCGGCATAACGCTAGTTTTGTGGTCAGCTCATTGGAATACACAAGGATCGACTCTTGGATGAAAAGGAACGCAAGCCCCTTTTTTATCGTCTAAAACTTAGGCTGCTAACGCTTCAGTCCTCTCATCGAGCATTTTAAGTACTTTACTAGCGTTAATGTGTGTGTACCGGCGAAGCATATTAATGTCTCTGTGTCCCGAGAACGTGGCCACAACCATGCTGTCGAAGCCTAGTTCAAACAACCTAGATATGGCTTCATGCCGCAGATCGTGATACCGCAAATCCTCTACTCCAGAACGCTCTCTGCCTTTTCTAAACGCGCTGGTGATAGACTTGGGGTTGTCTGGAAATATACAGCTTGGATTACGCGGGTCGATTGGTTGCCGAGATATAATATCTCTCGCCGCTGGCACCAAAGGAACAACCTCATCTCTCTTTTTTCTTGGGTGCTTACGCTGACGGATTATAATGCTCTTGCCGTCCTTGCTTAAATCCGCCCATCGAAGCTTGCCAATCTCGCCAACGCGCATAGCCGTGGCCAGTGAGAACGCCACCCAATCCCGCACAGGCAAAACACTTTGAACATAACTAAGGACATCCTCAAGCTCTTCATCGGTTACACGACGATCACGCTCGTCTGATGGCGCAATTACCTGTAATCTTGCACAGTTGTCCATGCATTTACGGTACTCGCTAAGTTTGGGCTTTGCGCCCCACATATTTTCAGCCGTGGATAAAACAACACCAATATACTGCATGTCCATTTTTACTGTAGAGGCGCAGCAGGTTGAAGACCTTTGCAGCGCGAAAGCCATAAGCGTTTCGGCTGTGAGTTCTTTTACCATAAGGTGGCCAAGCTCCCCACGAAGAAACCCGAGAATGTATGCTTTGCTGCGCCCAAATGGTTTAATAGCTCCAATTTCCCTTGTGTACCTATCGAGCATACTGCCAAAGGTTTGCTCATCTTCCCGATAATTACCTATGGCGAGATCGGACTCAGTTTTAGCCATCCATGCTGTGGCTAATGATTTTTTGGCGAATGTTTTTGATATTAAGCTAGTTCCCCCATCTGGGTTGCGTATTTGTACCCTGTAGCTGACACCCAACTTACCTGATCTTTTCTGTATACTCCCCATTTGGCACACTCCCGTTTATTAAGCGTTAATTATATAACCGTAAACGCAATGCTAACAGGGACGTTGGGCAAATCCATTTGGCACAAATTTGGCACAGTACGAAAAAGTATGAAAATGCCTTAAAGTGATTAATCGTTGTAAATCAAAGAGTTATAAGATGTTTGAAAATGTACTAAAATTGACGCGAGTGAAGCTAAGTCCTTGAAAATTAACAGAAAATTCTGTGTTGCCCCGATGCTCGACTGGACCGATCGCCACTGTCGCTATTTTCTGCGCCTGATCAGTAAGCAGTCCATGCTATATACGGAAATGTTAACTACGGGTGCAATTCTTCATGGCGACTCTGACCATCACTTGCAGATGGATGCCTTCGAGCATCCAGTGGCTCTTCAGCTCGGCGGCAGCAACCCGCAAGATTTAGCTAAGGCCTGTAAAATGGCCGCGGAATATGCCTACTCGGAAATTAATTTAAACTGTGGCTGCCCTAGCGATCGTGTGCAAAATGGTATGTTTGGCGCCGTAATGATGAAAGATGCAGAGATAACGGCGAACTGCATATCGGCAATGCGCGATGCCGTAGACCTGCCCGTTACGGTCAAGCACCGTATTGGTGTCGATGACTATGATTCCTATGAGTTTCTGCGCGACTTTGTTGGCCGAGTTGCCGAGAGTGGCTGCGAGGTCTTTTTGGTCCATGCACGCAAGGCCTGGCTAAAGGGTCTGAGCCCAAAACAAAACCGTGAAATTCCTGAACTAAACTATGATCGGGTCTATCAGCTTAAAAAAGATTTTCCGCACTTAGAGATCATTATTAACGGTGGCGTGACTACCCTTGAGCAGACGAGTGAGCATCTACAGCATCTCGATGGCGTGATGGTTGGGCGTGAGGCCTATACCAATCCATACTTGCTGGCTCGGGTAGATCAAGATATCTACGGCAGTATCGACCCTATAAAAACACGCGAACAAATAGCAGCTGAATTTTTACACTATATAGATAATGAACTCAGTAAAGGTACCAAACTAAACGCCATGACCCGACATATTTTGGGCCTATTTCACGGTATGCCAGGTGCTCGCCTGTATAGACGTCATATTAGTGAAAACGCGTTTAAACCTGGAGCTACCATTGAGGTTTTAACCACCGCATTAGAAAAAACATCCGGAGTAATAAGTTAATGAGCAGCAACAAAAGTAAGCTGGCCCAGCTAAAAGAAATGACGACTGTAGTCGCGGACACTGGCGATTTTGATGCCATTGCTCAGTACTCACCACAGGATGCCACCACCAACCCTTCTCTGCTATTAAAAGCCGCACAGATGCCGGCCTATCGCGATCTTGTTAGTGGCGTGGTGTTGACCACTATGAATGGCAGGCTCTCGAGCAATGAGCAGGTTGCCGCCTGCATGGATGGCCTGGCCGTGGGTTTCGGTAAGAAAATTCTTGAACAGATTCCCGGTCGTGTTTCCACTGAGGTGGATGCGCGGTTATCTTTTGATACTACTGCTTCTATCGCTAAGGCCCGCGAACTGATTGCTCTTTACGAACAGGCAGGCATTGGCAAAGAACGCGTGCTAATTAAAATGGCCTCTACCTGGGAAGGTATTAAGGCGGCAGAACAGCTTGAGAAAGAAGGCATTAACTGCAATCTAACATTGCTGTTTAACTTTACTCAGGCAGTGGCAGCCGCCGATGCCGGTGCATTTTTGATCTCGCCTTTTGTTGGCAGAATTCTTGATTGGTACAAAGCATCAACGGGCCTAACAGAATACGCCCAAGCCGATGACCCCGGCGTGCAGTCGGTAACCCGCATCTACAACTATTACAAACAGAGCGGTTACAAGACGGTCGTTATGGGCGCGAGCTTTAGAAACACCGATGAAATTACTGAGTTGGCTGGCTGTGATCGACTGACTATTAGCCCGCAATTACTGCAGGCGCTGGACGATGATTTTGGTGTGCTCGAGCGCAAGTTAAACCCAGCCGATACTGGCGCCACTATCCGTTACAAACTTGCAGGCGAGAGTGCTTTTCGCTACGAGTTAAATGCAGACCCTATGGCAACCGAAAAACTCTCTCATGGTATCCGCAGCTTTGTGGCCGACCAAATTAAACTCGAAACCTGGTTAAAAGATCTCAGCTAATGATAAATAAAATTAAAGCATTTTTTAATAAGAACGTTGTTGAAGCCGACGACAATACATTGACGACTGAGCAGTTGGCGACTGCTGCTCTGTTGATTGAGGTGATGGTTATTGATGGTAATCTCGACGAGCAGGAGCTGCAGTCAATCAGCGGCACCCTAAGCGAGATGCTAGACATCAGTAGTGAGAAAATTGATGAGTTAATTTTACTGTCACGGGACGAAGTCGCTGAAGCCACTTCCCTGTATCAGTTTACCCGCGAGATTAATGCCCATTATGACCATGATAAGAAAATGGCACTAATGATGGCGATGTGGCGTGTGGCATTTGCCGATGGTCATTTGGATAAGCATGAGGAAGGAATTATTCGCCGAGTGGCTGATTTACTGCATATTCTGCACAGTGACTTTATTCGCTGCAAGCTAGCCGCTAAAAACCAGAGCTAGGCACAACATTACTGACCTGATTCTAGCGCTCTGATCAGGTCTGTAAATTCTTTACTGTTATCCGGATTAAGTGCCATAAGCAGCTTGTGAGCTTCTAACACCTGCTGACGAATCTCATCTATCTCTGTGTTCACACTGCCGATCTCGTGGAGTTCGGCATCAATATCTGGCACCTCTTGAAAGATATCAAATATTTCATCAAAGCCCATGCAATCGAGGGTGCGTAAGATACTCGGATTCTGACAAAATACCTGCACATTAATGCCGTATTCCTTGCGGCAGTAGAGTCCCAGCTTGGCCATGAGGCCCAGGGTCGTACTGTCGACACATTCTGCTTCAAGCATATCCACTACTACCTGCTTAACATGCTCACTGCCAAAGATAGTTTCCATATGGCGATTTAATGAACCGCAGAGCGTGACACGAACATCGCCACTGAACTTTAATAGGTAGTTGCCCTGCTCATCTGATACCAGTATTTTTCCGGAGCTCATTGGGTCATGCCTCGGGACAGCAGCAACACTGAAATATCGTCTTGAGGGTCTTCAATGTAATCAATAAATAGCTTTTCTTTTAGGTTATTAATATCACCTGAACCGGCCTCTAGATATCGGAGTAATGTCTGCTCTTTATCAACCAGTTCTTTATCTGGCACCAGATCGAACACACCGTCCGACAGCAGTACGAGAGCAAACTCCTCTGGCAGGGCAAGCTCTTCGATGACCCAGTTGGCATCTTCAAATATGCCTACGGGCTTGCCTTTTCCTGGCAAGTATTCTGCTTTGCCATCGGTTATTAATATGGGCTGGGGCTGCTGTGCGCCAACCACATAACGCAGCGTATTGGTCTCTGTATCTAGGGAGCCGGCAACAATGGTTAGATGCTTGCCTAGGCCTGTGGCCAGCAACTGGCTGTTAATATGCTCTACCAGTCCATCGGGAGCATGGGCCAGCGCCACATAGTCTTTTTCTAATTGATGCCTGCGTATAACCCGACCAATCATAAAGCGCAGCAGTACCGTAACAAAGGCTGAGGATGCGCCGTGACCTGAGACATCGGCAAAGTAAAACAGAAGGTAGCGATCTAATACGAAGTTATAACCGACAAAGTCACCGCTTAGATACAGTGACGGGGTAATAGAATGAGATATTTCGTAGTCGCCAAATTTGAGGGGACTCTCGGGCATTAGGCTTTTTTGTACTTCAAGACCGGCTAGCTGATCCTGCTTTAATAGGCGCAGGCTTTCCTGTAATTCGTCATTAGTGCGCTTTAACTCGGCACTGTAGCCTTGGGCATGCTGACGGGCATCGGCTAAATTCTTGATGCGCAGTAATGTGCTTTCGATATCTGCCTGATCTGCTCCCTGCAAAATAACATCGGCAACACCGAGTCTGAAATAGTCCGCTATCTGAGCTTTATCTTCTTCCCGCAGCGAAATGATAATAAGGTGTTCGGCACAGAGTTGGCGCAGGAGGTCAGTTTGATTTATTGGGGCGGAGCCGGTTAAGACAATATTTTCAGAGAAGATAACAACCGGTTGATTAAGGGGGTCTGAACAAAGGGCGGCAATGGCCTGTAAATCTGGCGCAGCCAAACAGTCCCTGCCAACACTCTGGAAGTCTGCCTTTGCTCTCTGTAGCCTAACGTCGTCATCTCCAACAAGGAGAACTAGGCCTTTGATTTCGCTCATTCGGTTCCGGCTTTGGCTAGTACTAATTGGGTTATCGGTTTAGCATTCTGTCTAACTATTAGCTTATGTAATGCATGCAGCATTGATAGTGCGCATCTTAACCCAATCTGACTTTGAGAATCCGCAAACTTAGAAAATAAATCAAGACTGATTTAGTTAATAGTCGTCAAGATCGCCAAAGTCATCTTCAATGGCACCATCACTGGTCAAATACTCTCTACGCTGCAGATAAACGTCTCTCACGAATAGGTATCTATCACCGGATATCACATCGTCCAGCGCCAACAAATCTGCGCGCATCGCCAGCAAATCTAGCCCTCTCATTGAGTTGCGGGTGGCCACATGGTCCATATAACCCAATGGATTAGCAAAGCTATCAATAAACTTGGAGGGAGCATCGCGTAAGGTGGATGGGCCAACCAGCGGCAACATCAGATAGGGCCCTGAGCCAACACCCCAGACAGCCAGGGTTTGACCAAAGTCTTCCCCTTCACTTTTATCTAGACCCGCACGCTGAGCAACATCAAATAAACCGCCAACGCCAACTGTGATGTTAATTAAGAATCGACCCGAGTCATTACCTGCTTGGGCAAATTTGCCCTGCAATAAATCATTGAATACATTGGTAATTTCATTGAGGTTACTAAAGACGTTAAGGATGCCTTTCTCTAAAGGATCAGGCACTGCAGCCTTATAGGTTTTCGCTGCAGGCTTAAGAAAAACATTATCTAGGGTTTCGTTAATAACAAACGCGGTGCGATTGAGATTCTCGAGGCGATCGTTGCGCTCAGCTTCTTCAGACAACACTATTGATGACGCCATCATGGAGAGCGTCAAAGTAAGTATTAGTTTGGTATATTTCATGGTATTTAACTCAGAAATCATGTGCATCTAGCGGCTCGTTCTAAGCGCGCTATCCTACTAGTTGTTTGTCACCGCATGCAAGGCGGATGAGGGTCAAAAGCGGCGGAAACCGCAGATGAAGTCATTATCCATAAGTTTATAGATAATGTCTCCACCAAAGGCTAATAAACTCTCTGGCTGCGGGTGATTTATCTCCTTACCTAACCTTACTATAGACGCTCTTCCTGAAAGTTGCTCGGTTTCAAGTATCTCAAGTAACCTTACTGTCACTGGGTTCGATTCGATAAACCCGACCTTTAAATCGCAATTGCGATAAACAATCAGTACAGTCCCCGCCGGTTCAATATTATCGGCACTGGGCTAATAATGAGGGCCTATCTTATGCACCGGGTACTGATAGGAAAGTCGCCAGGCGGTCGGAGACACTACAGGATGCTCGTCGAGTGCATCTCCGGTTAGGGCGACATCGCTTGGGATTTCAAGGGTCGACACATCTAGCGCTAGCTCTACCCATTCGTAATGCGCCAACTCCAACATAAAGCTTGGGTCAGATGGCTGTGGCTCTCGCTCTTGTTGGAGGTAGCTTAGAAACTCTTCACTAATTTGCAGAAAATAGGGGCTGTGGCTCTGATGGCGATGAACGAAGTCTCGTACCATTTCAAACCAGTTGTCGGGCGCGATAATGGACTTAAGAACGGGGAAACCCGAGGCTAAAAACGATTCGATATTATTAAAGAATAGATCCCGATAGATTTTCAATCGTCTATCTTCGAGATCAGTGGGCGCGGCATTAATATCTGGATGCCTGATATGCGCCGCAAACTGGCGCTGAGTTTTTTGAAACTCTGGCTCCGATTCGACCCTAACGTCTGAATCAGTCATCGACCGTTACCCTGGTATTGGCCTGCTGGATAGCATTGATACGCCCTACTTCCAACAGTAATTCATCAATTGGAGGGATATTAAAGTCACGCTCCAGTAGAGTTGGGAAGACACCAAACTGCTTATAAGCTAAGTCGAGAAGATCCCAGACTGGGCCTATAACATCTGCGCCATGGGTATCGACCCTAAGATCCTCTGCCTCATCATAATGGCCCGCTATATGTCCATAGACCACCCGATGCCCCGGCAGCGCGGCTAAAAATTTCTGCGGGTCGTAACTATGATTAATACTGTTGACGTAAATATTATTGATGTCGAGTAATAGGTTGCAGTCGGCTTTTTCGAGCACGGCATTGGTAAACTCGAGTTCTGACATCTCCTGCTGGGGTGCTGCGTAATAGGACACGTTTTCCATAGCGATACGCTGGCCCAAAAAGTCCTGAATCTGGCTGATACGATCGGCCACATAGTCCATGGCTTCCGGTGTAAAAGGAATAGGCATAAGATGATATAGGTGGCCGCTGTCACTGCAGTAGCTGAGATGTTCGGTGTAACTGAGGATAGAATGCGTAGCCATAAAGGCCTTTATTTGGCCAAGTAGGTTCCAATCTAGGGGGGCTGGGGATCCTATAGAGAGAGACAGTCCGTGGATTACAAAGGGGAACCTTTCGGTATATTCACGAAACGCTTTACCATAGCGCCCGCCAACATTAATCCAATTTTCCGGTGCCACTTCCTTAAACTGAATGTCGTCGGTGGTGACAGAAGAAAGCAGGCCCAAAAGAGCCCGCCTTAAACCTAGTCCCGCCCCTGTTACGGGATAGGAACTAGCCATGATGTTCTGAAACTCTAACAGCGTTGCTAGAAATAGGCTCAGAGATCATCTGCGGCGCCCTACTTATCGCCACCACATTTACCTTCGCCGCACTTGCCTTCACCTTCGGCTTTTTCGCCACCACACTTGCCTTCACCTTCAGCTTTGTCACCGCCGCAGGTTCCTTCACCCGCTGCTTTTTCGCCACCGGCCTTGCCTTCGCCGCACTTACCTTCGCCACATTTGCCCTCTGTAGCCTTCTTGCCCTCACCACATTTACCTTCACCGCATTTGCCTTCGGCATGCTGAGCAGCCAGGTTATAGCCGGATGAAAGTTGGTCTGCCTGGAAAGGATTTTCTGCCGCCAATGTCGCTGGTGATAGTGCTACCGAAGCCATAAATGCAACGCCACAGGCTGCTGCCAAAGGTTTAATTATTTGTTTAGCCATTAGATGTTTCCCCTTAAGAGACTAGTTTATCCATAAATCAAGAACCAGTATGGTTTCAAGATGCTATTCAGACTGAATGAATATAGGGAGGTTTCATATCCTATGATTTTTTTTAGCCTGGGGCCTTGGAGTCATTTAAGCCAGGCTAATCAGCCGCCCTCTACGAGGTACCTGCGCGAGCGATCATAGATGTCTAGCCAATATTTTTTGAGCCGCTTTTCAGACACGGGAACGCGGGTTTTTAACTGCTGGGCAAACAGTGATACGCGGTACTCTTCAAGCAGCCAGCGAAAGGCCCAAATAGACTCTTCCAATTCGTAAGAAAGGGTTTGGGGCTGTATGGCGTTCACAGGTTCGGCAAAGTCTTCAAGTTCCTGAATATAGCCTCGATCTTTGGCAATCTGTGAGGCCAGCTTTTCTATTCTTATCTGCACACCACGAATTAGGCGGGGGTACTGCCCGGTTTGGTCGAGATTAGAATGGGTCAGTGTTTCTGGGGAAAATAACCAGGTAACCTGCTGATTAATATCGTTTTTTGCGTAAATCGCAGTTAAGCCCAGTGACCGCAACTGCTTCTGGTTGCTATGCAACTGAGGCAACACCGCTTCAATATTGGCGGCGTGCTGCTGGGCTATATCCACCACCTGCCCTATACCCGCTTGATAGGCTTGATCAAAATTTTCCTGTTCGCGAATAACCCCTTTGCCGCTAAAAATCGCCTCTTGAAAACTGGTGCTAATAAGCGCGTTAATCAGATCCTGACGGTTACCAATAGCAGCCGCTTTTAAGGCCAGTTCGGTCCCGCGCAACAGATGCTTACTGAGATACTTAACCTGTTCACGGCCCTTTAACAGTGCCAATCGCAGCTGACCCTGACGGCTGACTCTATCGGCGGCCAAAGGATTGTCTAGTACCTCGATAGCGACGGATTCGCCGCAGTCTTTTAGCGCGGGCCAGGCCTTGATATTTATCTTGCCGCGCTTAAGCTGCACCTCTTGGGGTAACTCGGCAAAGTCCCACTCGATAATATCCTGACGAGAGATCGAGTCGTCGGAGGCCTGCTGTTCTAGGCCCGCACTAATCTGCTGTTTAAAGTCCCGTTGCAGCTGTTCCAAACTACGGGCCATGGCAACGGTTTTGCCAGCTTCGTCTTGGAGAATAAAATTCATGCGATACCAGGGATCGAGATTATCTGCCTTCCAATCTTCGTTGTTCACGGTCATGCCGGTCTGTCGTTTAAGCTGCTCAGCAAGCACCTCGGTGATCGGTCGATCCTGCGCCTGGACCTGTAATAGTATTTTGTCCACGTAGTCTGGAACGGGCACAAAGTGGCGTCTTGTCTGCTTGGGTAGGCTCTTCACCAAGGCAATACATTTGTCCCGCAACATACCAGGCACCAGCCAATCGAAGAAGTAACGTGGAAGCTGATGTAATAATGCCAATGGGATAATCGCGCTGACGCCATCCTGCTCATGACCGGGCTGGAAGTGATAACTCAACTCAAACTCGATACCATCGCAGATGACCATTTCTGGGAACTGGGCCTCTTCATCCTCGGCCAGACCGCGAAGTAACAAAGAGTCTTTATTTATATTGAGCAGGGTTGGGTTTTCTTGCTCGGCACTTTTACGCCACTTCTCGAATGCCGGCAGATTATAAATTCCCTCGGGAACCCGCTCGTCGTAAAAGCTATAAATAACCTTTTGCTCGGCGAGTAAATCTCGGCGACGGAAACGATCTTCCAGAGCCTGTAATTCTTCGACTAACTTATGATTGTGCTTATAGAAACTGCCCTTGCCGCGATAGCCCTCTTCCACCAGCGCCTGCTGAATAAATACCGCTCTCGCTTCCACTGGCGCAACATTGCCATAGACAGTGTTCTTGCCCTCAACAATGGTTAAACCAAACAGCGTCTGCCGCTCTTTGGCCATAACCTGGCCGGCTTTTTGATGATAAAAAGGTTCGCTATAGGTCTTTTTTACCAGATGGCCCGCCAGTGATTCGAGCCAGTCGGAATCAATTTTAGCCACATTGAGGGCGTACTGTTTGGCAGTTTCCATTAAGGAGCCTGCCATTATCCACTTGGGTGGCTTTTTGCTCAGACCAGAACCGGGGAAGATAAAGAACTTACGGTTTCTAGTGCCCAGAAATTCCCATTTTTCTTCCCGTATGCCCACCTGTCCTAACAGCCCAGAAAGGATGGCCTGATGGATGGCAGCATATTCGGCGGGCTTATCGTTATCTCTAAGTTTGAGTGCGCGACAGGCGGTGTGGATCTGATGATGAAGGTCGCGCCATTCTTTCATGCGCAAAAATGAAACGTAGTTAGCACGACAGTATTTACTGTATTGGTTACTCGACAGCTCTTGACGCTTGCTTTCGAAATGACGCCACAGGTTCAACAGGGACACAAAATCTGAATCTTCGTCTTGCCACTGCTTATGACACTGGTCAGCTGCCTGACGTTTATCAGCGGGACGCTCCCGGGCATCCTGAATGCTCAGTCCAGTGGTGATAATCATCACTTCACTGAGGGAACCGGTTTTTGCCGCCTGTAAAATCATCCGCCCAAATCTTGGGTCTAGGGGCACCGAGGTCAGCTGTTTACCAAGTGCGGTTAACTTGCCATTGGCCGTTACGGCCTGAAGTTCTTCGAGTAATTTAAAGCCGTCGTTGATCATGCGGTTATCGGGCGGATCAACAAAGGGGAAGCTGCGAATATCACCAATATTGAGATGTAGCATCTGCAATATAACGGCGGCTAGATTGGTGCGCACAATCTCAGGGTCGGTAAATTTAGGACGGTTGTTATAGTCTTCTTCACTGTATAGCCGGTAGCAGATGCCATCGCTTACTCGGCCACAGCGACCCGCACGTTGATTGGCACTGGCTTGAGAAATAGCTTCAATGGGCAGGCGCTGGACCTTGGTACGGAAGCTGTAGCGGGACAATCGTGCGCGGCCTGTGTCGATCACATAGCCAATGCCGGGAACGGTCAATGAGGTTTCCGCAACATTGGTACTTAAAATAACTCGCCTGCCCTTATGGGGCGAAAATATTTTACTCTGCTCTGCAAGACTCAGTCGCGCATAGAGCGGTACTACCTCTGTGTGGGGTAGCTGGGCGCGCTTAATCGCCAGATTGGCTTCACGAATTTCTCGCTCGCCACTCAAAAATACCAATACATCGCCGGCTTTTTGGTTGGCTTGAATGTCCTGCAGGCAATCTATAATTTTCTGATCTCGGTCGCTGTCGAGGTCGTCATCGGTGCTGTATACAATTTCTACAGGAAAGGTTCGCCCTGACACTTCGACTACAGGTGCATTATCAAAATGCTTGGAGAACTTTTCGACATCAATGGTGGCGGAGGTAATAATTAATTTTAGATCTGGGCGCTGCCGCAGTAGGCTTTTTAAATAGCCCAAGAGAAAATCAATATTCAGGCTGCGTTCATGGGCCTCATCAATAATGAGCGTGTCATATTTACTAAGAAATTTATCGTTCTGAATTTCAGCCAACAATATACCGTCGGTCATTAATTTGATTAGGCTCTTTGGTGAACTCTGATCGGAGAAACGCACCTGATAGCCCACGATATCGCCTAGGGGCGTTTTTAATTCGCTGGCAATACGGTCTGCCACAGTGCGTGCAGCAATTCTACGAGGCTGGGTGTGGCCAATAAGACCGCGTACACCACGCCCTGCCTGCAGGCATATTTTTGGGATCTGCGTGGTTTTACCCGAGCCAGTTTCGCCGGCAATAACCACCACCTGACTGTCGATGATCAGTTCGCGAATTTCTTCCGAGCGAGCGCTGACGGGAAGATCCGGAAATTTGATTGTAGGCACTGTTTGCTGGCGTGCAATCACCTGCACGTTGGCGCGCAACGCATTAGCCGACCATTTCTGCCAGGCCGCTGCGATATCTTTTTTAGACATCCACAGCCGCTGCAGCTCATTCAACTGGCGATTGAGACGAAATAGATCACGGCTGCTAACCGACTGAGGCAGCCATTGAAAGAGCTGCTCAAAATCCGCTTTTTTTAGGGGGGCCTGGCTGAGAAGGTTCGCTTCTGGGCTGGTTGGCTGTTGTGACGACAACTTATTATTCGCCAGTATTTTGCCAGACACATTCACCACTGGCGGCCTTGATGGCATCCAGTTTTTTATGGTGATCATCCAGTTCCTGTGCGCTGGCGGCAATAACGCGCAGTGGCGGACGGGTTGTTGAAAGACGACGGATAGTCGAGGCGGTGTTCATCTCGCCGCCATCGGAGGAGTCGCTCATATTGAGGCTGACCTGACCACCGGTCATCAGCAGAAAGACATCTGCCAGAATCTCCGCATCCAATAAGGCGCCGTGCAAGTCGCGCTGGGAGTTATCTACGCCATAACGTTTGCAGAGTGCGTCGAGATTATTTTTCTGTCCTGGATGTTTCTGTCGCGCCAGTGCGAGAGTATCAATAATGCGACACCCACTTTCTATGGACTTGGGCTTTGGTCGCAGCTTGGATGTCTCATGATTAATGAAACCAATATCAAAGGGGGCGTTGTGAATAATTAAATCTGCGCCATTGATAAACTCGAAGAATTCTGGAGATATGGCTTCAAACAACGGTTTGTCTTCAAGAAATTGATCGCTAATACCATGCACTTCCATGGCACCCTCGTCGACCTTGCGCTGAGGATTGACGTACTGATGATAATGGCGGCCCGTGAGCTTGCGATTGACCATTTCGACACAGCCGATCTCGATAATCCGATGATCCTGAGAGGTCTCTAGGCCGGTAGTTTCTGTATCAAGAACAATCTGTCTCATGGTCTCTATTTATCTGCCTGTTTATCTATGTATGGTCAATATTTTATCTGAGGGTGGAGCTGCGCACGCAATAGAATGCATTTAAAGCTCGTCAATACCACGATTGGCCAGCTGATCGGCTATTTCGTTTTCACGATGGCCACTGTGACCCTTTACCCACTGCCAGTCTATCTTATGTTCGCCAACAACCGCATCGAGTTTTTGCCACAGATCAACATTTTTAACGGGCTGTTTAGAGGCTGTTTTCCAGCCGCGCTTTTTCCAGTTGGCCATCCATTCCTGTATGCCTTTTAGCACGTAGGTGGAGTCAGAGGTTACAGTCACTTCGCAGGGTCTTTTTAGCGCCGCTAGGCCTTCAATAACCGCGGTGAGTTCCATGCGATTGTTGGTGGTGTCGGGCTCACCACCACAGAGGGTTTTTTCTTCACCACCGAAGCGCATCAACACACCCCATCCGCCAGGACCAGGGTTGCCACGGCAGGCACCGTCTGTGAAAATTTCGACCGAATTCATAATTTGTCCTGAGGGGATTTATATTTTTTTTGCACCTGAGTCGCCTCTTGCTGGGCGCTCATGCGATGGCTATTAGTTGTAGCCGCTGGACGCCAAGTAGCGCCAGTACTAATACCGCGAGCCACTCGCTTAACGGCGTGAATCATATAGAAGTTACCTAGGGGAAAGCGAACCTTTTGGCCGATTTTTTCCCATACCGAATCCTGCTCAATCCATTGCGGACGATTAAGCGGCAGATTGTAGGCACCATGATCTATCTCTAATACCTGAAAATTTAATAGGGACAGCCAATCAATCACCCGCCCTTTGCGTAAATTGTGGAAACCGTACTGAGGCTGACCGGACATTAGCTGCATTGGAAACTTGAGAACGCCATGGGGGCCATAGGGATTAAATAGGCAGAGCAGAAGATGTCCGCCCGGTGCAACTACCCTGCTCACTTCTGCAAGAACGGCCTTGGGCGAGACCGAGAATTCAACTGCATGCTGGAGTAGCGCCACATCAACTGTATCGGCGGGCAGCGGCAGCTCTGCGTAGTTACTGATGGCCGACGCCTGTGACGAAGCCGCCGCATGGAGCGAGAAACGGTGTAGCTGACTAAAGCAATCAAGTGACTGCTTGTCTGACCCGAGTCCAAGATGCATAAGGCGGTAGCCGGGTAACTGACTGTACTTTTCGGCTAAAACACGATGCTCATGGTGGCTTAGGTAGCGAGCGAAATCTGTCTGACCCCAGGCCTCTAGTTCTCCGGCAACCGAACCGAGCTCAGCCACTTTGAGGCGGTCTAAGACTTTTTTACTCTGTTCTCTGAGAAACTGTAATGACATAGGCTTGCTGTGTGCTAGTTGGGCTTGTCGCTAAAAGAAGTGACCATTATGAAGCAGTTGATGATTATTTGAAATCTGATAACTAATAAGCATCAGCAGTTTGTCTAATCGCGCTATGGTCGCTACAATCCTCGCGAAATTAATAACTAGAATGAGTTCAATCTGTGCAGTCTGAACACAAGCTTATCGCCCTATCTTTAAAACTCATGTTTGCCAGCCTATTGCTTGGTGGCTGTGCATTAGCGCCGACAGACTCTGCTGATCAGCCGCTGGCTGAAGATGCTCTTAATGGCAATCTTATTGAGGCTGAAGGCGCTCTTTTCAACGCTGATGGCTCTATTATCGGCGCGGACGGCTCTGTTGCTGTCACTGAAGCAGCTCCGATTAAGAAACATGATCTGTGGCAGCGTATTCGTAGCGGCCATGATTTAACCCCAAAGGTTCTTCCCGCCAGTGTGTTGAAACAGCGTGACTGGTATCTGCGCAACCCTAGCTACCTAGCGACAGTCTTTAACCGCGCTGAGCCATTTATCTTCTATGTTACCGATGAACTTGAGAAAGCGGGCCTGCCTTTGGAGCTGGCTCTGCTGCCTATCGTAGAAAGTACCTATGATCCCCTCGCCTACAGCCACAGCCATGCGGTGGGTCTCTGGCAGTTTATTCCCTCTACGGCAAAGGCCTTTGGTCTCAGGCGTGATCGCTGGTATGACGGTCGTCGCGATGTCATCTATTCAACCCAAGCCGCCGTTAGATACCTTCAGTATCTTCACAAGCGCTTTGATAATGACTGGCTGTTGGCACTTGCCGCCTATAACTCTGGTGAGGGCAATGTTCGTAAGTCGATCCGCCGCAATATTAAATTGGGCAAGAAGGCTGACTTTTGGTCGATCAAGCTACCAAGAGAAACCAGAAACTATGTGCCTCAGCTGCTGGCATTAGCTACGCTGATTGAAGATCCTGAAAAATATTCTATTGAACTGCCCTTTATTGCCGATGAGCCCTACTTTGAAGTCGTAGAGATTGAATCCCAGATGGACCTCAATAAGGTCATTGAGATCACCGGCGTTGAAGGCACTGCCTTCACTCGACTAAATCCGGCTTATCGCCGCTCTATTACGCCCCCTAAGGGCAAACACTCGCTATTATTGCCCATGGGCACTGCAGAGCCATTGCGCCAGCTATTGGCCACGACGGATCCAAAAACCTGGGTTCCCCATACTGAATACCTGGTGATGAGCGGCGATAGCCTGTCGCAGATTGCCCAGCGATTCCGTGTACCTACCCAATGGCTTAAGAGTCGTAATAGCCTGAGTTCAGATCGCTTAAAAATTGGTCAGGTACTACTAATACCCCATTCCGGCGATACCGCGACTACCAGCGGAACTGCAGTTGCCAAAAACGCTCAGTACAGCGTTAGGCGTGGCGATTCCCTGTCTAGTATTGCCAGCCAGTACAAGACCTCTATCGCAGACATTAGACGCGTTAACGGCCTTAAAACAGATGTACTACAGATTGGTCAGCAACTTCGCGTTAACAATAGCGCTGGCAAGGCTGTTCTAGAGAATCTACGCAAGCTATCCTACAAAGTAAGACGAGGTGATTCCCTGTATCTTATCGCGGAGAAGTTTGATTTAACGATTCGTGATATCACGCGTTGGAATAAGATCAGCCGCAATGAATTTTTGCAGCCCGGTCAACGACTGACGTTGTTTATTAATGCTTTGCGTGTCTAGCTCTCGGCAGCTAATACATAAATAGCAGACATTAAAAAGCCGGGCCTGTGCCCGGCTTTTTAATGTCTGTAACTCTTACTGCTTTATATCCGCGCCAGACACTAGGCTGGATTGATAGGCCTGAATCTCGCGGCTACTATTAATTGAGCTCGTTGCATAGGTCAGGCTGACCTTCTGCTGACTGCTCAACTTGGTAACATCACCCTGGGTCACTTCTATCAACGAGGCGACAACATAGTCTCCATTGCGCATATAGAAGCCTTCTGTCACCGCTGTGTCTGCTGGCGACTGCATCTGGAAGACGGCATTCAATATTTCAGGATTAACACCGCCACCATTACGCTTAACATCCAGAGCAACCTGCCAATCTAGGGCATTGGCCTTGGCCACAGTCTCGACGCTTTCGCCTGCTTCAACAGAGGCTACCAATGCGGCACCCTGCTGAGCAATGGCCTGCTGAGCAATCGTTGCTTTAAGTGTCCTGGTAACAGTATCACGCACCTCGGCCAACTCTTTTTGCCTTGCAGGGATACTTTTATTGAGCTTGATCACCATGTAGCGGTCATTGCCCAGTTCCAGTACTTCGCTGGCATATTTATCATCCACGACTTCTGAGCTAAACGCGGCTTTAACCACGGCAGGATAAGAGGCAACGCCTTCACCACCAGTGCGAGAAAATGCACTCGAGGTTTGAGCGGTAAGCTCTAGATCTTCAGCGACAACGGCCAGAGACTCTGCATTAAAGCTAAGCTCTTTAAGCATTTCGAGTTTTTCGATCAGAGCATTCGCCGTCAGTTCTGTGAGCAGCTCCCGTTCAATACGTGCCGATTCTGCAGCCAATTCGAATGTCTGCTCCTGAGTATCCAGCAACTTAATAAAATGTGTTCCTGCATCGGTTTCTACCGCTGTGGATACCTGGCCTACTTCAAGCTGCGCTAGCGCCGCTTCGAAGGGTTCAGGAAACATATCACCGGTGGTGTAACCCAGGTCGCCACCAGTCTCGGCAGCACCAAAGTCTTCAGAGTACTCTGTTGCCAATGCGGCAAAGTCGTCGCCGGCATCTAACTTAGACTGGATCTCTGCCAACAGCTCTGCACTGGGCTCAGCCAATAATATATGTGCTGCCTGACGTGAAACGGCGGTGTCTGCAGACTCAGCTTCCTGATCAAATCGCGCTTGAATTTGTTCTGGGCTAACTGACTCGCCCTCGGTGAGCTGCGCTGCATTGAGCTCTATATAATCAATAACCACCTGGTCGTCGGTCTGGTACTGCTCTTTGTTGAGCTCGTAATAGGCACTGACCTGCTCTTCGCTTAGTTCCACTGCATACATAATTGGCGCGATAGGCAGTGTAAGGTAGTAATAGTCACGCATTTGTTCGGTAAGACCTGCCAATGCGGCGAGTTCGATCTCAGTCACAAAGTTGGTGATGGCAACACCCTGCAAAACCTGCTGAATCAGCAAGTCTTCTTTAATCATGTCGATAAATGTGGCGCTGGTATAACCCTGCTGGCGGATCGCGTACTGAAAAACATCCTGATCAAAGCGGCCGTCGGTTTGAAAACTCGGCGTGTCGACGAGTAACTTGCTCACCGTCTTTGTGGATATGCCCATGGCCTGCTCTGCAGCCGACTGTGCAATCACTTTGCGCCCAATCATTTGCTGTAGAACACCAGGACGGATCAATTCGTCGTCAACTAAAGAGGGATCCAAGCCTTCATTTTCGCTGAGGATACGTCTTTTCTCAACACTGATCGCCTGCTGAATACGCAGTGCACTGACCTGCTCGTCATTCACAACAAGCTCAGTTTCAGCACCGGCACCAGATAGGAACAACGACCCAGTACCAGAAAAGGCAAATATACCGCCAATAAAAATCACGATAACCGTGGCTATACCACGCATGTTATTTCTAAAATCATCCAACATGTATCTGTACCTATAAATTAAAAAAAAGGCGCATCGAGGATGCGCCTTCTAGCCTGAGGTCTTCGCTGCTACAACGAAGTTCCCAGAGAGTTACTTAGTTTACTGCGTCTTTCAGAGCTTTACCGGCTTTAAAGCTAGGCACGTTAGCCGCTTTAATTTGGATCTCAGCACCAGTCTGTGGGTTACGACCAGCGCGAGCTGCACGATGCTTCACAGAATAAGTACCGAAGCCTACTAAAGAAACTTGGTCGCCATTTTTCAATGCGCCTGTTACTGCATCTAGAGCGGAATCCAGTGCACGTCCTGCAGAAGCTTTAGAGATGTCTGCACCAGCAGCGATTGCGTCAATTAGTTCAGATTTATTCAAGGTATTCCCCTTTTATTGGAATTGGTTGATTCTGGCAAAATAGAAGTGCGCTTTCATAACTTCGCAATGCTCAGAATCCCGAGCCAATGCGCCTTCTAGAGCAACTTTATACCAACTAGAACTACGCTGGGTCAAGCATACTTTTGAATTTATTAAAATTAGTTGCAGATCAGTGCGTGCTGGCACTGGCGCTGGCCCCAGTATGTTTATCAGATCCGGTGGCTCGATTAAACTCTTCTTCGCTAAAAGGCGTGGGCTTATCTTGCAACGCGATGTCTAGCACCTCGTCAATCCATTTCACCGGACATATCTCAAGGTCCGCTTTAATGTTGTCCGGTATCTCTTTCAAATCGCTAGCATTATCGTGGGGAATAATAACTGTAGTAATGCCTCCACGGTGCGCAGCTAGTAGCTTTTCTTTGAGCCCACCGATCTTTAACACCTCTCCGCGAAGGGTTATTTCTCCAGTCATGGCAACATCTGCGCGCACTGGAATACCGGTTAAAACCGACACCAATGTTGTACACATGCCTACACCCGCCGAAGGCCCATCTTTCGGGGTTGCGCCCTCGGGCACATGAATATGCAGGTCGTTTTCGTAGTAAAAGTCTTTGTGGATGCCCAGTGCCATGGCTCGGCTGCGCACGACTGTCAGTGCCGCCTGAATTGACTCCTGCATCACATCGCCCAGTGAACCAGTTTTAATCACTTTGCCTTTACCGGGGATCGCCGAAGCTTCAATGGTCAACAGTTCACCACCGACCTGGGTCCAGGCTAGGCCAGTTACCTGTCCAATCTGGTTTTCTGCTTCGGCACGGCCATAGTCAAATCGGCGCACACCGAGCATATCTTCCAGCTGCTCTACTCCAACCACGTCATGAGAGCGCTTATCTGCGCGCACATGCTTGGTTACGGTCTTGCGGCATATCTTGGCAATATCTCGCTCTAAACCCCTTACACCGGCTTCTCTGGTGTAATAGCGTATGGCATCTTTCAGCGCGCCTTCGGTAATATCCAACTCTGGCTCTTTAAGTCCATTGGCTTTGCGCTGCTTGGGAACTAAGTATTTCTCGGCAATCTGTACCTTTTCATCTTCGGTGTATCCTGGAATACGGATAACTTCCATGCGATCCAATAAGGGGCCGGGAATATTCATCGAATTGGCAGTACAGATAAACATCACTTCGGAAAGATCGTAATCAACCTCGAGGTAATGATCGTTGAAGGTATGGTTTTGCTCTGGATCTAACACTTCCAATAGCGCTGAGGCTGGATCGCCGCGACTGTCCATACCCATCTTGTCGATCTCGTCGAGAAGGAATAATGGATTCTTAGTGCCCACCTTCGACAACTTTTGGATAATCTTGCCTGGCAGCGAGCCGATATAGGTTCTGCGGTGTCCGCGAATCTCTGATTCATCGCGCACGCCACCCAAGCTCATGCGCGCAAACTTGCGACCTGTCGCACGGGCAATAGACTCACCGAGGGAGGTTTTGCCCACGCCGGGAGGCCCAACCAGGCAAAGTACGGGTCCTTTAAGCTTTTTAACGCGCTTTTGCACCGCCAAAAACTCAAGAATTCGCTCCTTCACCTCTTCAAGACCGTGGTGATCCAGATTAAGCGTGGTTTCTGCTTCGATCAGGTCGTGTTTAACACGGGTGCGGTTTTTCCAGGGCACGCCGATCATGCAATCAATATAGTTACGCAGTACCGATGCCTCTGCAGACATTGGCGACATCATCTTTAGCTTGGCCATTTC
>Ga0115003_10001390_pt1 | contig 21155 bp, 8 predicted proteins | sample ArcticOcean_MG_C_7_FD_88736 | JGI IMG/M metagenome (GOLD analysis project Ga0115003, IMG submission 88736) | Marine microbial communities from western Arctic Ocean - ArcticOcean_MG_CB11_88 | ecosystem: Environmental > Aquatic > Marine > Oceanic | place: Arctic Ocean: Canada Basin | collected... | reverse complement strand
GGTGCTGGCGCTGGTGCTGGCGCTGGCGCTGGCGCTGGTGCCGGTTGAACGGCGTGCGCTGGCTGAGCGATCCGTTGAGTGACCGGCACGACAGTTGGCGGTGGCTGAGTAATCAGCGCCGACCCAAGAACTGCGGACTGTGTCGTCCCAACGTGCGAGAGCAGATCGAGTGAGCTGGCCCGGACAGCGAGGAACTGCTCGTGAATGGCTGCCTGCTGCGCCACAAAGTTCTGGTGCATGGTGGCCATCGCCGTGATCTGCTCTTGCATCACATCCGCCGCGTTCGTGGCAACCAAGTACCCAGGCGTGGCGCCGACGAGTTGAGCGACAGGCACGGCTACGGCTGCCGGTAACGAATCATCGACTGCATCGATACTCGGCACTTCCTCGATCAGACGATCGCGTTCCGCCATCGAGTCAAAAATGGACGGCAAGACTGGTGCGGGCGCCATCGTCTGGTGGGCAACCACAGGTTGCGTGTTCCGGCGGACGGGCGCTCGATGAGCCGGGAACGACATCACCGGGCCGCTGGAAGCGGTGCGCTCAGGTGTGCATTGACTCAACCTGGAAGTCAGCGCGTCGTGATCGACCTCGACACCGACAGCTACCAGCGCTGCGCACACATCGAAGAGTTGCTCGATGTTGCTGTCACGGCGGTCGACATGCAGGGCGAGCACATCATCACCCAAGATCTCACGGATGAAGTTGGTGCAGGCACCGGAAGGGCCATGCTCGACGAAGATACGGACACCGTCGTCGTAGGCGGCCCGGATCGTCATCGGGAAGTCGACGGTCGTCTCGGCCTGCCGTGTAATTGCTGCAGCACAGTTTTCAGTGCTGACGTCGTAAGCCCCACCGACGCCGTTCGAATAGAACCGCACCCCCGGCACCGCCGTGACGTCGCGCGTGTGCACGTCGAGCCAGGGCTGATGGAACTCCGCCGCGACCTCGGGAACGTGGCAGGCGAGGTTGTAGCCAACAGGACGGCAGCGCTGAACTCCGAAGGTGTCGACGATGCGACCACAAACTTGCGCATCACCAGCAATGACGAGGTCGCGTTCGGTGTTGATCAGCATGAGGTGGACATGGGGCTCGTCGGCGATTGCGGCACGCACATCGTCGATCGGGGCGAGCACGTTCCACACGGCCCAGTCGACCCGGTCGACGTTCCAAGCTCGGGCGACAGCATCGAAATCGACGGCAATCTCGTTGGTGAGCATTCCCGTCGCGTCGATCTCACGACGCATTGCGTCCATATCACGCCACACGCCAAAGGCGTAGAGCACGTTGCTTTCGCCTGACGAGTAGCCGATTGCTGCCGACGGCTTGAGGCCAAGGAGACCCAACGTGATCTCGGCGTGCGCTTGGCTGAGCAGCGCAGTACCCCACAGGTAGTCGGCGGGCAGCGGCACGTGGTCAGGATCGTTGACCCAGTTGGAGATCTGCCCGAGCGGAAAGTTGGTCGAAATCGGCGTGATCGATTCTGGCAGTGCACGGAACAGTTGAGCGCCCATACCGTTGTAGGCCGCTCCCCCGGCGGTGAACACGAAGCCCAGTTCGCCTTGGGTAGGCACGGCGGCGAAGTGCACCCCGGTTCCCGCAGGCTTGCCTGCGGTGATGTGCTGTTCGGCTCGCGCTGCTCGCTCAGCGAGTTGCGCTGCATCAGCGGCAACAATCACTAGCCGCGCGGGGCCCTCGGACGATTCACGTCGAGCAGTCAGTGCGTCAAGGACCGCTGCAGCATTTGCTCCCGAGTAGACGTGCAGTGCGGGTGGGACCGCTCGGCTCGGTGCAAGGTGGTTCGTTGCTTCGGCGAGGAGCACTGAACGGTGCGCGATGCCGTCCATCGCGGTCGTCTCGACCGACACGGTTCGGGGGCCGGCACCATCGGGCAAGCCGCTGCCTTGCTCGGGGTTCGACGCGATCAACGGAACATCGCCCCGCCCCACGCGGTGGTGCAGCATGACGGCTGCTGCTGCAACGTGCACCAGGCCCGATGCAGCGTGAGCGTGGCCGAACAGGTCAGTGACCGACCGGGCGTTGTCACTCAATCCCAGGCGGAGGTCACTTACCGAGCCGGGGTCTGCAGCGTTGCCGTTCTGGTCGCTCAGCGCATCGCACACGAGCGAATACACGGTGTCGCCATCGCGCTCGGCGTCGTCGAGTCGCTTCAACACGAGCATGACGGCCGCGTCGCCCGGGACGCGGCGCTCTTTCGCCAGCGCAGTTGACGCAGCGGCGATATGGACCGGGTCGCAGGAAAGATCGACTGCACCGACGAGCGCTGCGTCGATGTCACCGCAGCGAAGCGCTCGCGCTGCAATCCGCAGGGCGTCGAGGCCGCTGTGTTCCTCACCGCTCACGGTAAAGCTCGGCCCGGCCACGTTGTACTGACTATTCAGCCGGTTGGCGACCAGGTTCGGCATCGTGCCGAGCACACCCGCAGCAGTGAGTGATGGACCAACCAGGTCGCGTGCATCCGCGAGCGATTGAGCTGTACCGACATGCTGAGCAGCGAGTCGCCAGCGGGTTCCGAACCTTGCGGCTTCCGGGTCGGTGCCCATCGCGACGTAGATGCCCGTCGTGTCGGTCGGCAGAGTTCCGGCATTGGTCAATGCTTCATCGGCAACCTGCAGCATCGCGAGTTGCTGGCTGAGCGTCGCCTTCAGATCGTTCGGGGGGAACTTCTGCGCGGCGAGCTGAAGTTCGATGTCAGGCAGCCGCCCGGCACCGTCGGCGTCGAGGCATGAAGTGTTCCCGACGAGAGCATCGCGAAAGGCCGAAAAGCCGATTGCACTGGCCGCCGCGATGCCAATGCCAACAATGGCAATCGGTAGGGCTTGTGCAACCGGTGCGGCGCTGTTCAGCTCGGTGGGCTCCGCACTGTTGGCTACGAGCTGTGTTGCAGTCGTCGGTTCTTCGAGGATGAGGTGTGCGTTGTTGCCACCGAACCCGAAGGCTGAAATTCCGGCCCGGAGCACGCCATCAGCCACGTCTCCACGGGCCCAAGGCTCAGCAGCACTGAGGACGCGGAACGGCGAGCCGCCGAGCGCGGCGAGTTCGTTGTCGACGTGCAGAGTCGGGGGCCGCACTTCGTTGCGCATTGCCTCGATGACCTTGATGACCCCGGCGACGCCGGCTGCGGTAATGAGGTGCCCGGTATTCGACTTCAACGAGCCGATCGCGAGGTCAGAACAGTCGGAATAAACGCGCGCGCTCGACTCAATCTCGGTGGCGTCACCGACGCTCGTTCCTGTTGCGTGGCATTCGAGCAGAGAGATGTCATTCGGCGTGATGCCCGCAACGTCGAACGCTGTCTGCATGGCTCGAACCTGGCCGTCGACCGCCGGCGCGAGCATGCCCCGTCCACGGCCATCGTTCGACAGGCCGACACCGCGAATAATCCCGTGGATCGTGTCGCCATCGCGCACTGCATCGTCAAGCCGACGGAGTGCCACGAAGCCGCAACCCTCAGCAGGGACGAGACCGTTCGCTTCGGGATGAAAAGGCCGCGACTGACCGGTCGGACTTAACGCGTTCAGCGCAGTGAAACCCTGGTGAATGAACAGGTCGTCAGCGCAGTTCACCGCGCCGGCCAACATCAGGTCGGCCTCACCGTCGTGCAGGCGATCGCACGCCAGCTTAATTGCGTACAAACTGCTGGCGCATGCCGCGTCGAGTGCCATGGCGCCGACACCGAGGTCGAGCGCACGTTCCAGCATGAGCGCAGGGAGCCCCGACATGAACCGGTTGCGGGCGTCAGGAAGATGTGCGTCAGGAAGGGCTCCATCGGCAAGGTGGACCGCCTGAGCGAACGCGGCCATACTTGCCGATGGAAACGACAGGTTGCCGAACACGGCTCCGAAGCGCGCCGCATCGTGCTCGCCATATCCGGCGTCGCGGAGTGCTTCGCGTGCGGTGTGGAATGTCCACTGGAAGACCGGGTCGAGGCCGGTGATCTCGTCGGCAGGGAGACCGAAGCCGGTGGCGTCGAACACGTCGTCGAAGCCAGAGACGTAGCCTCCGCGATCAGACCAGATGCGATCGGTGCTGTCGTTCTCCGGGTCGCAGAGAACGTCAGCCGGAGCAATACCCCATCGATCTTTCGGGACGGTCGAGGTCAAGTCGGTGCCCGACACCACGCGTTCCCAAAGTTCGACAGGAGACATGGCGCGAGGCAGCACGCAGGCGCGCCCCACGACGGCGATTGGCGAAAAGGTGCTCACCGTTCGGCTCGGGTCATGCATTGATCCGTTGGCTTGCGGGCGCAATCACGCCGCCGCCCAAAACAATCTCGACCTGGTCGGTCTGTGGGCTCGACAGTTCGTCGACGAGCATCCGCGACCCGACATCAAGGTCGATCAGCTCCACGCCCATCGATTCGAAGTGCGTCTTGAGGGCCGGCGTCACCATGCCGCCCGCCCATGGGCCCCAGCCCAGCGACTTCACCACACAGCTGTCACCGCGGCGTACCCGTTCGTGAGCAGCCACCTTGTTGAGAACATCATTGGCCATTGCATAGTCGGCCTGACCGATGTTTCCGGTTCGCGCCGCAACCGACGAGAACAGACACAGCACAGCGAGTTGATCGCCCGAGGTGGCATCGAGCAGGTTCCGGAGTCCTTCGACTTTGGTGTTGAACACCATCTTGAACTGTGCTGACGACTTGTCGGCGATCAGTTTGTCGGCGAGGACGCCAGCACCGTGGATCAGGCCACTAATCGGCCCGACATCGGATCGCACCGACTCAAGTGCGCTCCTCACTGCAGAGGCGTCAGTGATGTCGACAGCCAGGTAGCTCGCCCGGCCGCCCGCGGCTTCGATCGATGCGAGCGTGGCTCGGATCTCCCGGTTGGCAAGCACCCCACCGACGAGCTTCTTCAGCTTCGCCGGAGTGAGCTTCTCGTCAGCTTTCTTGGATTCGGCAAGCAGCAACTGCTTCAAGGCAGCGTCATCGTGCGCCGCGCCATAGTGCTCGGGCTCGGGCTCCTCAGTGAGCTCCGAGCGACCGAGCAGCACGAAGGCTGCCTGCGACGATCGGGCCAGTTCAATGGTCGTTGCCGCAGTGACGCCGCGCCCGCCACCGGAAACAACGACAACGTCATTGGCACCAATTGGCAGCGTTCCTGCGGTCACGTCAACCGGCTCTGCGCGCAGTCCAATACGTGTTCCGTCTGCATCGAGGCCGACCTCTCGATCGGCTCCACCGTTGAGGAGTTCGCTGGCGATGTCCGCAGCCACGAGTTGCGCCGCGCGGCCAGCGCCATCGATGTCGATCATTTTCAGCGACGCTGAGGGCCACTCGATTCCAGCGGTGCGCATCAACGCAGCAAGCCCGCCAGCCCATGCCCGCTCGGCGTCGCCACCGGTCGTTGCGAACGCGCCACCCTGGTCGTCGACTGCCACGAAGACGCCGCCTGACGCCGCAGCGGGAGCGAAGGACTTGGCCGCTTCGAATGCATCTCGGTTGAGTGAGCTCGCCTTGCCCGAATCGGTCACGGACCGAAGATTGGCCAGGTAGATGACACTGTTCTGGCCAGAATCGGCAACGGCATCGATCAGTCGAGCGTCTGCGCCGGCAGCAGCAAGCGCTGCGACGAGCGCCGTTCCGATGCCATCCGGATCGCCGACAACTGCAATCGGGGAGTCAAGCAACCCGGGAAGCGGCGAGCCTGGCAGCGGCAGCGAATGTGCCCGTACGACGAATCGACCGAAGCCGCTTGCTGCTGCATCTGCCGCGTCCTCCTGGAGAGCTGCGCCGGATAACGACGCTGGCGGCGCGGTTGTCGGCGCTGTTGTCGGCGCGGTTGTCGGCGCGGTTGTCGGCGCGATTGACGCTGCACCACTGGCCTGGTCGGTGAGGTACGCCACGATCTCTCCGAGCGTCGCAAGACCCGCCATCACCGCAAGATCAACCTCCGGCAACTCCGGCACCAAATCCTGCATCGCACTCAAAATCTCAACACGCTTAATCGAATCAATCCCCAGATCCGACTCCAACTCCATATCCATCGTCAACATCTCCGACGGATAACCCGTCCGATCCGACACCACACCCAACAACTTCGGCGTCATCTCCTCCACCGAAACCGGCGTGGCTGAAACCGAAACCGGCGCAGCTGATGCGGGCACAACGGGCGCGGGCGCTGCGACAACCGGTGCGGGCGCAAGCGCTGCGACAACCGGCGCAGCAACAGGAGCCGGAGTCGGTGCAGCAGCGATGACCGGCACGGCGGTCGGGGCAGCGATTGCCGGTGCGGTTCCCCCGGCGAGTTGGCCAAGTACGGCAATCCCGTGTTGGGCAGCATCGAGGAAGGCGCTGTGCGCTTGGGCCATCGAGTTCAGGTAAGCGGTGTGGGCCACAGCTGTCTGGTGCTGGGCGCTCTGGTACGCCGCGAGCACTGCTGAGTCGGGAGCGACGCTCGCCGCCGCCTGCACTGGCGGAGCCGGAGCCTGCACCGCGGGAGATGCCGGGCCCGGCACCCCTGCGGGCGCGGCCGCCGGAGCCGGCTGCACAGCCGCGTTCGGAGTGCTGGCCGGAGTGCTGGCCGGAGTGCTGGCCGGAGTGCTGGCCGGAGTGCTGGCCGGAGTGCCGGCCGGGGTGCTGGCTGGGGTGGCGGGTGCGGTGGGAGTCACGTGATTTGCCTCGGCGAGTTCGTTCAGGTCGTGCGGGGGATACGGCTTGTCGTAGTTGGCGCCGTTGATCGGAATGGCGAGCTTGGGGATCGGTGCATCGGCAGGGTTCGCGATGTCGCCGTACTCGCGCCACAGCCCGCCGAGGTCCATCTCGACACCAGCGGCGACGAGTTGGCCCAAGCCATTGTGGAACGCTGAGAGGCCGCCCTTGTTTTTCTTGTCGAGCGGGATGACCCGATGATCTCGACCATCCAAGATGTTGCCGACGAGGCCGGTCAAGACTGACGATGGGCCAACTTCGACGAAGATGCGCGCACCGCTGTCGTACATTGATTCGACCATCTCGACGAAGCGCACAGAGTTCGAGAGCTGTCGGGCGAGCTGTGCCCGCATGGCTGACTCGTCGTCGCCGTTGTATGGCTCGGCGGTCTCGTTCGCGTGGACAGGACTGGTCGGCACGGCGAAGGCCACGTCGGTGAGGAAGTCCCCGAACGCCGAGCTGGCGCCGCTAACCACCGACGAGTGGAAGGCCGTTGCAACCGGCAACCGCTTGGCGGCAACGCCCTGAGCGGTCAGGTCGGCTTCGATGCGCTCGATGGCCTCGGTCGGCCCGGACAGGACGACCTGGCGGTGGCTGTTGTGATTCGCGATGACGACGTCGGCGTCAGACTGTTCGAGGATCGCCCGAACCGACTCAATCGAGCCGGTGACCGCAGTCATCGACCCCGGTGTTTGTGCTGCCTCGGCCATGAGGACGCCGCGCCGTTGAGCGACGCGCACCATGTCGACGTCGGTGAGGACGCCACCCGCGTGAAGCGCGGTGATTTCCCCAAAACTGTGCCCTCCGACGTGTTGCGCATCGAGCCCGATCAAGTCGAGCACCCGCAACAAGCTGAGGCTCATTGTGCCAATGGCAGGCTGCGCCCAGTGTGTTGCGGTGAGGAGGGCCTGGTTGACGCTCGCTGCGCCGTCTTCGAACGAGGTGATCGGAAAGACGACCTCGTGGAGCGTCTTTTCGTCCCAAGCCTGGTCGGCAGCGAGGTCCCACGCAGTCATCGCCTCAGCAAAATTCATGGCCAGGTCGGCGCCCATGCCGACGTACTGACTTCCCTGGCCAGGGAAAAGGAATGCGACATCGCCACTCTGGCCACCCACGCCGTAGTGCACGCCAGTAGGTGTCGAAAACGCGGTGCCGGGCGCTTTTGTGACGCTGTCGACTGCCTGGGCGAGCTTGCTTGCCAGATCGTCTTCGTCGGTGGCAATCACGGCCAACCTGGCGGGCTTCGACGCGTCGTACGCGCCCTGCGTTGTCTGTGCAAGGAAGGCCAGTTGCCCGTCGACGAGGTCACTCAACATTTGTGCTGCCTGCGCGGAGACGTCGGCCGCGTCAGCACCACAGAGCACCACCATCTCGACGTCGCTACTGCGTAACCGCGGCGCATGCGCGCCCGACCCGGTGTACTCAGACAGGGCAATGTGGAAGTTGGATCCACCGAATCCGAACGAGCTGACCGAGCCACGGCGTTCGTGGTCGGAGCCACGCACCCACGGCCGTGTCGTGGTGTTCAGGTGGAACGGCGAGTTCTCAAGGTCGAGCTTCGGGTTTGGCTTGTCGATCTTGGCAGTCTGCGGCAGCACTTTGTGATGGAGCGCCATCACAACCTTGAACAAGCCAGCGGCGCCGGCTGCGGCCTTGGTGTGTCCGATCTGGCTCTTGACCGTTCCAAGTGCACACCACTGACGATCCATGCGATCCGACGCATCAAAGGCCAGCTGGAGACCGCCAAATTCGGCAGCGTCGCCCGCCACCGTTCCCGTTCCGTGTGCTTCGATCAACTCCACCGTGTCGGGCCCGTAACCAGCTTTGCTGTAAGCGTTGTCGAGGGCTCGCGCCTGGCCTTCCGACACAGGCGCGTAAACGCTTTTCGACCGTCCGTCAGAGCTTGCGCCAATGCCGTTGACAATGCAATAGATGTCATTGCCGTCGCGCTCGGCGTCTTCGAGTCGCTTGAGCGCGACCATGCCGATGCCTTCGCCGAGCATGGTGCCGTCAGCCTGATCAGAGAACGGCCGGATATCTTCGGACTTCGACAGCGCAGGTGTCTTCGAAAAGCACATGTACATGAAGATGTCATTCATGGTGTCGACACCGCCGGCGATGACGAGGTCACTGTCACCGAGGTACAGCTCGTTGACGCCCATCGAGATGGCCGAGAACGACGACGCGCACGCAGCGTCAGTGACGCAGTTCGTGCCGCCCAAGTCGAGACGGTTTGCGATTCGGCCGGCGACGACGTTGCCGAGGAGACCTGGGAACGTGCTCTCGGTCCACTCGGGATGCAGCGCGAGAATCCGGTCGCAGGCTTCCAATGCGACGTCTTCGGCAATGCCGGCGCGGCGCATGCCCTGCAACCACATCGGGCGGCTCATTCGACTCGCCATTGCACCAAAGAGTTCCTGGCCAGAGGTAACGCCGAGGATGACCGACGCACGGGTCCGGTCGAGTTCGCTGAACTGGCCGCGCACCGCGTCGTCGAGGACGCGTTGGGCAACAATCAGTGCGAGCAGCTGTGCCGTGTCGGTGGATGGCACCACGCTCGGCGGAACACCAAAGGCCATCGCGTCGAAATCGACGGGGTCGAGAAAGCCACCACGGCGGCCGTAGGTGCGGTCCGGGACCAATGGGTCAGCGTCGAAGTGGTCCTCGATCAGCCAATGACTCGGCGGCACATCGGTCATCCGGTCGGTGCCGGCCAGGATGTCGTTCCAGAAGCCGGTCGAGTCGACGGAACCTGGGAAGAGCGCCGAGACGCCAACGATGGCAACGGGTGGTCGGTTCGATCGTGAATGTTCAGACATGGGTGCGTCCTGCATGGTTCTGGGTGGGTTCGCTGTTCGGGACAATCAGAGTTCGTTGCCGATGTGCAATGGGCGGGGGCGGTAGTCGAAAGCCGCCGCCGGAACCGGCACGCCATAGGTGCGGAGTTGTTGGGCTCGGGTGACAACGGCGGCACCTTCGAGCATGTTGCGAGCGACTTGTGCAGCCTGACGGTTGGCTGGATCGGCCAAGAAGGTGCCAGCTGTCCAGGCGTTGAAAGCGCCCATGGCCGGCCCACACCAGATCTGGTAGTCGAGGCGACGGTCTGTGGCCCCTTCAATTGACCACCGGCTCGACAAACCGAGGTAGCTACGGAAGGTGAGCGCCATTTTGTGGCGTGGGTTCTGCTCGGCTTCGACAACCTGGGCTGGTTCGCGGTCGTTCCAGAATGCCTTGGTTGTTTCCCAGCACTCGTCGAACGTGGCGCCGAGGATTTTCTGCTCGACCTCGATCCGCTCCGTATCGGGAATCGCATCGAGGCTCGGGTACGTGGTGTAAAGCGAGTACAGCTTCTTGGCCCGCGGCGCGAACATCGTGCCGCGTTTCAGCACTTGGAGTTCGACGCCCATCTCAAACATGTCGGCGGCGGGTGCCATAGCGATATCGGCGATGTCGGCTGCTGCAAGCATTTGCTTGCCCTCATCCGACAGGCCCGACTCGACGCATGCTTCATTGATCGTGCCGGTGAGGACGTACGAGGCGCCGAGTGCAAATGCTGCCGCTGCGGCCTGCGGCGTGCCGATGCCGCCAGCAGCCCCGAGGCGAACAGGCCGGGTATAGCGGTGTTGTGCAACGGCCTCGTCGCGGACTGCTTGGATCGTGGCGAACAGCGGTGCGAGTGGACGGTTGTCGGTGTGGCCGCCGCTGTCGCTTTCGATCGTGATGTCTTCAGCGACCGGCAACGACGCGGCGAGCGCCGCTTCGGCGGCAGTGAGCTGTCCTTTACTTACGAGTGCTGTGAGCATCGCCTCGGGGGCCGGATGGACGAAGTGTCGAGCGACCTCGGGGCGTGAGATCTTGGCGAACACCATATTCGGGCGCTGGACGTTGCCGTCTTCGTCGATGTGAATGCCGCTGTACGCGTACCGCACGATCGCAGGCGTCAATGACATGTAGGCGGCGGCCGACACTCTGCGAACGCCGCGCTCGATGTAGAGATCGGCAACGGCCTCTTCGAGCGCTGGCTCTTGCGGTGAGTGGATGAGGTTGCAGCCCCACGGCAAACCGGTGTGCCCGAGCGCATCATGGAGTTCCTCGATCGCTGCGGCGACCACATGGCGTTGAAGGCCAGCTGCGCCGAAGAAGCCAAGGCAGCCGGTGCGTGCCATTGCGATCACGAGCTGCGTTGTTGCAATCCCGTTGGCCATCGCTCCGGTGACGTAAGGGAATCGGGTCCCGTGCACTTCGTTGAAGCTGCGATCACCCAGCCACTCTGGGTACATCGCCGGCAGGACCGCAATGACGGGCCAGGCCCCAGCTGACTTCTCGTCGACGAGCCCGCCTCCGGTAGCAACACCGTGCTGGCCTGTGATGGGGTCAACAACGATGTAGGCGCGTTCACGTATCTGCTCGATGACCGCCGTGAGGTCGTTCACCGAGAGAGCGGGAGCCACAGAGCCCCGCCAGCCGGCGACGATTTCGGACTGCGTGCTCGCCAAAACAAGTGTAGAAACATTTGCCACAAGATTGAACGTAGCCGTCATGTCGCCCCACCTCAGACGGGTGCTCGAAGTTACCGATGGGTACGCCAATTGGCACACCTCGCAGATCGGTCGCGCCCCGGCGACAATGTTGCTCCACCGTCGGCCAAACCGCGAAACCGCTCGATCTGGCGGGGTGATACGTTGCAAAACAACGGCGCCGCTCGGTGATCGTGCGAGGTCATGTTTTTTCGGAATCATCGATCACCTGGTCAGGTCACCACCCGTTCGACAACAGAGGAGCTACCAATGGTCAAATCACCACAGCGACGCGACGGCAAGAAGCCAGGCAAGAGCCTCAAAGAGAAGCGGGAAGCCAAAAAGTCCAAGCAGCAAGATAAGAAGCCGATCGGCAACTGATCGATCGACTGATTTTTGCGCTGACCGGCAAACGTCGATCAGCGCAACGTCTCGCGGCCAGCCCGTCAGCGCTCCAGAGGGCTGGATCACACGTCTCACATGCGCTGTGCTCAGTTACTCGTGGGGACCAACCCGACGAAGTCAAATACGGCGCCTCCAGAGCAGGCAAAAAAACAACCCCCCAGTCACATATTGTGACTGGGGGGTTGTGTTGGTATCCCGTACGGGATTCGAACCCGTGCCGCCACCTTGAGAGGGTGGAGTCCTAGGCCGCTAGACGAACGGGACCTGTTGCGAACGACGACGATATCGCCGTTGCACAGTGATTCACTCGGCACGAAAGTCCGAGCGAAACGTTGGGGTGAAGGGAATCGAACCCCTAATAACAGAACCAGAAACTGCCGTGTTGCCAATTACACCACACCCCAGGGTGCTTGCCCGACGAGCGTTATTCACACTCACCGCACGATGCAGACGGGAGCATATCGGCGGTCGGCTCCACCGACCACCGTCGATTTCGAAGACCCGGTTCCGGCACCGATCAGTCGGTGAGTTCGCTCAGCCGCCCGAAGCCCATCACACGACCGATCGCGACGCCGCCAGCTTCCCAGAAGTGACGCTCAAATGATCCAACGCCGGTCACCACCGACGTGGTCGTCGGCGACACATAGGCAGTCATGCCGACTTCGTCGGCGATAAGGCGCGAGCGGAGCGAGTGATACGGGTCGGTGACCACCAACACGCTGCTGTCGTTGCTCCCCGTACTCTCGGCGAGGAGGTGAGCCACGCGCTCCAGGGATTCGAACGACGTCGTACCGCGGTCTTCAAGCACAATCGACGCCTCGGGAACTCCTCGTTCCACAAGATACGTGGTCGAGGCTTCGGCTTCGGTGAACCGGTCACCCGCCTGATTGCCACCGGTGACGACGACGACCGGTGCGAACCCTTGTGGCCAGAGTTCGGCAACGTGGTCGAGGCGGGCTGCCAGTTGAGGTGACGGGCGGCCGTCGTACTGGGCCGCTCCCATCACCACGATCGCGTCGACCGAGCGGACTTGATCATCCCTGCCGGTCGCGTACACCTGGAAGAACGAGACCAGGAAGTAGCCGAGCAGCGCGACGCAACCCAGGCTCGCCGCAAACAGCATCTGACCACTCCGTCGCAAGCGGCGCCGAGCGAGCGGACTCACAGGCGTGGCATCGCGCTGCTCTGTCAGCGCACCTGGCATCTTGGGGGCCTTCAGCTCCCGAGCTGACCGAGGGCGATACGCAGCCGCCGCAGCGTTTCGTCGCGGCCGAGCGCTTCGAACGACTCGAACAGCGGCGGGCCAACAGCCCGACCGGTCACCGCAACACGTGGGAGCGCCTGCGCCTTGCCAAGCTTCACTTCGAAGCGCACCATCACGTCCTCGATCGCAGCTTTCAATGACTCATGATCCCACGAAGCCAGGTCGTTGTATGCGTCAATGACATTACTCAAGAGCTGCCCAGACCATTCGGGAGCAGTCGCCTTGGCCCATGACGCCTCTTCGTAGGCGATCGGAGCAGCGTCATCACCCTGGGCCCAAAACAGGAAGTCGACGGTTCCCGGCACATCGGTCAGCCGCTCGAGGCGCTCTTGGATGTGCGGTGCAATGGCGGCGAAGCGTGCACGATCCCACTCGGGCGGTAGCTGCGCAGACGCTGCCGCAAGGTACTCGACAGGGTCCATGTTTTTGATGTACTGCTTATTGAACGCCGTCAACTTCTTCACGTCGAAGAAGGCAGGCGACAGGTTGACGTCTTCGAGCGCGAAGTCGGCCTCGATCTGGCTCCACGTGACGATCTCGCTACCGGCCTCCTCGGCACCGGGCGGCGTCCAGCCGAGCGTCATCAGGTAGTTGACCATTGCATCGGCAAGGATGCCGTCGTCGCGATACTGCTCAAGCGCGACCTTGTCGCGACGTTTCGACAGCTTCTTGCGCTGCTCGTTGACGAGCACCGGCACGTGGGCCCACACCGGCGGAGCGTGACCGAGCGCATCCCACAGCATCTGCTGCTTTGGCGTATTCGGCAGGTGCTCTTCGGCACGAACCACGTGGCTGATCGCCATCTCAATGTCGTCGACGACATTGGCGAGTAGGAACATCGGGGCGCCGTTACCGCGCAGGAGCACGAAGTCCTCGATCGTCGCGTTGTCAAAGTCGACGTCGCCGCGCACAAGGTCTTGGACGATTGTGCGACCTTCGGGCACTCGGAAACGCAGCACGCGGCCAGGCCCAGCCTCAAGCCCGCGGTCTCGCGAGTGGCCGTCGTAACCGGTAATCCCGAGCTCTTTCGCTCGGTCCTGCACCTCTTGGCCGGTCAGATCGCAGTAGTACGCCGCACCCGACTCGAAGAGGCGGTGAGCTGCTGCAACGTGCGCTTCGGCGCTCGCGCTTTGGAAGTGCGGACCCTCGAAATGCGGGTCGCTCTCGTCGATGCCGATCCACGCCAGAGCATCGATGATGCCCTGAATCCACTGGGGCTGGTTACGTGCCTCATCGGTATCTTCGATGCGAAGAACAAACGTGCCTTCGAGGCGCCGGGCGAGTGCCCAGTTCATCAGCGCCGTACGGGCGCCGCCGACATGAAAGAAGCCGGTCGGCGAGGGTGCGAATCGAAAGCGAGGTTGAGAGGTCATTACCTATTCGACGCTATCCGTCGACGGTGTCGTGGATCGACCATCTCGCACAACCTTTCACCACCGACGACTCTGCTGACCCTGGCAAGGCTGCGGTGAACTGAGTGCTCGTTCCTCTCCCTTTCGGAAAATCTCGGCCGTTTCAACACTGTCGGCCACGCCGACGAGCAACGTTCAGCGCGTTGCGTTGACCGTGAGGTTGCGGAGTTGGCGGAGTGCGACCGACAGCGTCGTGAGATAGAACGATTCGGCCCGACGAATCTCGGTCTCCATGTCGATCATCCGGGTGTAGGCCGAATGATTGGCCTCGATCCATTCATCTGGCGAGCCGTTGGCCGTGCGGATCACGTGTGCTGTGAGATCTGCAAGGACCGTCATCAGGTCGTCACGGAGCGACGCGCGGGCCTGCGTCTGCCAGCGATCAGAACGCGGCAGCGCACCGATGCCATCCCACAGCCAGCCGACCTCAAACGATTCGAAAACCGACCAGTAGGCCGCACCCGCGTCGGCCACGTTGCACGACTCCGTATGGGCGATCTCGATGATGTCGAAGCTCGTGTGCAGCCACGGCCAGCGCGCCGACCGCACAGCCAACGCGGCAGGTACTTTTGCGGCAATCCGCTCTTCTCGGGCGGACCGGATCTCGGTGGCCACACGCCCACCGGCCACGTCGTCGAGCGACTCGCTCAAGAAGGCGAAGCCTGCCGAAAAGGTATCGATCGCCGCAGCAATATCAATGGGTGAGTGCCGCCGCCGGAGCAGCCACGTTGCCGCTCGTTCTGCCATGCGCCGGACGTCCAAGAAGAGTTCGATCTGCACATCGAGGTCAACCGAGCTGCCGAGCGCATCGACCTCCCGCCACAGATCGTTGAAACCAAGGATGTTCCGGGATGCAACAAATGCTCGGGCGACATCGGCAACCGATGCGCCTGATTGCTCGGTCATTCGATGATCGAACGAGATGCCCGCAAGGTTCACCATATTGTTGACCAGGCCGGTGGCAATGATCTCGCGACGGAGCCGATGGGTGCGGATCGCCTCGGGGAACCGCTCGCGGAGCGGACGGGGGAAGTACCCGAAAAGGTCGTCTTCGAGGATGGCCTCATCGGGAAGGTCGCTGGCGATGACCTGCCCAATGTCGGCGTTTTTTGTCGACGCAATCAAGACTGCGAACTCAGGGGCTCGAAGCCCACTTCCTGCACTCTGGCGTTCTGCGATTTGCTTGTCGTTGGGAAGCGCTTCGAGTGCCCGGTCGATGTGTCCCTCCTCTTCGAGGGTCTCCAGGTAGCGGGCATGCACGTTGACCATCGTCAACGACTGTGTGCGCGCGATCATCAACGCAAGCGTTTGTGCACGGTTGTCGTCAAGCACCAGTTCGGCGACCTCGTCGGTCATCTCTTCAAGCAGGGCGTTCCGATCGACGTCCGAGAGGTCGCCACTGGCGACCAGGCCGGCGAGCGCGATCTTGATGTTCACCTCGTGGTCGCTGCAATCGACGCCGGCAGAGTTGTCGATGGCATCGGTGTAGATCAATCCGCCGGCCATTGCGTACTCGACCCGACCGAGCTGGGTGAGCCCCAGGTTGCCACCTTCACCAACAATACTGCAGCGCAGATCAGCGCCGTCGACTCGGATTGCATCGTTCGCCCGGTCCCCGACCGACTCGTGCGACTCGGTGCTCGCCTTCACGTAGGTACCAATACCACCGTTCCACAACAGCTCAACCGGGGCTTGGAGGATGGCAGACAGCAGCGAATTTGGTGCCAGTTCGGTGATCTCGTCAGCAAGGCCGAGCGCGGTTCGGACCTGATCTGAAATCGGAATCGACTTGAGCGAGCGGGAATACACGCCACCGCCCTCCGAGATCAGCTGCGTGTCGTAGTCGGCCCAACTCGATCGCGACAGCTCGAACAACCGTTGCCGTTCAACAAAGGAAACCGCAGCGTTCGGGGTGGGGTCGAGGAAGATGTCGCGATGGTCGAACGCTGCGACCAGTTCGAGGTGCGTCGACAACAACATCCCGTTGCCAAACACGTCACCCGACATATCGCCGACCCCGACAGCGGTGAGCGTGTCCGTCTCGACGTCTTTGCCCATGACCCGGGCATGACGCCGCACGCTCTCCCACGCACCGCGCGCCGTGATGCCCATTACTTTGTGGTCGTAACCGTTGCTGCCGCCGGATGCGAACGCATCACCGAGCCAGAAGCCATAGTCGTCGGCCAGAGCGTTGGCGATATCGCTAAACGTCGCCGTGCCCTTGTCTGCGGCGACGACGAGGTAGGGGTCATCGTTGTCGTAGATGACACAGCCTGGCGGGTGTACGACACTCGTCGCACCTCCGTCTCGGGCGACGAGGTTGTCGGTGACGTCAAGTAACGATCGGATGAAGCGTTGGTACCGATCCACCCCTTCGGCACGGACTGCATCGCGGTCCAACGGCGATGCAGCGCCCTGCTTGATGACGAAACCGCCCTTGGCCCCGACCGGAACGATCACTGCGTTCTTGACCATTTGGGCCTTCACCAGCCCGAGTACCTCGGTCCGGAAATCTTCGCGACGGTCACTCCAGCGCAAGCCACCTCGCGACACCGCGCCAGCACGCAAATGGACGCCTTCAACGCGCGGCGAACACACGAATATTTCAAACATCGGGCGGGGCTCTGGCAGGAATCCGACTGACTTCGCATCGAGTTTGATGGCGATCTCTTCGGCCAGCCCTCCATCAGGGCGAAGGCGGTAGGCATTCGTTCGCGTGGTTGCGTCGATCAGCACCAGCACGGCGCGACAGATGCGATCGTCATCAAGCGATGGCACCCGTTCAAGACGTCCCAAGACGTCGGCGCGCAGTGCGTTGGCGACGACTGCCGTCTCGGTCGGGCTGGGCTCGCTCGCAGGGTCGAAGCGCGCGGCGAACAGGTCGAGCAGCCCGCTGGTGATCGGCGCAAGGCGGACCAACACTTCCTCGATGTACTTCTGGCTGAAGGGAAAGCCGGCCTGCTGGAGGTAGCGGGAGTAGGTCCGCAATATCGCCACCTGTCGAATCGTGACGCCCGCAGCGAGCACCAAGCAATTCAGCCCATCGGCCTCCACATCACCCTGGAGTAGCGCCCGGAATCCGAGTTGTGCCTCGGAGATCTGTCGATCGGTGGGTTCGAGGCCGCTATCCAGACGGACTCCGATGTCATACAGACGCACCGTGTCGTCTCCGATGACGAATTCGCTCGGGTGCTCTTCGACTGCGTGGAGCCCGAGGTGGGCGAGCTGCGGGACGAGTTCGGCAATCGTCGATGCGTGGTCGCGTCGGAACACCTTAAAACGCCACTCCCCTGTCGCCGCGTCGGTCGATCGACTCATCGAGGTGGCGACATATTCGTCTTGCCGCTCGATAAGCGAGGCGACACGCAACAGGTCCTCGACAGCACACGCCGGATCGACCCGGGCGCGGTAGTCGCGCTCAATGCCCTCGCCCACGAGGTCGAGCACGTCTCGAGCGCGCTGCGCCCCGACCCGAGCCGCAAGCGCAAGACGCGCCCGGTCATCCCACGATGCGGTTGCACCATCGATGATCTCAGCAAGTCGATCGAGGTCGACCGGCCCGCTCGTGCGGACCGTCATCGAAATGCGGGCGAGCGAACTCGCGCCGACCAGTGTCTCGACGTCGCGCACGTCGCCGCCGTAATGCTCAGCCACAAGGTCAGCGACGTCATTCTGCAGACCGGCAACGAAACGAGACTGCGGGAGGTACACAAACACGGTGCTGAACGAGCCCACCGGCTCGGCAACATCAAAGACACGAACAATCGAACGTTCCTGCAGGCCAACGATGTCGATCACCAGACTCGCCAGCTGATGCTGGCCCAGCTCGAAGACAACATCGCGCGGCAAGGTTTCGACCACGTTCTTGATCGCTCGGCCCGTGTGGCTGATCGCCGCTGCCCCGGACAGTTCGAGAAGTGCGGTCGCCCGGTCTTGTAACACCGGGATCGCAAACACGCTTTCCCGATATGCGCCACTCCCGAGCAGGCCGATGAATCGCTCTTCGATCACCGTGTCGTCCGCGGTCCGACGGATGGCAAGGCTCGTGAGGCGGGCCGATCGATGGATAGTCGAAAGCGCCTCCGTCCGGGCAATGACCACGGGCTCGGCGTTGACATCGCCGGCCTTCGACGGTGGCCCGACTGCTGTTACATCAAGCCGGGTGTCGGGGCGGTACTCACCGAGTTCGGAGCCGACCGCCAAGTGCAGGCTCACCTCGCCGACTGCGTCGACGCGCCGCTCGTACGATGCTGCACCGAGCAGCACAAAGTGCTGATTGGCCAACCAGGCAACGAGCGCATTGTCTGCACTAACGCTCAGGAGCCGTTCACGCATCTCGGAGAAGTCGGTGACGATCCGGACCACGTCGGCAATGGCGGCCGTGACTTCGTCTTCGACATCCGACAGAAGGTCGGCAGGGCAGCCGTTCAGCCTGATCTGCGTCCACGCTTCCACCTGGGTCCCGGGCGGCCGAGCAGCGCCCCTGTCGACCACCTCGACCAACTCGTCATCGACATTTCGAACAATCGACAGCATTGGGAGGACTAATAGCTCGATCCCGAGGGATCGACGATCGAGCACCATTCGGACCGTGTCGACGAGAAACGGAATGTCGTCGGTGACGAAAAGGAGTACGGCACTGCCCGACGCCTGGGTTTGTGCCGGCGGCACGATTGCCTGGACGAGCGTCTGTCCTGCTGCACGGTGTCGACCGAGTTCGAGATGAGCCGCAGCAACACTCACCACATCGCCGAGGTCACGATCTTCGACGTCGTCGATCGGGACGTCACGGTGGTATTCCGCCATGAAGCAATCGGCGAGCGGGTCGTCGCGATACCAGCGACGAGCAGCAGCGGCGAGCGAGTCGAGTTTGTCCGCTGATGACCCCATGTCGATGACCGTAGTTGCTGCCGTGGAACTGTGTTTCAAGATCCTCCACTCGTTTCGCGTGCGTTTGGATGCCAGACTCCGAAGATGCAGCAGATGAACGTCCTCGGTACCGATCTGATGCCGTGTTCCTACGACCCAATGACCGGCTACTACCGCAACGGCTGTTGCGAGAACCGCGGCGACGACCCTGGCATGCACACGGTGTGTTGCCGTGTCACCGCCGGCTTCCTTGCCTACTCGGCGTCGCAGGGCAACGACCTCAGCACTCCGATGCCGCAATATGGCTTCGCCGGTCTGGCCCCCGGCGACCAGTGGTGCGTCTGCGCGATGCGCTGGAAAGAAGCCTTCGACGCCGGCCAGGCGTGCGACGTCGTCCTCGAGTCGACCCATGTCAGCACGCTGGAATACCTCGATCTCGCCGAACTCAAACAGCACGCCATCATCGCCGAGCCGTGAGCCAGCGATGAGCGATACTGCCAGCACAAATGACAGCACAAATGACAGCACAAACAGCGCTGGCAACTACCTCCAAAATGTGTACGACTTAGCCACGCAGGCCGACACCGACGCGTATTACACGAGGTGGGCGGCGAGCTACGACGACGAACTGACTCGCCAGGGCTACCAAACACCGCAGCGCTGCGCAGATGCGCTGCGCCGTTTCATTGCATCCGACGCTGCTGTTGTCGACATCGGTTGCGGAACCGGGTTGTCCGGAGCTGCACTCGCTGCAGCCGGGTTCACCAATCTTGCGGGCACGGATGTGAACGTCGAGATGCTCGACGTCGCCCGAGTAGCTGGCATATATCGCGACACCTGGGTCACCGATATCGAGAACCCGTTCCCGTTCGCCTTGGGCACCTACGCCGCCATTGCCGCAGTCGGCGTGATCGGTCTTGGGGCAGCCCCCGCTTCGCTGCTTCGCCTCGCACTGGAAGCACTCGCGACCGATGGCCGCCTGGTCTTTTCCTACAACGACCACGCGCTCAAAGTTCCCGAGTTCACCGACGCGTTGACCGACGTTGTTTCGTCCGGCCTCGCCGAGCAAGAATTCGCCGAGCACGGCATCCACATCAAAGGCCTCGGCAGCATGTCGACCGTCTTCGTGCTCCGACGCCGCTGATCATGGCGCAGCGGCTGCAAGACGCAAGCGTGACGAGGCCGATGTCGACATCGCAGCCGGCCAAGTCGACGCAATGGCAACAGCCCAGCACCACCTGCGAGCCGCCTGAGCGACACCGTCTGATACTGGCCTAAATCGGCAGGTTGCCGGTGGCTCGGCGCGTCGAACCCTCATCGGTGTAGGCCGCAATCGTGCGTTGGGCAATGCGCATCTGGTGGACCTCGTCGGCACCGTCGGCGAAGCGGGCCCAACGGGCGTGCTGGTACATGTGCGCCAACGGCGTGTCGGTCGAGTAGCCGAGCGCACCGTGGACCTGGATTGATCGGTCGATAACGCGGCCCAACATGTTCGCAACGAAGTGCTTGGACATCGAGACCTCGGCTTTGAAGTCTTCCTTGTTGTCGATCTTGTAGGCAGCGTGTAGGACCATCAGCTTCGCCTGGTAGATCTCCATCGAGCTGTCGGCAATCATCCATTGGATGCCCTGCTTCTCAGCGAGCAGCGAACCGTGCGAGTACCGGTTGAGTGACCGGTCGACCATCATGTCGAGTGCTGTTTCGGCCTGAGCGATCCAACGCATGCAGTGCGCGAGTCGGGCCGGGCCGAGCCGGTACTGGCCGAGCAGGTGGCCCTGCCCGCGACCACCAAGCATCTGATCGTTGTGCACCCGCAGGTCGGTGATCACGATCTCAGAGTGCCCCGTGCCGCCGTGCATGGTTTCGACTTCGCGAACGTCGTTCCACCCCTCGTGAGGCAGATCGATAATGAACGCCGAGTTCGCGGCCTGCGGGATGTCGGGGTTCTCTTCGGTGCGGCACACCAGGATCGCAAACTGGGCTCGGCGTGCGCCGGAGATGAACCACTTGTG
>Ga0115003_10001389_pt1 | contig 21157 bp, 19 predicted proteins | sample ArcticOcean_MG_C_7_FD_88736 | JGI IMG/M metagenome (GOLD analysis project Ga0115003, IMG submission 88736) | Marine microbial communities from western Arctic Ocean - ArcticOcean_MG_CB11_88 | ecosystem: Environmental > Aquatic > Marine > Oceanic | place: Arctic Ocean: Canada Basin | collected... | reverse complement strand
GGAGCAAGACGACGAGCGAGAAGAAAAGTGCGAGTCCATTTAGAAACGGGAGTCTGGCCTGATGACGCGAGGAGTTGGAACAGGAGCGAGGGACGAGCGAGTGCATCCGGATGGTCCTCCTAAGCAAGCCTCTCGGCCGCTCTCGTGATCGAGCGCGTGCGTGCGTGCGTGCGTGCGTGCGGTAAGTCTAGCGGGAACGGTTGAAAGTCGATTCGTTTCGGTAGTCGCATGACTCGCTTCGAGGCTCTACCGTCCCGGCCCGATCCCAAGTCGTCCCATTTTTTAGGAGTCCGCCATGTCCCGTCTCGAAGGAAAAATTGCGATTATCACCGGAGGTGCCCGTGGCACGGGCGAACAGACCGCTCGTCTCTTCGCTGACGAGGGAGCCAAGGTCGTGATCGGAGACGTCCTCGAAGAAGAGGGCGCAGCGACCGCAGTCGATATCGGAGATGCGGCGAGCTTCGTGCGTTTGGACGTGACCGATCCTGAGAGTTGGAAGGGCTGCATCGAGCACACCGTCGCGACCTTTGGTGCACCGACGGTCCTCGTGAATAATGCAGGCCTTCTTCACATGGAAGCCTTCGTGGACATTGATCCCGCGAAGTACGAACAGCTCTGGCGTGTGAATCTGTTTGGTCCCTTTCTCGGCATGCAGGCAGTGACGGATGCCATGCAAAGCGCCGGCGGCGGATCGATCATCAACGTCTCCTCCGTAGACGGACTCTCTGCGAAGAATGGGCTCGGGGCCTACGTTCCGACGAAGTGGGGCCTTCGCGGCCTAACGCGAGTTGCAGCGCTCGAGCTAGGTCAGCGCGGCATCCGCGTGAATACGGTGTGCCCGGAAGCCGGTGGTCCTGGGATGCGCAAGGAATTCATTCCGGATTCGATCGATCCGATGGATACGCTCTCGTTCACGCATGGCGTGATTCCGCATAACCAGAAGCGACCGGGAATTGAGATCATCCGCGACATCGCCCGCATGATTCTTTTCCTGGCTTCGGACGAAAGCCTCTCGTGCACGGGCGCGGACTATCCTGTCGATGCCGGCTGGACCGCAGGGCATCGCCTCAAGTTCAACCCTGGCTACAAGGCCGACTGAGCTTCGGCTACGTCGCGGTATCGACAGAGTCTTCGGATTCCGTAGGCGCCGTAGCAGCGACCCATTTCGCGAGATAGCCGGTACCTGCCTTGAGGCCTTCGAAGCCCGCTTGGCTGAGGAGTCCGCTCATCGGGTTCGCGGCGTAGTTCGCGTAGTAGGGCTCGTGAAACTCTCGAGGAAAGAACTCGAGGGCCCAATCGAGTTCGTCGTCGTCGCCTCTTTGCAATGAGTCGACGAGCCCGAAGAACCCACCCGGTCGTAGTACCCGCATGGTTTCGGCGAGAACGGCTTCGCGAACGGGAAGCGGCAGCTCGTGGAAGAGGAAGACGGAGTAGACGGCGTCGAAACGCTGATCCGCGAAGTCGAGCTGTGCTGCGTCGCCCTGGATGCAATTGACGCGCGGGAATTCGTCGAGTTGTTGGCGCGCGTGACGCGTGTAGGGAGGGCTGAGATCCACGCAGGTGATCTTCGCCTTAGGGAAACATCGCGCGACGGACCGCGTCGCAGAGCCCGTGCCCGAGCCGAGTTCGAGAAAATGAAGCCCGGCGCCGTCGTCAGAAGCCCCGGCCCTTTGTAAATGGGCGCGCAGGGGCGGAATGATCATGCGCCGCATAGGGTCGGCCCCGCCTCTGAATAACAACTCGACCTGGTGCTCATAGAGCGCTGCAGAATGCGCGCTTAGATATCCGTCGGTCTGGTAGTGGAAGTTCCGGCGATAGTAGGCGGGAAGTTCATCTAGCCATCGGCGCGCGTCCTTCGTGAACTCCCGTGCCGAGTGCGTACGTCTTCGCTTCCCGACCGCCGTTCCATCAGCCAGGATGCGCAGGAGCCGCATGCCGTGGCCCAACGGATCCTGTGGCGTTAGGACCGAGAGCGGCGCATCGCCTTGCCCGATCAGAGCGGCATCGCGTTTGAGGAGTTCGAATAGCCGTGAGAACGTGACCTCGAGCGCTTCCTGCGGAGGCCCCCCGCGTTCCGCCCGCCCGCTACCAAAGCGGCTTTTCGGCTCGGCCTCATCTGGAGCACGCTCGCTCCTGCGCTTTGCGTCAAAAGAAGCGCCAGAAGAAGCGCCAGAAGAAGCGCCAGAAGAAGCGCCAGAAGAAGCGCCAGAGAAAGGCGCGGCAATGAGAAAGAGCGGCAGGCTCTCCGCGAAGAAAAGCCCGCTTCGAACGGATAGGGCGCTGAGGGCGAGAGCCTCGGTTGCGTTGGCCGGACGTTGAGCGTGGCGCATGACTTCGCCGATCCGGCGAGCAATCGGCGGCAAAGCAAAAATATCTGCGAGCGAAGGCATGCACAAACTCCAGCCGGTTTAGCTTGGGCCTGAGAGACGAGGGAGTCAGTAGTCTAGCAGGCGCGTCTCGGAGCCCCGTTTCTGAACTCGGGCGCTAGGGCAAGCCGAGGATTTCGGTGGCTTGGGCTGTTGTGGCGACCGGGCGGCCGACTTTGGCGCAGAGTTCGACGGCTTCGCGCATCAGTTCTTCATTCGAGGGACTGCGATCCGGTGAATAGAATTCTTCGACACCGAGATGCAGATGGCCGCCGAGTTCCAGCGCCAGCCGCGCGATGGGGGTCTGCATGAGGTCGCCGCCCCAGACGGAGACGGACCAGGGAAGGTCCGTTCCTTCGAGCATGTCGAGATAGGCGAGTAAGCCCGACTCGGTGGGCATGAGGCCGAAGCTCACGCCGGGATCAGTCGACATTAGGCCGTAGTCGCCACCGAAATAGAATTTCACCATGCTGCCCTTGGGCAGTTTTCCGGCCCGGTGGTAGGCGAGTGTGGTGCGCAAGGAGTTGGGTTCATAGATCCCGAGCGCCGGCCCCATCTTAAGCCGCTCACAGAACTCGAATGCGTAGCGGCAATCTTCATAAGAAACGGCGTAGACGCCGCCGACTGGAAGTCCGTCGGGGCCCGGGGCCCCGATGTTAGTTGATCCGGGGTCGAAGGCGCACATGCGGAGCGGAATTTCAGAAGCGATGCGTTCGATATGTTCGAGCTTGTCTGGCATGCCGGGGGACGAGGTGAGTGTCGGGTACCAGAGCGCGTCGGGGCGCTTGTCGAGAATAGATCGCCAGACCGCCAAATAATCCTCGGCGGCGGCTTCGCCGGTCAGGCCGATGTCACTATTATGGGCATGCACGATCGTTGCGCCAAGCTCGTAGCAGAGCAGCGCATCGCGCTCGATCTCGGCATGGCTCGTGGGCGCCTTCGGGTTCTTGTCTTTTGTGGTCATCCCGTTGATGGCAGCCTCAAGGATCACTGGCGTGTCGAGATCGGATTGATTTGCGGAATTAGGCACGTTTGAATCCTCCGGGTTCGCGTGAGGTGCGGCTGGTGACAAGCGTATCAACGCCTCATCAGCAGGGAAGCCCCCTCGGGTGAAATCTCAAGTCCGGCTCTTTCTCGGCCGATCACCGGAGGGCACTGCCGCGTTTCTAACCCGCGGCGAGGGAGAATTGCGTGAAGTCGATTCGCATTTGGTCGCCGAACCTGGTTGATCCCATCCGCTGGCTGCGGGTGTTGCTCGTACTCGCGTTGCTCTCCGCAACCGGCTGCGTTGGCGGCGCATGGACGTCCGCGCTTGAAGAGGACAGCCCCGCCGCGTACTACCGATTCATGCGAGACCACGGCGATTCGGAATTCGCGGGCGAGGCTCGAGAGCGACTCGATTTCCACAAGCTCTATCGCGACCCCTCCTTAGCTGGCTACGCGAAATTCAGACGCGCCTATCCCGACAGCACGCTGCTCGAGCGCTTGCATCCAATGCTCGAGGAGCCGGCTTTTAAGGCGGCACGGGCGTGGGGCACGGCAGCGGCCTATCGCGGATTCCTGAACGACTTTGCGACGGGTGGCTATGCGGCTCGTGCAAAAGGGAACGCCGTCTTCGTCGAGTCGAAGGGCTTTGGCGGTGTTTCCAGTCGCTTGGCTGAATTCGCAGTAGCCCATCCCGAAAGCGATTTTGCCGCAGAAGCTGCGCGTTCCGAATTGGCCGTGATGGCACGCCAAACCGGAAGCTTCAATCGAATGGGTCTCGTGCTCGACATCAGCGCGGCAACCCCTGAGCGCGATCGTGTTCGTAGTGCGCTCATCGATCGCCTAACGAAACTCACTGAACGAATGGGGTTCGACCTCGCAATTCCGCCCAAGGGCGTTTCGCCGGGTCAGATTAAGAATTTCCCGAGGGCACGACTGGAAGTGACTCATACGGAGAAGAGCGTCGGGCACAAAGTTGCGATCGGTGAGCTCGCGCGGCCTGCGGCACTCGGCGTGACTCGCGTCGTCGTTAGGGAAGCAGACAAGGGCGAAGTGATCGCGTCTCGTGAATTCGAAGTTCGCGTTCCCGACAAGGCCCATGTCCGTGACTCATCGGTACTTTTCTCGGCGAAGGCAAAGAAGTACTGGGACGAGTTCTTCGTACCCATGGTTCGCTGGCGAAACGATTATACGATTCGTCCCGCCATGGATCTCGCTCGTCCGGTAGTCGATGTGGATGGCGTGGGAGATCGCGCGGTCGTGCTTTACGAAGACGGCGATTTCGACTTGATCGGTCTCGCGGATCCGTTGAAGCCGGTGACCCTGGCTTCCTATCAGCGATCAGAGGACTACAAGAAGTGGACCGGCATACAGGTGTTGGGAGATCGTGTTGCGATCTTCGGGGAAGAGGGGCTTGAGTTCGTTCGCTTTACGGCGACGGGACCGGTCGCTGAAAAGACTTGGACGCGGGGTGAGATCGGTCGCGTGCTGTCACTTGCACCTATGGGTGATCAGGTGGTGATCGTTGGCGCCAAAGGCATGCAGCTCCTCGATCCTGTCGAGGGGACCGTCCGACGCGTCATGCGGCGCGTGCTTACGAGTGTTGCAAGCGCCGGAGATACGTTGGTTTTCGCCGACGGTGAGTCGGTCTACCTATCGAGTCTCGCACTCCTCGCTGAAAATCGAGTCATCGCGCAGCTGAAGCTCGGACGAACATTTGGGCCGAAGAGCGTGCGCGTGCTGGACGATGCCGCGATCGTGACGGGGCCGGGCGGCGTACTTGTGATCGATGTAAGTGATCCTTCGAATCCGAAGGCAATTGCCAAGCTCACGACCCGAGAGATCGGGCAGGTCGTCGATGCCTCTAAGGTTCGCGGCCGGACCTTCTTGGTCGGTGAGCGCGGCCTTCAACTGCTCACTCGCGGACTGGACCGTGTCGAAGAAACGATCGACGTTGGGCCGCGGACTCGCGTGACGGTGATGGGCCGACATCTCGTGACGGCGAACGGCCGAGGCATTCAGGTGGTGGACTCGACGCCATGGGCCAATGGGTCAGCGCCAGCGTCGGCACGCTAGCCGGTCGCTGCGTTAGTCGCGGTGGCTGTCGGGCCGAGTCGCCCGATAGAGTGATTTAGGCGAGGGCTATTCGATGCCGAGCTGAACGGGTGTGAGTCCCTGCCTAACGAGAGTGACCTCGGGGCCCTTGCGGTGCAGGGGCATGCGATGGCCGAGGTAGCTGCCGTCTTGCGCGTCGAACCAGAACGAAAAGCTTGGGAGCAGGCGACTGGCGAGCCAGGCGACGGTCTTACCAAAGTCGGGGCCGTATTCGATTTCGACGATTCGGCGCCCATTACGAAGGGTCGTGCCCGCGCGGACCGCGATCATCTCGTGGAGCACCGGTCCATCCGCACAGGTAGCAATCTTGAAGCGCACCGAATCAACTTCGCCCTCCACGAGCGGCTGGAAGAGGAGCTGCATGGGGACGTTCACTACGCGATCCCCGTCGGGAATCGATACGTGCTGGACGTGCATCCCGGGGTCGCTCTCGCCGTCGGGGTAGCAGCTGACACGCTTTTGCTCATGGTCGATGACGAGCAGGGGGAAGGTGCGGCCCTCGGCGCTCCGTGATTGGGAGCGTTCTTCAGTCACCCGGAAAACTTGGGCAGTGGAACGGGTCGCGCTCGCATCAGAATTGGGCCGCGCCGCGTTGGCAACCCGGGGCCCGTCCCCGACGAGTGCACCCGCTGTCCCGCCTTGTGATTCTGCGGGAACAGGGGAGAGGGTGGCCTCCGAAATGTTTGAGCCGCCGCCCGCAATGTGCATCGAGATTCGGATTTTTTTGGAGCCATCCTCTCTTCGCTCGATCTCTAGACTTGATTTGCCGACCGCCTGTCCTTCGGTGTCGAAGGTTGTTGCACCGATGTTCTCCATGATGGACGGGATCTTGAGCATCACGCCGGACTCCGCTGAAGCGATCGACGCCGGGAAGCTGCAGACGCCTAACGTCAGCAAGGCCAAGGATATGTCGCGGAAGGCGCGCTGCGGCGACAGGCGATGTTCGGAATGCGAGCGAAGCGGGGACTGCTGGCGGCGAGGTGCCGCGACCGGCGTAGCCGGAATACGATGCGCCGATGGAATGGGCGATGGTGAATAGCGGGCGGCCATTAAGGAAGAATACCGGTTTTTGGGGAGTGGCAACCTCGGGATAGGCATCTGCTCGTGGAAGTTCATTTCGTTCTCGCGATTGTTCTCGCTCTGAATGACTGGTTCGCGGCTCGTGAAGAGAGGGTGCCGTCGCGCTACGATGACGGCATGTCGCAGGTCTGGACTCGCTCACGAGCCGGAACCGCCGCTTCAGGACCTTTGGTCCGTCAACCGGTTTCCGATCGACCCCAACTTCACTTGATTGAGCTCCCGCTCGAATGGGCGCAGGGCCAGGTGCAGGTCTATCTGATCGAGGGTCAGCCCCTCACCTTGATCGATACCGGTGTGCGAACAGAGGCGAGTCTTGCCGCGCTTTCGGCCGCCCTCGATTCCCTTGGCTATGCGCTCCGCGATATCGAGCGGATCATCGTGACCCACGCCCATAGAGATCATTTTGGAGCGATCGCAGCGATCCGTGCAGCGGGCGCTTCACTTGAAGTCTGCGTTCACGAAGCCGACGCGGATCGGCTCGAGAATTTTGAAGCCTTCGTGCGTGCTCGGCGCGAACGACTGCTCCCACTCGTCTCTTCGTATGGCGTGCCCGAGGATCATCTGCGTGTCTTCGAACAGGATAATGACGAGCTGCTCGCCCTTGAGCTGTCCGAAGGGGCGTCGACGCCGGTCGACCGTCGCTTGCGAGATGGGGACCGTATCGAGTGGAAAGACTGGGGACTTCGAGTCCTTCACGCGCCGGGGCACACCCCAGGTCACATCATGCTCGAGGACGCAGAGGCCGGATTTCTCTTTACCGGAGATCAGGTTATGGGGCAGGCGATTCCGTACGCCGAGAATTTCTATGACCGGGGATTACCCGACCCACGAGATACTTTGCGTCGTCCCTCACGGTTTCGTGGGTTGATTGAGATGCGCCGCACGCTTAGGCAACTGCGTGGGAGACGCGACAAGATCCTGCTGCCGGGATACGGCGGCGTGATCACTCGCGCGGATCGGGCGATCCGCGACACGCTGCTGCACTACGACGTGCGGCTTCAGCGAATCGATCGCGGCCTTCGGCATCTTGCGGCGATGGGGCAGGCCGTGACGGCTTTCGAACTATGGAAGGCGCTCTACCCGTCCGACGAATCGCTCTCGGACGCGCGATCACATCTGCTGCTCTTGATAGGCGCACTCGATTGTCTTGAGGAAGATGGGCATCTCGTGACGGAACGGCGCGCGGACGGAACTCTCACCCATCACCATAGTTAGCGATGCGGATGATTGTGGGTTTGCATTTTAGCGTTCTACTGATCGAGACTATGTTATTCGAATCGAGAAAACAGGTGTACTGCGAGTGCTCGGCGTTCGTCTTCGGTTAAGTCAAACGCGGGCATAGGCGGCGTGGGTGCGACGAAAAACTGTGTAAGCGTTTTCAGGTTGTAGCGCGCGCCGAGTCCTTCGAGGGACTTGGTGATTACGCCGGGCGCCGCATCTTCGGCGAGATGGCAGGTGCCGCAGGCGTTGGCCCCGAAGAGTGCCAAGCCCTGTTGGTCGAGCTCTTTTAGGGTCTCCGCATTGAGGGACGCGAGCGGCTCGAGGTCCGGCCCAGCCCCTTCTTGAGGATCCTCGGCACGCTCGGCGAGGGTGCTCTTAAGATCATCATCGCCCGCACGCGTCGCAGCGCCTCTATGGATCCGGAAGATCGTTCCTGAATAGTCGTCGCTGACGTAGATCGATCCGTCGGGGCCTTCGAGCACGTCCGCCGGACGTCCTATCACGTCCTCTTCCCGTTCGAACCCGGTGAGAAAGTCGCGCTCTGTGATGTTTCCGTCGGAATCCCAATGAAGTGAGACGACCTTGTAGCCGTCGAGTTTAGTTCGGTTCCAGGAGCCGTGCAGGGCGACGAGGGCCGCGCCGCGGAGCGAAGCGGGGGCATTCGGATGTCGCAGGAAGGTCATGCCGAGGGGCGCGTTATGCGCGCGAAATGAGTGGGCAGGGGGAAGCGCGGTCTCGATACGATCCTGCATGCCCTCCCCGTAATCGGGATCGGGATTGTTGTCACCGTTGGCATAGGGCCAGCCGTAGAAGCCGCCGCGCTCGATGCGATTGAATTCGCACGGCGGATAATCGTCGCCGAGGAGGTCGCGACCGTTATCCGTTGCAAAGAGATCATTCGTGCTGGGCTGCCAGTCGAAACCTACGGAATTGCGGAGACCGGACGCGTAAATTTCAGCACCGCTGCCATCGGGCTCGAAGCGGAGCAGGGCGGCACGCCGCGGGTCGTTCTCTTCGCAGGCATTGCAGCTCGATCCGACGTGAAGATAGAGGCCGCCGTCGGGGCCGAAGCGCAGAGTCCTCGCCCAGTGATTGCCGCCGGCGGGCAGTCCTTCGACGATGCGCTCGAGGTCGCCTTGGACGCGGAGCGTATCTGGGCCGGATTCGCGAATGGCGATGCGTGCGATCGCGCCGGTCTCACCGATGTAGAGGTAGCCGCCGTGAAAATCGAGGCCGTGTGGCTGGTCGAGGCCCTCGACAAGCGGCCGCTGGCCGTCCGAGCGCCCGTCTCCATCTCGGTCCCGCAGTACGAGGAGAATCTGGCCGAGGCGGGGCTGACTGACCAGAAGGTCTCCGCTGGGGCTGAACCGCAGCACGCGGGCGTTCGGGATGCCCTTCGCGAAGATTTCGACGCGGTAGCCCTCAGGGACGACGAAGCGCTCTTGGAGGACGCTGGCTGTTGGGGGATCGATTCCGCGGCCAGTCAGTGAGTTCAGAATCGGGCCGCGAATCGCAAACCGTTCCGGAAGCAGCACGGAGCAGGCGCCGAGGCCCAGAATCATCAATACACCGAGCCCGATCAGAATCTTGCGCATGTTGCCCTCCCATTTTGGCGGCGGGACGATACCCTAGGAGACCTCGCGCGCTCGCTCTGATCGGTTGGTGGATCGCAGGTTCTCAGTCTGTGGATTTGCCCGTTTTTTGCCCCTAGGGTCCTTGACGAAAGCCCTTCAATGGCGGATACATACGCGCTCTCTACCCGGCCGTCCTGGCCGGAGGCAGGTAATCCAGCATGCAGAAAATTCGAAGTGGCGACCTGGTCCAGGTTGTGAGCGGCGCCGGTGCGGCGAGCGATACACAAGGCCGAGTTATTGCCGTCGATCCGGCTAAGGGTCGTGTTCGCATTGAAGGCGTTCGTCTTCAAAAACGACATCTCAAGCCGGGCCGAAGTGGCGCGCGCGAAGGCGGAATCGTCGAGACCGAAGGTTTCATCGATGCATCCAACGTGATGCTCGTTCATCCGGGTGACAACAAGCCCTGTCGCGTTCGTATCGAAGAGCGAGACGGCAAGCGAGTCCGCGTGTTCGCACGTGGCGGCGAGATCGTCCCGGAACCTTAAGACCCTAGACCTAGGCCCGATCCCAGAAATGGGAGATGGGCCCGGTCATTCGCTGATCCACGCTGGCTATGAACCAGAGCAGTGCGTGCGTGCGTGGAAGACGCGAACAGATAAACCGAGGCGTTCAGGCTTCGGGAGCAAGGAATCGAAGAGATGGCCAAGGGAAAGCGCGAGCAGATCAAGCTCGAGTCGACGGCGGGAACGGGTCATTTTTACACGACCTCGAAGAACCGCACGAACACGCCCAACAAGCTTGAGTTCAAGAAGTACGATCCCGTCGTACGAAAGCACGTCATCTACAAAGAGACGAAGCTCAAGTAGCCTATTTTCTCTGCCCTCTGCCGAACCTTTGCGGGATCGCTGGCCGATTTATTTCGGAGCCGACGGACGCATCTGGTCAGCGCCGATGGGCTCGCTAACGTAGCGTTGCTGCGCCGGCGAGGGGTCGGAGTAGAAGTCTTACTGGCCGCCCCAACACGCGGTCTTACGGACTTACTAACTAAGCGAACACTGCGCGTACTCGCCGACTGAGCAAGGCACGCGAATAGAACCAATTAGAGAGGAATTTCGAATGGCGTGGGTGATCACCCGGATGTGTCGAGACTGTGTAGATATGGCATGCGTAGAAGTATGTCCCGTCGACTGCATCGTTCAGCACAAAGAAAAGAAAGACGCCGCCGGCTACGAAAACCAGCTCTACATCGATCCTGAAGAATGCATCAACTGTGGCGTCTGCGAGCCGGAATGCCCTTGGGAAGCGATCTTCGAGGACGAGCAGGTCCCGACCGTCTTTGAAGCAGATGTTGCCGAGAACGCCAAGATCGTCGACGAGCGCGATGACTTCGAAGTTCCGGAGCGCGCAGATGTTGACGTTCCGACCCCCGATAAAATCTCCGAGAACAAGGAGAAATGGAACTACGCAGGCTGATTCAGCCTCGTGAGTGTCGGATCGAATAGGATTTTAAAGGGCCAGCTCTTATGAGCTGGCCCTTTTTATTTGTCAGTCGGCGACGATCGGCTGGGAGAGCAAGGCCGTCCACTTAGACGTCCGGAATAAAAGGCCCTCGCCTTAACCGCCGTGGTGACTAGGCCGATTTCCCCGCTTCGTCGAATGCGAGTGCCATGGTTGCAGCGATTTCGGCCAGGGCCGCTTCGCTAGGCGGGTTCGCTAGGAGCGACGTCCATCGCCGAAGCTGCTCCACGGCTTGGTGAACTAACATCCATTTCCCGCCCACTGTCTTCGCCCCGCACGCCTGTGCATCCCTCAGCAGTCGGGTCTGTTCCGGGGCATAGACGGCGTCGAGCACAACCATGTTCTCGCGCAGATGGTCGGCGGAGACCGGGGAACGGTCTTCGTTGAGGCCTACGCTCGTGGTGTTTACGAGGATGTCTGGAGCGAGGTCGTGGAGCCGGTCGAGTCCGCCAGTGCCGGTCGCATCCAGGTCTCGGGCTAGGGCCTCGGCCCGTTCAAGGGTGCGGTTTAATACGAAAACTTCGCAGTCTCGCTCGCGGAGCGCGAAGGTGAGGGCGCGGGCTGTGCCGCCGGCGCCTAATACGACTGCGCGCTGGCCCGAGACCGGCTGGATTCGTTCAAGCGCGCGGAGAGCGCCAATCCAATCCGTATTCGTGCCGATCCATCGGTCGCCATCGAGCGTGACGGTGTTAATTGCGCCGATCGCGCGGCCGACGGGCTCAAGTTCATCCACGAAAGCCATCATCGATTCTTTGTGCGGAATCGATACCGCGAACTGACGAATGCCTTCGGCCCTGAATTGCTTCGCCGCTTCGGCTAAACGCTCAGGCGGGACGTCATAAGCTTCGTAGGAAGCATTGAGCCCAAGGGATTGATAGGCGGCGCGGTGCATGGCTGGGGAGCGCGTATGGCCGGCCGGGTGCAGCACGATCCCGCATTTAAAGGGGCCGGACGAACCGTTCGCGAGGATGCTCATGCCTGGCTGCGCTCAAAGGCCGCCTTGAGGTCCTGCCAGACCGCACGTCGATTCTCGGCGGTGTATTGGCGCAGTACGTAGTCGGGATGCAAAGTCGGCATGAGCGGGATGCCTTGATAGTCGTGCCAGGTGCCGCGCATCCGCGTGATCGCAATCTCGCGGTCGAGCAGGAGGCTCGCGGCGGGCTTGCCTAAGGTGACGATGACCTTGGGTGCGATGGCTTGGATCTGGCCGTCCAGGAAGGGGCGGCAGGCCGCGACTTCCGGGGGCAAGGGGGTGCGGTTCTGGGGCGGGCGACACTTCACGATGTTGCAGATGTAGACATCGGAGCGGGAGATGCCGATGCCTTTTTCGATCATCTGTGTGAGCAGTTCGCCTGCGCGTCCCACGAAGGGCAGACCACGCTTGTCTTCTTCCGCGCCAGGCCCTTCGCCTATGAAGAGGATATCGGCATTCGGGTTGCCGTCGCCGAACACGATCTGGGAGCGGTTCTCGCAGAGACCACATCGATTGCAGTCACCGAGATGCCCCACTACTTCGTCAAGGCTGGGACGGCGCCCGGCCCACGGTACCGGCGCGCCGATTTCGACGGGGGCTGCGATCTTCGCTGGAGGGACGGATTTTGTTCTGGAGTCTGGTGCCGCTCGTGGTCCGGCCTGTGAAGCGGGGGGTGTTAGGCCTGGGCGTCGTCTGGCCTGTGTTGCCTCGGCAGCGGCGGGTGGGCTTGCTGCGATGGCCGCGGGCATCTCGGGCAGGGCGACGCGATCGAAATCGCAGACGTCCTCCTCGACGAGTTCGCGCACGAGTGCGGCCGCAGCCGCGGAGATCGCGCGCGCTTCGGCGATCGGGTCGAGCATGGCCCCGTGACCGGCGTCGCTGACAGTTTCGGGGCCGGGCTCGAGATCGCTGTCCGAAGACGACACGGTTCTAGCCTCGGCCGCCGGGCGCGTCACTCGTCTTGGAGTGGCCACCCTCTGCTCCATGCACGGGAGTGTGGTCTAAGGCATGACGGAGGAGCGCCCGGTCATGGGCGCGGCCGGCCGCACGTGCGAGTGAGCGACTGGCGTCGGTGTCTTCCGGATCGTGCATATGGAAAGCGGATTCACCGGCTCGGGTGGCAGCGGACTCGATCGTGCCGTGGCGCTGGTCGTCGATGCGCTGTTCCACTTCGAACTGGAAGCCCGGATCATTCGCATCATCGTGGCAGGATCCGCAGACCTTGAGGATCGCGCAGGAATCGCATTTGTCGCCGAGCGAGAGAATCGTTCCAACGCGCTTCGCATTTTCGCCGATATGGTCGCCGCCCGGGCCATGGCAGGATTCACAGCCGACGCTCGCAAGGTCGCCATGGTCGGCAACCTGCGCGCCTTCTGGGAAGCCGCCCGGCTTGCCGTAGGCCGTTGTGTGGCACTGGAGGCATTCGGTGTTCGTGGCTTCACCCTTGGCTTCGAGGGTGGCGACCGCGTGAGCGTGGGGGCTCGCCTTCCACGTCTCGAATTCCTTTGTGTGGCAGCTCTGGCAGGCCAGGGAGCCTACGTGATCGGCGGAGGTCGGCAGGAGGTCGCGACTCGGTCCACCTTCAAGAAGTCCGGCACGCTCTTCGTTGGACATACCCGCGATCGTCGCATGGGAAACCAGCGGATGGAAGGTGTCGAATTCGAAGCCGAGGGAGTGGGTCGGGTTGTGGCAGGTCGAACAAACCTGCGCGTAATCCTTCTTCCCCTTGTCTTCGCCAGACTCTACGACGGGAACGAAAGTAGGAGAGAGGTGCGGTCCGCCGCGGCCATGACAGGATTCGCATCCGACGTCTTCTAGATGCGCGGGTCGCGTGGCGAAATCATATCCACCTTTTTCTTCGTACCCGACGACGTGGCAGCCCACGCAATCTTTGCGCCGATCGGCTCCGTGGGTGACGAGCGTGTCGAAGGCGGTCGCGTGCTTGGTGTACTGCCAGGTCGCGTATTCCTGTTCGTGGCAGACGCCGCAGGCATCGTTGCCCGTGAAGCCCTTTGCATTCAGCAGCATGGGCACATTCGCCCCCGTCGCCGCAGCGACGCGCATGCGCAGCATCCCGCCGTCTCGCCTTTCACTCCAGCCCTGGCTGCGATGTCGGATACGTCCTTCGGCATCGATCACAGTCACGACCGGCACGCCACCCGTTACGCCCCATCGCTCGGCAGCCTTGCCGCCAGGATCGAGGTAGGGAGTAAAGAAGTCGAGATTGAGGTCGGCGAGCGCCTTACGAATGGCCGCGGGCGAGTTCTGAACCGAGATCGCCACGAGCTCGGGCTTCTGCTCATCCGGCAAGCCCTTCATGATCTTCTCAATCGCTTCAAGAGCGTGATGGCAATGGGGGCAGGTGTGGAGGAAGAAGATCACGATGGCCGCTTTTCCGCGTAGCGACTCGATCGAGACAGTGTCACCGGAAGCCAGTGAGACGACATTCAGCTGCGGAGCTTCGGGGAAGGAGAGGAGTTCGCCGTCGCTGGTCTCGGCGGGGTCTCCGATTCGTAGGGCAGGGCGTAGCTGGTCCCGGGCGGAGGCTGTCGCCTCATCGCCGGGAGCGAAACTCGCGAGACCGAAGCTGACATATCCGTCCGCGTCGACGCCGAGGATCGCGACCGGGATCTGCAAACGGAGCTTCTTTGTAATTAGACCACTGCTGTCGTCGAGCACCGGGAACGTGTAGCCCTGCTCTTCAGCGAATCTGGAGAGCGTGGACGCCGAGGAGCCTGTGCCGACGCCGATGACCCGGAAATTGTGATCGGAGGCGACGTCTGCCGCTTCTTGCACAGCGATGCCGACAGTTTTCGCGTTGTCGACTTCGGGATTGAAGAAGAAGAGAACGAGTCGCGTTCCCAGCATGTCGCGCATTGCGAGACGAGTGCCGGAGAGGGTCGTCCCTTCGAAGGCCGGAACCGGTCGCTCGTTGGGATTGCGGGCGGCTTTCTCTCCCTTTTTGGCGGCCTTGCCAGCGCCGCTGGCCGCGACTTCAGGATGGCCGGCCTCATGCGCAGCCGCATGGGGATCGGCGTCGTTCGAGCTCGTGGCGCTGGGTGCGCCTCCGGAGTCATCCGCGCAGGCGCTTAGCAAGAGCCCGCAAAGGAAGAAAGAAACGAAGAAGAGGTTCGGCGTGCGCCATCGGGTCGGTGTCGACAACATGGTCGCAGGTTAGCAGCCAAGAAGCGCCCGGGGGCACCTGAAGGTCAGGGTAGCGTCAGGAAGAGGCCTTCTTGCGCTCCCGTAATTCGGCGACCAGCGCCTTGAATCCGAGATTGCCGGCTTCGAAGGTCAGAGCCATTTGCAGGTTTTGGATCGCACCGGCGAGATTGCCTGCCTTCAGGTCCGACTCGGCCTTCGCATGGAACTGACGTCCTTGCGGCGTGGCGCCGCGCGCCTCGGCTTTGCGTTGTTCGACGTGAGCGGTCTTGGCCTCGGCGATCTGAATCCGAAGCGAATCGCCCTGGGCTCGCTTCGAGTCATAAGCGGATCGCCGGCGGGAGTCTCGGAGGACGCAGTAGGCCTCGGTGATCCGCTTAGAGATGTTGCCGCAATGACCTCTGAGGTCTTCGTTCAAAGTGCGATTCGCGTCGGGATGAAAGCTCCGCGAGGACGCGTGATACGCCTTACGGATATCGGTCGTGGACGCCTTTGGGCCGACGTTCAACAACTGATAGTAGTCGAGCTCGTCCATGATTCGAACGAGCGCGGAGATCTCAAGGGGGTCGATCGCGGCGTTCATGGAAATCTATTTTTCCTCGTTGGTCAGTTGGATCTCAGGACCTGCTAGGTCCCCACCAGAAGTGTCGAATAATTCGTCGTCATCATCGTCGGGTGCTTGGTCGGCGGGCATGTCCAGCGTGATCCCGTCGGCGCCGATATCCATATCCGCTTCCTGGGTCAGCTGGATCAACTCGTCGTCATCGATCAGATCAAGTTCGGCCTCAGAGACGTCCCCCAATTCGGTTTCGTCATCGCATCCCCCGGACAGATCGGTCTTGCCATCGCCGAAGGGCGAGTCCTCGACGACAGTGACTTTCGCCGCTGTCGCGCCGGGCACGTCGCCACTGATCGTGATGGGCGCGATCTGCTTCTGCGCCGCGGCTTCCGCCTTGGCCGCTGTCGCGACACGGCCGGCGACGTCCTGCTCGATGATGCGTTCCATCTGTTCCTCCGCGAGGCCGGAGGAGAGCGTTATCTGCGTCGAGGCTTGCTGCCCTGTCGCTTGGTCGGAGGCCGTTACGTTGACGATGCCGTCCGCATCGATCTCGAAGGTCACATCGATCTTGACGTTCGAGCGAAGGCCCTTATTGAAGCCAGAGAACTCGAACTGCCCGAGCATCGCGTTTTCATCAGCTTGACGATGATCGCCCTGATAGACGCGAATCTGGACTGATTCCTGGTGATCCTGAAAGGTCGTGAAGGTACGTGTCTGCTCGATCGGGACCGGCGTATTGCGTTCGATCACCGGCTCCGCGAGGCCACCCGCGACTCCGATTCGAAGATCGAGCGGCGTGACATCCAATAACATCGAGTCCGGCGCTTCGCCGACTAAGGAAGCCGCATGAATCGCGGCGCCCATGGAAACGACTTCGTCGGGATCTACGTCGACGCGCGGCTCCTGTTGAAAATAATGCGTCACGGCCTCGCGAATCATCGGGAGCCGTGTCGGTCCGCCGACCAAAATTACGCCATCCAGATCACGCACTGTTAGGTCCGATTGCTGTAGGGCTTCGTCGCAGACCTTGAAGGTCCGCATGACAAGGTCGTGAGTCAGCTGCGAAAACTCACTGCGGGTAATGGTGCGTTCGAGCCCGAGCGTCTCGCCTTCTTCGGTCTTCATGACTTCGTCGATTACGACGAACGTCTCTTCGTCTATCGAGAGCGCCTTCTTGGCGTTCTCTGCGGCGAGCTTCAGCTTTTCGTAAGCGTAGGGATCGTTGCGCGGGTTGATTTTGTATTTGCCTACGAAGTCGTCTGCGAGCAGATCGATGATGCGGTCATCGAAGTCATCGCCGCCGAGGAACGTGTCGCCACAGGTCGCGAGGACTTCGAAAATGTCCTTCCCGATCTCGAGAACAGAGATATCGAAGGTGCCGCCGCCGAGGTCGTAGACCGCAACGCGCTGGTTCAGGCCCATGCCGAAGCCGTAGGCGAGGGCGGCTGCGGTCGGCTCATTTAGGATGCGCAGGACATCGAGGCCGGCGATGCGGCCGGCGTCCTTGGTGGCCTGACGCTGATTATCGTTGAAGTAGGCGGGGACGGTGATCACCGCCTTGGTCACCTTGTTACCGATATGTCGCTCGGCGATCTGCTTCATCTCGCGCAGTACCATCGCGGAGATTTCCGGCAGCGAAAATTCTTCCTCACGGATCTCGATGCGCACACCATGATTGGGGGCTTCGACGATCTCGTAGGCGTAGACGGCCTGGGCCTTCTTCACTTCTTCGGAGAAGTGGTACCGGCCGATCAAGCGCTTCGCCGATCTCACGGTCTGCGCCGGCGCGTGGATCACCTTGGCCTTAGCGGAGTTCCCCACCTCGACGCTGCCATCCTCGTGGAAATGCACGACAGAAGCGGAGGTTCGCTCGCCGAACGCATTGTCGAGCACCTTCACTTCGCCATCCTGCATGATCGAAACGCAGCTGTTGCTCGTTCCCAGATCGATTCCAACGGCGATTTCCGCCATGTCGGATACTCCTCATCGGTCGCTTCGGGCTCGCTTGCCGGTGGCTCCGGCTTCTTTGCGAGATTCCTTGGACGCGGATTACTGCGGCCGCTATGCCCTTCGGGGGCACAGCCACACTCGGCTCTACCCCCAGGCGTATCGGTCGGGTGGAGGCCTGACTGAATGGGCGTAAGAAGGATGGATCGGTCTCGGTGGGTGGTTCCCGGGGCCCTGTGTGCTATTTCGGGCTGAGTTCACTCGAATCCCCCGTCGCCCAAGCGGTATGGTCGGTTTCGCGGTGGAATCCTTCCGACTCGCCAGGAGTAAGCGTCGATGTCCGGTCATTCAAAATGGTCCACGATCAAGCGCAAGAAGGGTGCCCTCGACGCCAAGCGAGGGAAGATCTTCACGAAGTTGATTCGCGAGCTGCAGACTGCGGCCCGGATGGGCGGCGGCGATCCCGACGCGAACCCACGACTACGGCTGATCATCGATAAGGCCAAGCAGGCCAATATGCCCAAGGACAATATCGAGCGCGCCGTTGCGAAGGGCGCTGGTGGGACTGAGGGCGAGAACTTCGAAGAGGCCGTCTACGAAGGCTACGGTCCCGGCGGCACTGCGATCCTGATCGAGACCCTGTCCGACAATAAGAACCGGACCGTGGGCGACGTGCGGCATGCTTTGGCGAAGAACGGCGGAAACCTCGGGGCCTCTGGATGCGTGGCCTATCTCTTCGACAAGAAGGGCATTCTGCTCTTCGAGGCAGGAGATTCGCTCGATACCGACGCGGTCCTCGAAGCAGCACTTGAAGCGGGCGCGGATGACGTCATTGAAAGCGAGCAGGGTTGTGAAGTCGTGACCTCGCCGAATGAGTTTCACGCAGTCAAGGAAGCGCTCGGCGGAGCTGGCTTCGAGCCTTCTTCAGCGGAGGTGACCATGGAGCCGTCGACGATGGTGAAGCTAATGGGCAAGGAAGCGGAGCAGATGCTGCGACTGGCCGACGTGCTTGAAGATCTCGACGATGTGCAAAATTTCTATGCGAACTTCGATATCTCGGAAGAGGACCTCGAGAGCTTCGCGAGCTAGACCGAATCTGATCGACACAAGTTAAAAAAACACGTCCTAATCATACAAACGAGGACGACGAGGTGAACGCATGCGGATCCTGGGGGTGGATCCTGGTTCGAGTGCGACGGGTTTCGGGCTGATAGAGCGCGAAGGCCGTCGGGTTCGGCACGTGACGCACGGCATTCTGCGTCCGCCGGTCGGGGCCGACTTGTCGGTTCGGCTGAACTTTCTGCATGGCCGTCTATCTGCGCTTCTCAAGGAATTCGAGCCGGAAGTAGCTGTCGTGGAGCAGGTCTTCATCGCTTCAAATCCGCGCTCAGCGCTGGTGCTTGGACAGGCACGCGGCGCCTTGTTGGCGGCCTTAGGGCAGGCGGACGTGCGCGTGGTGGAGCTTGCTGCGCGTCAGGCGAAGAAGGCGATTACGGGCAGCGGTGCGGCAGACAAGGCTCAGATGCAGTTGATGGTGACGAAGCTTCTTTCACTCGACAAGCAGCCCCCAACCGATGCAGCCGACGCGCTCGCCCTCGCGCTCAGCTATGCACAGGCCGGCGCGTTAGCGGATCTACCGATACGCGGGCGCCAACGAAACCATCGTCGCGCCATGACCAAAGCCCTCGCCGCGCGCGCTGTCGGCTTGGGCACTCACGGCGCAGGCAAGACGGAGACACCTTCATGATCGCTTGGCTAGAAGGCAACCTTCGCGAGAAGGCCCCCACGCGAATAGTGCTCGACGTTCGTGGCGTCGGCTACGAACTGCTCGTGCCACTCTGCACCTTCGAGTCGTTGCCGGATGTGGGGAAGACCGTTTCATTGTTAGTTCATACGGCTGTGCGCGAGGACGCGATCACGCTCTATGGCTTTTCGACGCCGCTCGAGAAGGAACTCTTCCACCTGCTGCTGAAGGCCAATCGCGTCGGGCCGAAGCTCGCGCAATCGATTCTTTCTGGCATGGAGCCACATCGCCTGCTCCGTTTATTGCGCGACGCAGATGCGAAGGGCTTGAAGAAGGCGCCGGGTGTGGGGCCGAAGTTGGCAGAACGGATTGGGGTCGAGCTTCGCGAAGGTGCGGAGAAGCTCGCAGGTCGAATGGGCGCCGATGACGCGACGGGGCAGCCGACGGACTTCGGTCAGACGCCGCCGGACGAAGAACTATTGTCGGCGCTCGTGAATCTAGGCTACCCCCGGCCACAGGCGGAGCGGGTTGTCGAGTCCGCCCTGTCGGAAGCCGAAGCCGGAGCACCTCTTGAAGAATTGATTCGATTGGCGCTTCGCAGGCTCGCTCAATAGTCGACGCCGAGAGGCATCTGGCAGACTGCGCGCGAGCGTGATGTGAATTCGTAGAGAGCCTCGGGCCGCCCGAGTGAATGAAAGGGAAACGCGTGGAGCGAGGAGAGCTCAATCTGGGGCAGGAGCCCGAGGAGCGTGGCGCCGAGGAGTCGCTGCGGCCGCAGAATCTCGAGGAGATGATAGGTCAGCCGCGGCTGCGCGAGAACCTGAGCGTGTTTGTGCAGGCCGCAAAGGAGCGCGATGAGCCTTTGGACCATGTCCTCTTTCATGGGCCACCAGGCTTAGGCAAGACGTCTCTGGCGCGCATTGTGGCCACCGAACTCGACGCTCAGTTTCGCGCGACGAGCGGACCTGCGATCGAACGTCCCGGTGACCTCGCGGCCTTGCTTTCGAATCTCGAGGCCGGCGATGTCTTGTTTATCGACGAAATTCATCGTCTCTCGCCGACCGTGGAAGAGATCCTGTATCCCGCGATGGAAGATTCTCAGCTGGACTTGTTGATAGGGGAGGGGCCGACGGCGCGCTCTATTAGGCTCGACTTGCCGCGCTTTACGTTGGTCGGTGCGACAACGCGCGCCGGCTTGCTGACATCGCCGCTCCGTGATCGCTTCGGCTGGTCAGCGCGGCTCGAGTACTACCCGGTGGCAGATCTCGAAAAGATCGTGGCGCGCTCAGGCGGCTTGCTCGGTGCTGAAATTGAAGGCAAGGCGGCCCACGAAATTGCACGCCGCGCTCGGGGAACCCCGCGCATCGCGAACCGTCTGTTGCGCCGTGTGCGTGACTTTGCGGCGGTGCGAGATGGCGATTCGAGCAACGTCCGGCTTGATACGACGCGCTTCGCGCTCGAGAGACTGGACGTGGACGAGGCCGGCTTTGACGGTCTCGACCGGATCTTTCTTTCGACCCTTGTCGAGAAGTTCGGGGGTGGGCCCGTCGGTCTCGAAACCCTCGCGGCAGCCGTTGGAGAGGACAAGGGGACGCTCGAAGATGTCGTCGAACCCTACTTGATTCATTGTGGTTTTCTGACTCGGACTCCACGCGGGCGCGTTGCAACCGAGCGAGCCTTCACGCATCTCGATGTCCCGTTTACGCGAGCCTGATCGGGGCCGATCGCGGCGACTTAGCGAGGCCTATTCTTTCGGGCCAGGTGGGCCAGCCTCGTCCGTCTCGTTGAGCGTCGGTCGAGTCCCCGGGAAGCGGCCGAGGTTTTCGAAGACGATGAGCGGTGCGTCGGGGAGTCGGGTGTTGAAGGCGATGATCTCGTCGAGGCCGTCCCCATCGAGATCGGCGACGCGACTCT
>Ga0115003_10001383_pt1 | contig 21215 bp, 41 predicted proteins | sample ArcticOcean_MG_C_7_FD_88736 | JGI IMG/M metagenome (GOLD analysis project Ga0115003, IMG submission 88736) | Marine microbial communities from western Arctic Ocean - ArcticOcean_MG_CB11_88 | ecosystem: Environmental > Aquatic > Marine > Oceanic | place: Arctic Ocean: Canada Basin | collected... | reverse complement strand
ATAACCTTTCAATCGACAAGGAGTATATGATCGCATTCGAGAAAGGAGGTTGGAATACTACAAGAGCAACCAACGACGAAGACGCTTTAAAATTTGCCAAAGCTGAATATGACGGAGAACATACTAAGGTAAAATCAGTATACCTATCCACACCATCTGCAAAAGATGCTGCAATGAGAAGCTTCTACTAATGGATAGCGCAATGGAGGAATTAAACGAGCTTATAGGATGTTTCGAAGATGAGCTAAATGAACTTAGAAGAAACAAAGAGATGACCATCGCTCAGAAGGTTGTAGCACTACGCGAAATGGCCATTATGCTCAACCAAGAACGGGTAGACCAATGGTTATATAGAGAAGAGAACCCCTAATTGTTAATAACTTTTAGAAAATAAGTGCATAGAAGTTTTTATTTTCACACAAAAATGATTATATTTAACTATAACAAACAAACAAATACTATACAATGAAAAAAATAATCGGAGAGTTCACAGTTAAAGGAGACGGTAACCTATCACTTATCACAGTCTATAAAGGAGAAGATATGATGAAGGGTATCTCATGTAACCCAGCACAGTTAGACGACAAGTTTAAAGAAGTTTGTCTTCAAGTAGAAAAACACGTAACTAATAATAAATCTAAATAATAAATACCATGACATTATACCAAATCCAACAACTTACATTAGGCTTAACTAACGACGAGCTAAGAGACTTAAATCTATTTATTCTAGATAGGAGTAAACAGTTAGGTAGAAATAAGAAACGCGAATTTACAGTAGGTCAGAAGATCATATGCGATGGCGATATCTTTACTATAAGCAAGTTAAACCGCTCAAAGGCTAAATGTGTTAAAGATGGTACAACGCAAATGTGGAATATACCTTTTAGCAGAATGACTGCTTTAGAAGGAACATTCTCAGCTTAAGAAACTAGAGAGTTAATAATAGATCCGTACAAGTCTATTAAGTTATAGGAGTAATTACCTAAAACTTCTCTCAGTACAATTTATCCCTAGGTGCACTTCCCCAGTGCACCTCAGGGGAACACTCCAGGAGCACTTCTCAGAGTGCACTTCAGGGAACACTTCAGGAGCACTTCCCCAGTGCACTTCTCAGAGTGTTTACCTAGAAGCACTATGTCACCTATGTGCACCAGCAATGCCTAGTGAACCTGTGAACCTCTCAATGCCTGCAATGACTAGTGACACCTTAGTACTGAAGACACCTAGGTGCACTCAGTGCACGCTGGCATCACTAGGCATCAATAGAGTCGTTAACACCAATCAATGAAGAGATCTTACAACCAACCTCTCTGAGTCTTGAAGCCTTAGTGACCTCAACAACTTAGAGCACTATAGTGACTGCAGTGAGTAATCGGACTCTCGAAAAAAATGCACACTATAGGCATACAGCGACTGTGAGCATTCGGAGTAATGTGCCGGCCTAATTAGGGTCTATTAAGGATCAATGTCACAGAAAGGCATGCACTCTCACGGTCCGCAGAAGCCTTTCTGGGTACTCTAACCTCAGCCCCTATATGGAGGCACTTTCAGTATACTCAAAAAATATACCCGGGGTTTTTAAGAGTACTCCAAGCCTAAGAGACAGGGAACCTGACCGCCAGAATGAGGGATATATAGTATACTAACAATAGAAAATAGAGAGATATGTACAACTTAGGACCACAGAAATTTTTATCGCAAGCCAGTAAGAAAACAAAACCAGGAGATACCTCTAAGATACAGAACGATAAGGAGCCAGGACCAGCAAACCATCCAAATACTGCAGATGAGAATAAGGATATGAACAAGGCAGGTAATGAGGACATGGAGAACAACAAGGATTTGGATGTTAAGACTGCCAAACCAGGTACTCCAAAAACAGACCCTATACCTGAAGCAACCAAGGAGATGTCAACATCTGATCCAGAACCTGATAAAGGCGCAAAGGATACTGGGTTCTTTGCATCACTAAAGAAAAAGGTTAAGGACCATGTAATGAAAAAGGGTACAGAGAAGATGGGTGCAATGATGAATCCTGGAGATGGTGATAAATCAGAAGGAAGTAAAGAGAGTAATCTTGCTGAGGAGAAAGCGCCAAAAGAGAATAGACCTGGAGTTGCTAAGCCAGAGAGACCAGAAAGAAACGATCCTAAGACAAAGGTACCAAAAACGCCTAAGGGACCGGTTAATAATACTCCGATGCCTAAGATACCATCACCAGCTAGATTCAAAGCACCTAAGATACCTAGACCTAGAATGTAATTCTCTGAATCTCTCTTAGTAGACTTATTATAATGTACTAAGAGTAACTCAGAATGTTTCAGAGTATTTGTATTGTTTCAGAGTACTAAGAATACTAAGGGTCCCGCAAGCAAGAGGGAATAGGAATGATTTGATTAAACAACCCGATATTTTTCCAACCTATATTGCAATGCTCCAGATTTGCTGTCGCCGATATTGTCCGTCTTAGTGCTGCGCCATGGGTGAATAATGTGTTTTTTTAAAGTGTGCAAACGAATTTTCCCTTACTGGATGGGAACTACTAGAAATTTTTAGAGACAACCTCGAATAGCTTTAAAGAAATAATAAACAATAGAGGAAATTACCATATAATACTATTAACGAATTAAACAAAACATAAATGACTACAAAAGAAAAAAACCTGCTGTATGAGAGAGTATATAACTACAAATCAAAGAGTGAATATGGACTCATAGAAGCCGAGATACTGGATGTACTCAAAGATTATCCAGACTGTAACATGGATAAATATAATGATGCTATGTTTGGGAATACTTGCATGGTGAATGATGATAAAGAAGTCATCAACTACCAATGTGACGTGTACTCCGCTATTTTATGTGGTGTAGAGAATAGAGATCAAATGCTACACGAGTGGGATTAAAACTAAAACAGAAATAAGATGAGTAAAGAACCAAGAACAGTCTGGAAGACTAAAGAAAAGGATGGGAGAAGAATGATGATTTGTCAGAACTCAAATCCAGAATTAAGTAAATACCCCCAATGGGGTCCAGCTGATGGAGTATGCGATGAGTGGTCAGAGGTTGGAGACGAGACAGTCTCATTAACTTGCTGGCGATGCGCAACAAGATCAGTTAGAGGAATAGACAATGATAGAATATAAAATAAATATGGCTAAGAAAAACGGAATTTTAGAAAAGTACGGTGAGGATTTAACTGAAGCTGCTAGAAATGGCGAGTTAGACCCAATCGTTGGACGTGACGACGAGATAAAACGAATCTGTCAAGTCCTATCAAGGAGAAAGAAGAATAATCCTATTATTCTAGGAGATGCTGGTGTAGGTAAAACTGCAATAGTTGAGGCGATTGCCCAGCGGATTGTTAATAAGAAAGTTGCTAGAACTCTATTTAACAAGAAGATTATTTCGGTTAATATAAGCAGTCTCGTCGCTGGTACAAAATACAGAGGAGAGTTTGAAGAGAGAATGAAAACTCTAGTGGATGAGCTCAAGGCTGATAAGAATGTCATCGTGTTTTTTGATGAGATTCATACACTAGTCGGCGCAGGAGGAGTTAGTGGAAGCCTAGATGCATCTAATATATTAAAACCTTCTCTGTCTTCAGGTAAAATACAATGTATTGGAGCAACTACACTTGATGAGTATCGAGAAAATATAGAAAAGGATGCTGCCTTGACAAGAAGATTTCAAGAGATTATGATTGACCCTCCTTCAGAAGAAGAGACAATTGAAATCTTAAATAGATTAAAGGGCTCATATGAGGATTATCATGGTGTAGAATATTCAGATGCTTCAATTAGAGCTTGTGTAGAATTATCCAATAGATATATTACTCAAAGAGAATTACCAGACAAGGCCATCGATGTAATGGACGAGGCTGGAGCTAAAATTCATATTAGAGATATTTTAGTACCTACTAGTATTAAGAAGCTTGAAGAAATCATAGCGCAATACAGTTTAAAAAAGAAAGAAGCTGTTAGTAAGCAAAATTACGAGGATGCTGCAAAATATAGAGACTTAGAATTAACTAAAAAGGATGAGCTTAAAAGGAAAATAAAGGCTTGGGAAAGCTCGTTAAAGAATGAGAGAAAGCCAGTAACTAAAGAACATATTGCATCTATTATAGAGCATTCAACTGGAATTCCTGTGACTTCATTAACTGATGAGGATAATGATATCATGATAAACATGGAAGATACCCTTCATAAATCTGTAATTGGCCAGGATGTCGCTGTTTCTGCAGTATGTAAGGTTATTAAGAGAAGTAGGGCAGGTGTTTCCTCAGCAAATAAGCCAATTGGATCATTTATGTTTATTGGTCCTACTGGAGTCGGTAAATCTCATTTAGTTAAAGCGCTAACTGACGAATATTTCGGATCTGAAGATAATTTAATTAGGATCGATATGAGCGAATATCAGCAGAGCTTCAACGTATCTAAGCTTATTGGATCTCCTCCAGGCTATGTTGGATACGAGGCTGGTGGACAATTAACCGAGGCCGTTCGTAGGAAACCATATTCTGTTATATTGTTTGATGAGGTAGAGAAGGCCCATCCAGATATTTTTAATACGCTACTTCAGGTTTTAGACGAAGGTAGACTTACAGATTCTCTAGGTAGGACGGTAGACTTTACGAATACCGTAATTGTAATGACATCAAATATTGGAGCTAAGAAAGCTGCTGACTTTGGTGGAGGTATCGGATTTGAGACTAAGGATAAATCTTCTATGGAAAAATCTAGAATAGAGTCTATTATTAGAAAGGAATTAAAAAACAAATTTGCTCCAGAGTTTTTAAATAGACTCGATGACGTCGTTTTATTCAACCATTTAGAAGAGGAAGATATTCTTAAGATTGTCGATATCGAAATTGGGCAGGTTATTGATAGACTTGCAGGACAAGGATATCAGATTAAAGTAAATAAAGCAGCAAAATTATTCTTAATGAAAGAAGGGTACGATCGAGCATACGGAGCTAGACCCATGAAGAGAGCGATTCAATCTCATGTCGAAGATTTATTAGCTGACGCGATTATAAGTAAGAAAATGACTAAAGACTCTAAAGCAATTTATCAGATCGTACACAACAAATCCAGCGATAAACTTTCTATCAAATCCTAATATAATACTAAATAAAAACAATATGAGAAGATATACATTCACTGATACATTTAAGGGTATTATACAGGAAATTGATGGGTCTAACTTAGACTCTAGTCCTAGAGGTTTAAAGGTTAAAGAATCATTATTGACTACTTTACCCATCGACTCGACGCTACCGTTTCCTAACTTTAGAAATAGAAAGTTTAATTTCGGTTATTTCGCTGGAGAGTTAGCATGGTACTTAAATAAAGATAATGATATTGATTATATTTCTAAATACTCAGGATTCTGGAAAAACATTACAAATCCTGGAACAAATGAAATCAATTCTAATTATGGAACGCTTTTATTTGGAGAGCAATTAAATTGGGTAGTAGATTCTTTAAAGTCTGACAAGAACTCTAGACAAGCAATCGCGTTTCTTAACCAGCCTAAATTTCAATTTGAAGGCAATAAAGATTTTGTGTGTACCATGTATCTAAACTTCTTTATTAGAAATAATAAATTACACATGAAGGTTCAGATGAGGTCTAATGATATATTTTATGGACTAACATTTGACGCCCCCTTCTTTGCATTCGTACATCAGCATGTTAGATTATGGCTATTAGATGATTATCCAGATCTAGAACTAGGTACATATTATCATTCTGCTGATAACTCTCATTTTTACGAGAGGCACTTCGACTTAGCTAATAGGATAATGAAAGAAGACACTAGAGACAACGAAGAGTATGAAATGAATATTACAGAACCTATGTTTACTGTGAATCCAGAAGGGATGGAGTTAACTAGTGCTGGAGAAACATTCATTAAAGTATTAGATGATTTTGATCCCAAGAAAGAAGACAGTCTATTTTATCTAAGATTATTATCGCCATTCCTAGGGATAAAGCGATATGAGCTTGAAGAGAAGGCTGTATAATGTCGGTACCAGATTTCGAAATTAATTCAGCAAACGGCCCGCTGCCTGACGACATGATAGTAGACCATGAAGGATTCTATACTAGAGTTATGGGCTTTATATTTAACTCAGTATATGAAGGTCCGTCAAACGAGATACTCTGCAGATTTATAGACGAGGATGGTAATATATTTACCTCCCACCTTGAATCTGATGGATATTACAAATCACTAACACGATGTTTAGAGTATTTTGAAAAGACAGAAGACTTTGAACGATGTACCACAATCAAGAAAATACTAAAAACTTTATAATGAACAACTACACTGAATTTAAAAAATATGCAACTGGTCATGCTGGAATCAGCGGACTAAATTTGCACCACTATGAAAAACAAATCGAGGGTGGGCTATATAAAGGCCCTTCAAGTTCTATCTCTCCTATGATTTTAGAAGAGAGAGAAATGAGAGCTACTATGATGTCTGTTTTTGATAGACTTATGATGGATAGATTATTGTGGGTTGCTGGTCCAGTGAACGACAATATGTCTGCGGTTACTCAAGCACAGCTGATGTTCTTAGATAATACTGGAGACGAGGATATTACGATGCATATTGATAGTCCAGGAGGAAGTGTTAAGTCTGGTCTCTCAATGGTAGACGTGATGGACTATATTAAATCTGACATTAGAACCGTGAACATGGGAATGGCCGCTTCTATGGGATCTGTATTACTAGGTGCTGGAACCAAAGGTAAGAGGTCATCACTGAAACACTCAACAACGATGCTACATCAAAGTAGCGGTGGATTCAGTGGAAACATTCAAGACGCTGAAATAGATATGAAGGAATGGAAGAAGGTAAATGATGTTCTGTTTAATCTACTAGGAGAATATTGCGGCAAGACTCCAAAGCAAGTTGCTAAGGATGCTACTAGAGATTTTTGGCTAACTGCAGAAGAGGCTAAGAAGTATGGTATTATTGACAATGTAATTAAAAGAAAATGAGTAAGATATTAGAGCGTATTAAATACCTAAGATCTGAAATAGCAGTAGGCGCAAGACATGACGGATGGACTCTTGCGGGTCTTAAGGCTGAATTAAAGAAACTATTAGAACAGGTGAAACAAAACAAAGAATCTTAATATAAATATATGACAATCACGATATATGTACACAATAAAGATCTAGAGTATCTAAGTATTGCATTGACCACCAGCACAGGTATCATGGACTCGGTTAGAGTTTTAAATCAAGCAGCTGAAGATTACGTTCAAACATCCTTAACCTACGATGAATATATTAAATGTACTGATTCGGGAATCTTCGAACAATTAATATCACTATGAACAGAGAAGCAAAACAGCAAGAGCTATTTAAGGAGTTTATTAACTATCAATTAAAATCATTCGATCTCACGTATGAGGACGTAAAGGCAGATCCTCAATGGTATATGAGATATTCAACGACTCAAGAGAAAGAAACTGAGTTTAAAAGCTATATTGTTGAAAGATGTCGTACTGTTTTAAGACTAAGTAAAAAAGCTGCTGAAAACGAGGCAAGCTGGTTTATATTACAATGGGGATTAACTACAAACCCATCAGCTTCAAAAGAATTACTGAAAGAAACTAAGAAGCAAAAAAAGTTGAAATAAACTTTCCGCTCGTTCATAAAGAATAAATAGAATATGAACGAACTACCTAAGAATTGGTTTACTGAGATGCCGTTTGATTATGAGTTTAAGTATTATACACTGCTTGCTCAGATTAAACGCATAGAAGGGGACATTGATAAATTTAAACTACTCAGCTCACTAAAAAATATTGAAGCTTCTCTAAGTATTCTATATGATATTAAGTACGCCAAAGACGGCGAAGTAGATAACGTCAAGATTATTGGAATCGACTTTGAAAATATGGAAATTGAATATGATTATCCTGAAGATAATAAATTAGTAGAGTCTATGTATGACCTATGTGATGTCGCTATTGATAAATACGAAAATGCCCACAAATCTCTAAGAACAAAATGGAGAAATGTCGCTGATTTTTTAAGACTTTCTAATATTGGAGTAAACGTAATTAAGAATCACGGATTTCTTTATATAAAGCATGGGGATAACCTCATAACCTACGAAATAAATATACCATTCCCTTATAAAACTTCATGGAAAGCGGTGATTATGAAACATGTCGGAGAATCCAAATATAATTTAAAGGAACTTTCTAAGTTTATAGAAGAACAAGAGGGCGGTGTAAAGCAATACAGGTGCGATGTGGGAATAGATATTCCTATTAAAGATTGTGCAGTGCCTGTTCTAAAAAGCATATTATACAAGAACTTAATCTAAATATATAGAATAGAAAATAAAATAAATATGATGAGGCATATAAAGCTATTTAATGATTTCCTAAATGAAGGTAAATTCAATACAGTTTCTAAAGTTATAAAAGAAATTGGAACTAGACCATCTAAAGAAGAGGTCGCAGAGTTTATATACAACAATTTCAGCGAGGTTACAGGAGAAAAATCTAAAGATATGGACATAGAACAAAGCGATAAGGTTGCTGATTTAATAAGTTTCTTTAAATTTGATATCGAAGAATGGATCGCAGCATGGGACGCTAAAGTTTCTAAAGAGAAATAACATGAAGAAGAGAATACAATTATTTGAAACATGGGTTCTTAACGAGAATAATAAGGACTACCTTCGCAAGATTAATTTCTTATTGGCTGGAGAAAAGATTGAGGGACTTACTGGCAAGAACAACAAGAGAATTTATGGTAAAATTAATGATAAATGCCTTGACAGTTTATTCAACGCCTTCTACGCAGAAGGAGATAGCGGGAAAGACTTAGACGTCGACCCATCACTTCCAATAATTTATTATGGTGGAAATAAGTCTGAATCGCTAAAATTTCTTAAAAAGTATGGGGTGAAAGAGGATGTTATGTATAACGTTCCGTCTCAAATGAAAATAAGTGGAAATAAGTCTGAGTTCTATAAAATGTTTGATGGTTCTTGGTGGCTACCAAAATCAGTATACTCTGTTAAAAATGCTGAGAAGCTTAATTTCCCAGTAATCGGAAAACCTGACGATGAACACTCTGGAATAGGTATAGAGATATTTGATAAATTCGAAGATATTAAGAATAGTAAATTAAAATTCGATAATTTTTCAGAGGCTAAAGATTTAGCTCAAGAATTTAGAGTTCTTTTGATGAACGATAAGATATGTCTAGCAAACGAAAGAATCTCAAACGTAGATAACGAAATGAGAGACAAAGAGCCAGACGAACAGACTGAGTTTGTATACGTAGACCAAGAGCTAGATAAACTAGATTTTTTGGATGATGTTTTGGAAATATCTGAAGAGATTAGAAAGAAGATTAAATTAGGTTTGTGGTCTATTGATATTATGATAGATACTGACGGAAAACTATGGGTTGCTGAAATAAATTCTGCATCTGGAATGGCTGCAGATAAAATGGCTAAAGTTTACATTATGATATACGAAGACTTTTATGGAGAAGAACTCCCCAAAGACTTTAAGAAATTCTTATTCGATGAGTATATTAAACCAGTGTATGACATTAATGCAAAAATAAATGGTAAATCTATTAAGAAATCGAAAGGTGCCGTAGATTACTTTAATTTATAACATTGGAAGATTTAAAAGATTTAAGTGTAAGACTATATGTTCATAATATGGAGGTAGATCCCCTGTATGACTTTATAAATGAAAGAACTGACTACATGCCAGATTATTGGTTGAATGAGACTGATGTACCATTCTCTGTTTCTGGAGGCTATGTTGAAGTCAGTGTAAATTACACAACATACACATATATCAGAAGCTTAAAGGAACATCAATCCCCTCTTGATATATAAATTGTTAATAACTTTTTGAAAATAAGTGACCTCAGATTTTTTAGTCTGTGGTTTTTTGTTTATATTAGCATAGTAAACAAATTCAATAACTAACATATAATACTATGACAAAGAAAAAGAAGAGTGAAATCAAAAAGATTTACGTTAAGAAACCGAAGATTGGAGAGAGTTACTGGTTTTGGTTTGCTGGTGGGATTACGCATGGTGTGCTAATGGAGAAAGACGAAAAACTAACAGATCACTATAATGAACCTTGGTATATTCTGCAATCAAAGAGCGGAATGAGATACCCTATAGGCATATTCAAATTAAGACACGACAGACCAATTATTAAACACGATGTATAATATAGAAGACTTAAAAAATATGCTGTTCATTGATATTGAAACATGTTCAGCAGCAAAAGATTTAAAAGGATTTATAGATATTATAGGACCTAACGGTGAAGAGCACTGGTCTAGAAAGGCCAAATATGTCAGAAAAGATTCGGAAGAATATTCAGAAAAATCAGACTCTGAATTATACCCACTAAACGCTGCTCTATATCCAGAATTCGGTAAAGTTTTAGTAATATCAATAGGTCAAATAACATATCCTGATGGAGTAACTCCAGTATCTAAGGTTAAATCATTTTATGGAGACAATGAAGCAGAAGTTCTTAAAGAATTCATGGATACTATGACTAAAATATTTAGCGCTAAGCCAAATATTAAAATTATAGGACACAATATAAAAGGATTTGATATTCCATATCTATTAAAGAGATCTGTAATAAATGGAGTCGGTGTTCCTAGTAAACTACACTTACAGAAATTAAAACCTTGGGAAAACTGTCTATTAGATACCCACGATATTTGGAAATTTGGAGGTTGGAATGGAGCATCTCTAAGTTTGATATGCGACCTATTAAATATACCCTCGCCTAAAGAAACTATGAAAGCTGGAGATGTTAGCGAATCATATTGGAATGGTAAATTACAAGAGATTAAAGAGTACTGTGAAGGTGATGTCGTAGCTACTATGAACGTTATGCTAAAGCTTGCTGGAATGGAAATAATAATTAATGAGGAATCTCCCTTCTAAAAAATATATATAAAATGTACGAATATTACAACAGTTGGTTTCAGAAAGAAAACGAAACAGTAACTTTAACACAAAAAGAAATAGAACATTACTATGGGAGTATTTAAGAATATTAAAGAAGGGTGGGGTAATTATCTTAATCTCTCTTTTTACAACAGAAACGACACCTCACCAGAAATTATAGAAATGGCTGAGAAACGAGCTGAAATTTGTAGAATTTGCCCTTCGCTTACTCCATCTGGATTATATACTATAATTAAAACGATATTACCCGATGGTAAAGCTATAGAGGAACTTTCTCCAGAAAAATTAGAGGGCGATAAAATCCAAGGATATAAATGTGGAGAGTGTGGTTGTGGGTTTCCTCAAAACGTATTCGCACCTGGTAAGAAATGCCCTTTGGGCAAATGGTAAAAGTTTTTGAAAATAAGTGCATAAAAGTTTTTTATTTCGTGCATTATTGATTATATTAAACTATAACAAATTAAAACAAATAAACTATGGAAGACGAAATGATGGAATTCGAAGAAGAGATGTACTCGGAAGAGGTGCAATCTCAAATTAAGGACAACTTAGCTAGAAAGAACTACGTTGTCGTATCGTCCGGTGATATTAACTTCGGCGATTATTATAGAACAGATAGTCAAAAAGAAATTGAAAAGACTCTGAATGATATGATAGAGTACTTTACTGATACTGAAGAGTATGAGAAATGTTCAAAAATCTTAAAGGCGTTAAAGCGAGTTAGAGGCGAGTTAACTGCAGCATAATAACATAGATATATAATACGTATGGAAGATATATTAGAAAACATATTAACTCAACTTACTAGAATTGCTGACTGTTACGAAAATGCAGAGAAGCGAAGTATTAACGAGGCTCGCGCTAGAAACAAGAAAGTTCGAGAAAAAAGAACTATAGGTAATAAGAATCTTAAGAAGGCTGACAAGTAGTCATGTCTTATTACGATACTCTCGGAATAGATGAGAACGCAACACAAGATGTCATTAAAAAGGCATACCGTAAATTAGCGAAACAACACCACCCTGATACTGAGTCTGGTAATGCTGATAAGTTTAGAGAAGTATCTGAAGCTTATGAGAATTTAGGGGATGAACTGAAGCGTAAAAAATACGATACTGCCCGTCAAATGAGCAACGGAATGGGTACCGATTTCTTTGAACAGTTTAGAAATAGTCCAGATTTTGCAAGCATGTTTGATGGCGCATTTGGAACTAGAGCAAAGGGACCCGACATGATAGTGTCCATTCAACTTACACTTAATGATGTGTATCACGGAACTGAGAGACTTATTGATACAGGACGTACCAAGTTTAACCTAAAGATTCCTAAGGGAATCGGTAATGGAAATAAGTTAAAACTAAAGGGGAGGGGTGGTGATCACCCAATGAACCCGAACGCTCCCAAGGGAGACATAATAGTTACATGTCATGTTTTACCTAACGTGGAAGTTATTGTAAATGGCAGCGATATATGGGTTGACGTGGACTTACCGTTTTACGATTTATTATTAGGAACTTCAGTTAATATAAATACGCCGTTTTACTCTATTAAAGTTGATGTTCCTAAGGGTTCATACAACGGAAAGGTATTGAGAATTAAGGGTCAAGGAATTCCAATATATAAATCAGAAGGATATGGTAATCTAATGGTAAAGTTAAACGTAATAAAGACTGAGCTAAACGAAGAACAATATAACCTTATTGAACAAATAAAACTGATAGACAAAAATAAATAATCGATATGGCTGATGACGACATGGATTTTGAATTTGAATTTGAACCAGACGATAGCTGGGATTCGCTAGATTATATAGGTGACATGATGGCCGATTCGCGACAGTTGATGATGGACGTCGTCTATGCCTCAATAATAAATAACGAGTATGGTGTAGTTAATAGTCTTTCTAAGGTAGATAGAAAGATAGGAGCGATCACTCATGTTCTTGAGTTCTTTCAGGAGCTTGAAGATTACGAGAAATGCGCTGCACTCAAAAAGGTAATAGACAAAATAAAATAACGAGTGAATTATTCTTCTTATATTTGCCTAACCGTACTTCAATTTTAAATATATAAACTGTAAAAAGAATTTATATTCGATGAAAGAGAAAGAAGAGGACCGAGATTCTCTAATGAGAGCAAGTTATTATATAGTCACTAGAAACTTTACGAAAACCGTCAATAAATTTATTGTCTTCAAGGACAATGATAGGAGTATAGAAATCCAGCATGGGATAGGCAATAGAAGTAAGTTTGTAGATATGATGATAGATTATTTTGAGAAAATGGAAGAATATGAGAAGTGTGAGAAGCTACTAAAACTTAGGGAGCTTATTATAATGGCAGGCGATTAAGCCTCCATAAAAACATTTAGACAATGAGTAAAAATAAATCTAGTAAGAATACCGAATCAACCAAGCAAACTCCACGGAGAAGAAGTGTTAGAGTTAAATCTGAACATATACAACATGTCAAGTTAAGACAATCACAGGAGAGATATTCAAAAACTATAGAAAATAACGATGTGACCTTTTGTCATGGGCCGGCTGGAACCAGCAAAACGTTTACTGCATGTTATACTGCGCTAAAAATGCTTGCAGAAAAGAAAATAGAACAAGTAATTTTATGTAAACCTATTCAAGAATCTGGTGAGAAGCTTGGATTTTTGCCTGGTAGCATTGAAGACAAGGTAGACCCATATATGCAGTCATATATTTCTAATATTAAGAAAATAGTTGGTGAAGAAATCACAGAGAGATTATTAGAACGTGGAGTTATTGTGTTTAAGCCGCTTGCGTACATGCGAGGGGATACTTTCGACGATTGCTTAATGATTTTAGACGAAGCTCAAAACGCTACCTTCAAACAATTGATGCTATTTATTACGAGAATGGGTAAAACATCTAAAACCCTGATCACAGGCGATGTTAGTCAATATGATATACCAAAGAAAAGCGCTGGACTCCCTGGATTTATTAAGCTGATGGAGGGAATTAAAGGAGTAGAGAACTTTGAGTTTACTGAAGATGATATCGTGCGAGCTGAAATCCTTAAGAAGATCGTGAATAGGTATGATATGTGGAAGGCTGATAACGAGTAATTGTTAATAACTTTTTGAAAATAAGTGCATCCAGATTTTTTATTTCGTTGTTTATTGATTATATTAAACTATAACAAACAAACAAATAATAAACACTTATGAGAATGCAAAATTTAGTAAACAAAAACATCGTCCTTTTAGATGAAAACATCTTCACAGTCGACGCACTTAGTCAATATACATCTGGTAAATTCAGACACATCGTTAAGACCAAACTAGGTATGACTTGTTGCGATGCAAGAGGCTTCGAAAATGAAAGAATGATGAAGCATCCAGAATCTGCGATCAGAGGATATAACAGAGGAGCCCTACAGACTGTACAATTTCAACCAGAAGGTTCATCAATATGGTTAACCATCTTTAGCAGAACTGGTAAAAGAGTAAAACTAATCGACGAGTCTATACTAGCTGATCTAACAGTAGGAACTATCAATGGAATGTACGACAAAACAAATCTATATTGCCAACATCAATATAACGCTGTTAAATCTACATCTTGGGCAAGTATGGCCTTTGTAATGAACAGTAGGACTAAGGCTACAGAAGTAGCCTAGTCTTAATCTAAACATTAAACTGTTAATAACTTTTTGAAAATAATCACCTCAGATTTTTTATTTCGTGCTTTATTGATTATATTAAACTATAACAAACAAACAAAAACAATATGAACTACTTCCTATCAAGTAACTACAAAAACATCCTGACGTTTATGATATCAACCTGTATATTATACCTTACAGGTACGGGAATCATCTTAGATTACATCGACTTTAGCGATCCACTTGGAGAATTGGCGGTATTCATGATTTCTGCCATGGCAGCGATACTATCATTATCTACATTAACTTTTAAAAAATAAAATAATGTTACTAACAGAAAACATGTTCCGTAACGGAACCGAAGTTGACATTACTAACAACTTCCACGAAAATCCAAATTTAACTCTAATAAAGAGCATTGCTGGTAACTACATTATCAAGAGCTATAAGACCAACAGCGTCTACTGTAGATTCCAAACATTAGCAGAAGCAATAGACTATTGTAATAATAATTTTGACACTTGCTTTAATACAGTGTACCATCAGAATTGGTTTTAAAAAATGGACCGGTAGCTCAGCTGGATAGAGCACCTCCCTTCTAAGGAGGCGGTCGAAGGTTCGAATCCTTCCCGGTTCACAATATGGTGGGTATAGCTCAGTTGGTTAGAGCGCTGGTTTGTGGTACCAGGGGCCATGGGTTCGAATCCCATTATCCACCCAAATTGATCTCGTAGCTCAGCTGGTTAGAGCTTCTCACTTTTAATGAGAAAGTCGTGGGTTCGAGTCCCACCGAGATCACAACAAATTGTTAATAACTTTAGTGAAAATAAGTGCATCCAGATTTTTTATTTCGTGCTTTATTGATTATATTATAATATAACAAACAAACTAATACTAAACCTTTAAAACAAACACAATGGCTATTATCTCAATCTCAACTCAGTATCACGAAAACTACTCAGACACGGACACTCCGTATTGGAAGCCTAAGGGCGAAGTTAAATTCCAAGTAGAAATTTCTTACGATATTTTAATGTATTGCAATAATCTAGAGAAAATCTTGACGGAGATGATTGCAGAAGAATCTAACGATTTTGGAAAATACACGTATTTATCTCATGACGTTTCTCCATCACAGCCTGAAGAGTTATGTTCAGATAAATTGCGCAATCGCATAGCAAATGAAGATACTTGGGACGATGGCCATGCATTAGATCAAGTAGTAGATGAAATGCTAAAATCCGAAATAGATATACCTGGATTTGAAGGTACATTAGATGAGCTAGATATATTATGCGACATCAAAACAATTACAGATGATTACGCTAGCAAACACTTAAATAAAAACTAAAATGAAATTACTTCTTTGCAAAAATTGCATGTCAATCTTTAACCTCACTCGTAAGCCTAAAACTTGCGAATGCGGCGAGAGCAAAGGACACTACATAGATAATCTTAATGCTGTTCATAGTGGACCTTCTATTCCTATTGGATTCGCTAATAATTCTTTTGTGAGAGCACTTCAAGTGCAAGAACTTCTAAACGATGCAGAGGGAGAAAATGACGATGTATGCTGTGATGGTGAAGAATTTACAGCCTTTACTATTCCAGCATGGGCTAAAACAGTTAAGAAACAATTAAAATAAAAACTAAAATGAAAGTAGAAAACATCAAATCAAACGGAATTAGTTATAATAAACCCGCTAAAAATACATGCGGAGATACTATTAAACTTGCAGTATCTTTATTCAGAATGAGACATACAAACCACGAAATCTTTGGTATGCTTTCGGAAGATTTTCGATATTATACTGGTAGCCGATTTAACGATGACGAAACCGTCGTAACTAGAATATGTTCAGCCCTTACTAAGAACGCAATATCACATCATATGTGCAGCAACTTCAGTGGAGAAGAACATGAGTTACTCCTACTTGAAGGAATTATCAAGTCATTCGTTGACAGTCTAAGTGGTTCAGAAATGGACACTATTATATTAGATGCCCTAAGAGATTGTGCAGAAGCTGATCACTGGTATAGGTTTGAAAAGGATTGGAATTAAAGATATATAGTATATGAAACATGTAAAACTATTCGAAGAACTTATTAATGAGATAGGTGATGCAAGTGCAAAACCGTATAAGCACAAACTACAACTAAAGAATCCCACTCGTGAATATCACGAATTCGAAACAGATTTAGGTACCAATTATGAAGTAGCATTTGAGTTTCAAGAAGACTTTTCAAAAGAAGGAGAATGGACAGTAGTAGAAATAAGCTATGGTACAATTGAAGACGGAAACTTAAACAACGTTGTCGTAACTAATAAGGGTGAAATGTTTAGAGTGATGGCTACAGTAGTAGATATGACAAAGAAGATTCTTAAAAAGAATAAGAATATAAAGTCACTCACATTTACAGGTTCTAAAAACAAAGGAGATAACGACAGAAGAAGAAACAACATCTATATGGCATACATTAAGAAACATGTAAAAGCAAAGAATATAGAAGATGATGGAAATCAAATTACAGTAGACTTATGAAACATATTAAACTATTTGAAGAATACGTCGATGAATCTAGTGGTGAATTATTGAAACCTAAAAAAGGTAAGTGGATGAAGATTAAACCAAGAAAACATCCAGAATTAGCTGGAGAATTCTTTGATTTAATTAATATAGCATACTCGACGTTAGGTGGACACGCAAAAGTTAAATCTCCTGATGATGTATTTTCTGATCCAGACTGGACATTCTGGCAGGGTATTGATATTCACGGATCGCCAGACCTTGATTTGATAGTATGGGGCCAGAACACGAAATATGGAGTTAAGTTTAGTGGAGTAGGACATGACGGAAAGAAAGATTCTACTAGAGAATATTTAACACATAAGGCTAATATATTAAAAAAGCATGGATATTACGGAGAAGTTAGCGGTAAACTTGCTGATATTATGTTGGATAAATATGGAGTTCCTTCAATTGATACTCAAGAAGAGGTTGAGGAATTACTAAAAGGAAAAGATATTGAATGGCATGGTAAAGACCCTTCAAACCCAGATAGAAGCGGAAATGGATGGTACTCTAGAATATTAGGAGGAACTAAGCACACTAAAATAATGATTGGAAAACCAAAAATATAATATGAAAGTATCTTATCTTCACGGAATGGAAAGTTCAAACTATGGACCCAAAGTAGATTGGTTAAACGATAAGTTTGATACTTACGTACCTAAAATACAATATACCGATAGTAATATATTTGCTGAAGTTTTAAACGGATGTAAGGGTTCAGATTTAATAGTAGGATCCTCGATGGGAGGTTATTTTGCCTACTTAATAGGACAACACTTAAACATACCGACGGTATTGTTTAATCCTGCTGTAGTTAGTCGAGATTTTGATCCAGAGGTTGAAGTGTCTACCAAGGCTAGTAAAAATAAAGTTTACCTTGGCAGAAAAGATAATGTAATTAAAGGTTCTAAAATTAAAAAATACTTTTCTAATGAAGGCATAGGTTCTTTTAAGTATCATCAATATGAAGGTGGACATAGAGTTCCAGATGAAGTTTTTAAAAGTGCAATCTCAGAAAGTCTTAAAATAAAAGAATCTAAAGTACATTCATTTCAATCGTTTCATGATAATAAAATATTAGAAGAAGATACGTATTCTGATTACCCTGCAGCTGCTAAAAAAAATGCACAACAAGCAATTGACTGGAAAGAGGAGCATGGTAGAGACGAGGTAACTGCTGCGACTAGAGTTGGTTGGGCTAGAGCACATCAACTTGCGAAAGGAGAAAACTTAAGTGCAGATACCGTTAAACGAATGTCAGCATTTAATAGACACCGAAAAAACAGTAAGATAGATTCAAAATATAAAGATACTCCATGGAAGGATAATGGATACGTTGCTTGGCTTACTTGGGGAGGAGATGAAGGCGTAGACTGGGCAATAAGTACTTCTAAAAAGATACAAAAAGACTAAAGATATATAATCTAAATAAAAATATTCAAGTTATGATTAATAAAATGAAAATGTACGAGGTGTTTGTTGGTGAGGAAGATTCAGTTTCGACTGACGATAAATACAAGGTTGCTGATAAACTCAACGAGTGCTATAAAGAAATCGTTGGAGAAGCTAAAGAGTGGGCTAAAGATGTACATGATGAGCATACAGAAGAATCATATATGAAAGAAAATGCAGCTTTAGTTGCGACACTTGCGGCAAAAGCTTTGAAAGAATCTAAAGAACATACACCAGAGCAATTTGAAGCATCTATAAATGTTATGAAGGAGGCGTTCTCTAAAAAACTTAACGAGGTTCTAGAGATGGAGAACAAAGGAGAAGAAGAGTAGCATTAAACAATCCAAAAAGTATCTATATAATATAGAATGCTTTTTATATGCCAAGATTACCAATAGATAAAATATACATGCAGGTTGCGTATCAATTTGCAAAACTTAGTTACGCTGAACGTCGTAAAGTAGGTAGTGTAATTGTAAAAGATACTCAGATTGTTTCATTTGGATATAATGGAACTCCACATGGATTCAATAATTCGTGCGAGAGCATAGATGCACAAACTGGAAAATTAACAACAAAGCCTGAAGTCTTGCATGCTGAATCTAACGCTCTTGCAAAAATAGCGAAATCAACAGTAGATTCTAAAGGAGCTGATCTCTATGTAACAATGAGTCCGTGTTTTCAATGTTCTAAATTGATTATACAGTCAGGAATTAAAAATGTATTCTATAGTGAGGAGTATCGAGATACTAAAGGAATTGAATTATTAAAAAAAGCAAATATTAACGTAAATAAAGTAATAGTCTGGAATGAGTTTTAATAAAAAGTACATACCAACCAAAAGGGAATTGATAACTATTTTATCTGAAAATGGAAGCAGTAATTTCTATAATGGATATGTAAAAAAAGTCGATGCCTATATTGGTTCTCCTGAATCAATGGACTTTATAAATGAGTTTGTAGATAAGTGGAGATTAGACGATAATGAGTTTTATGATCTTGGGTAGATCCCTACTTAATAGAATATATAACTTACTAAAAATAAATAAAATGTCAGAAACAAAAGAAGATGTTAAAAAATATCAGTGGAACAAAGGCGATAACTTCGGTAAAATAGTAGAAGTTAAGGACATCACTGGTGAATTTACGAATTTTACAGACGGTAGTAAGATTTTTACAGAAATAATACATGAGTTTTTAACTGAATTTATTGATGGAGAAGTGCCATTGCCAGGTGCAGTACTAAACGACATGTCGTTACCATCCGTGAATCCTGTTGAACCATCTATAATTAATGAGATAACTAAAACAAAAGAAAAGAAAGTTCAAAGGGTTGCTCCTGTTGAACCAATATTCTCTCCACTTCAAGTTTTAGTCAAGACAATATCTAAGAAAAACGTCGAGGCTGTTGATGTTAAATTGAATATTAATATTCCGAAAAAGAAAGTTATTGATATGCTTGTTGAAAATTCTGAAGAAGAAAAATCAGAACTAGTAAATGCAGTGGTCAATAACGCAATCGCAGAAATTGAAATAAATAAACTACAAGAGTTTTTACAAATTGAAATTACTAACTTTATAAACAAATACTATGAGTAAGGAAAACGAACAACAACCCTCAATGCCTGCAATGAGCAGGCCTCAGAAAAGAAAAATGTACACCCAATTCGGGCTTCAAGATAAAAAGAATAGAAACACTGAAGAAGGAAGAGAATTATATAGAAGACTTAGACAAGAGGGAGAAGATGCTCATGCATTAAATACGAACAGAGCTAATGATTCTATAAGCGATCAAATTCAAACAAAATTAGATTCAGTTAAAGAATCATGGAAAACGTTTGGGCATAATAAAGACGAGATTAAACTATTAGAAGAAGCATGGCTTTTAACGACAGTTAAGGATAAAGAAACATATAGAGCTGACAAGAAGGAAGCAAAGAGATTAATGAAGGAAGCGAATGAACTAAGGATGAAGAGGCTTGATGCAAAAAATAATTCTTAAAATAGCAGACAACGGCGTCATCAAAGAAATTAAAGATGACAACATAAATGCCGGAGGAGACTCGTATGAAACTGTCACGGTTTATGATTGGAGCAGCGGAACTGATCACAAGAGAAGGTTCATGAGAGATATATGCCTCGACGTAGGCATGGACTTTGGCAACTCAAGACAGTCAAATCAAATCAAGATAGCTGAATCTTGGGGGATGCATTATGAACCTTCAAAAATGGAGGCTGCTTCTAGAATAAAAGAACTTGAGCTTGAAATCAAAAGTCTTAAAGATAAATTAAAATAAAGTGGAAGTGACTTCAATAGACTGTGTTATATGCGATTCTACTCGTAAATTTAACAAATATGTTAGAATCGAGAAGGACGAGATCACGTCTGCTGTAGACTATGTTTCAATAACATCGAAGCTTATTAAGTCAGATTTTCATGATGTCGAGCCGCATCCATTTATTGTGGGAATGGCTATTAGAAACGCATTTAATAATATTCGTAAAAAACAGGTCAGCGAGAGAGTAATATATCTTATGAAGAACCTT
>Ga0115003_10001376_pt1 | contig 21289 bp, 20 predicted proteins | sample ArcticOcean_MG_C_7_FD_88736 | JGI IMG/M metagenome (GOLD analysis project Ga0115003, IMG submission 88736) | Marine microbial communities from western Arctic Ocean - ArcticOcean_MG_CB11_88 | ecosystem: Environmental > Aquatic > Marine > Oceanic | place: Arctic Ocean: Canada Basin | collected... | reverse complement strand
GCCGGGCGACAACTTGAAGTTCAACGTTGAGCTGATCGCACCAATCGCCATGGAAGACGGCCTGCGCTTCGCCATCCGCGAAGGTGGCCGCACAGTCGGAGCTGGTGTTGTGTCCAAAATCGTAAAATAAACCCGTAGGGTGTGCGTTTATGCGCACCACACGAGATACAAAGAAGGCCGCCCCAGAAATGGAGCGGCCTTTTTTATTAAAGCCATCCGGAGTACCCAACTAAGATGAGGCACTGGCCTAACCAATAGCAGAACCACAAAACGCTAACCGTTACGCGGCAAATTCGGGGGGGCGAATGTCGCCAAACAGGTCGAATGCCAACAAAATATTTGAAAATATGAATAAAAGTGCACCCATAATGGCCCAAACATAGGGGCTGCTCAGAGGTTGAAAGAGCGCCGCAGCGCCCAACAGTAGTGAAGCTAAAACGTAAATGAATATTGGTGCCTTGAGCGCTCCAAATTGATGGTAAAGTCTCCGATAAACCCACACGCCGATCAAAATGATCAGCGTAATCGGCGCCATGTGCCAAACACCGGCGGATACGTTGAAACCAACCGCGCCCGACGTTGTGAACAAAGCAATGTAACAAAGATGACCAATGAGAAAGGCAGCGAGCCCAATTAGGAAGTTACGATCAACTTCTCTCGATAATGCAACATCACCTAGCGCGCCGAAAAGTAATGCTGCCGTTAAAGCCGGATGCATGTCGCCAATTACTGACAGCAGCCCCAGCGATAAAACCGGCACAGCCTTTAATACTGTTTTCGTCCAGCTCGTAGCGCGAAACGTAAAATACAGGTCATAAATCTGGCTCGTTAGCAGGCTAATATTGGATAAAATGGCAGTCAATTTCTGGCTTTCCGTGTATCTGCAATGGTAACAAGTTTAGTCCAACGTGGCTTGGGTACTTATCTAAGTGGCTGTTAATAAACTGTCTTATTTGCCAGATGTAAAACTTCATCCAATAGATTTTTCAACCCACCCCGCGCTGCTTCATTCGCCTTACCCACAACCTCGCCGTCAAACCGTGCAAACACCACGCTGCCCGTTGTAAACGGCAGCGGCAGCATCATGTCGTCCCAACTCCCCAAAATCCGGTGTCGCTTCACCGAAAACGCATAGCCGTATACTGGCCGCTTCATCACACGCGCCCATTCCAGCGGCGCATCTTTGATCGCGAGCGCTGGTCCGAGCGGCCCGTCGCCAGTCATCCCAATGCTTACCCCATCACGGACCCGTTTTAGCACCACTCGTGATGCCGCGAGGTTGGACATTTTGTCGGACATCTCCAATGGTTGCAGCCCCCGTCTGTGTTGCAACGCGCCTGACACACGCCCGACGGGGGAGGCGTCATAGAGGCTTGAAAGGGGGGCCACCTCGACCGGCCAGTGGATTGGGCCCATCAGTGACCGCCCGTGCCACATCAAAAGTAGCACAGGACCGCCTGCGAGCTCGGATTTCAGCCTGTCTAACCCGACATACTCCCACCGTGTGGTCCGTTGACACAGCGACAAATAGCTGCTCGCGATGGCTGCCAAGAGCCACGCTAATATACGTGAGTGTTCGATGCGTTGGCGAAATGTCATGTGTGCGACCCTTGTTGCCCCCATTGTTTCGACATTTATCGGTCTGAATACAAGGTTGTGCTGCAATCGCTCTTGATCCCTGTGGCAGATCGGGCTAATTGATCCGCGGTCTTAGGGGTGTAGCTCAGTTGGTAGAGCGACGGTCTCCAAAACCGTAGGTCTGGAGTTCGAGCCTCCACGCCCCTGCCAAGACCACATGACGCGCTGTTCTAATAAATGGAACCCAATCGCCCATGACCACCAACACTGCATCCTTCCCAAGGTCCGTTGTCATGCATATTGGGCGCATAAAGCCGTGACCACCCATTTGCAGCGATCACTGTTGGCGCAACAACAAGCGCTCAGTGAAGCAGGTATCCGGTATTATGGCCCTGACAAATTGCGCCGCCCGAACAAGGGTCTTGGCGATATCTTTGGGCTAGATGTCTATGTGAATTCCCGAAAGCCAACGCGCAGTGGCGCCGATCAAGCGGATTTCATGTTCTAAGACGGGCATAGGCTGATCCTAAGCGACGAAAACTTCATTGGCGCGTTGCATGACAGTCAAGCCAACATCATTTCGCAGCTTTACCCCAAAACAGCCGAACGGATCGCCGCATTGTCCAGTGCCGTTGATGCTGGGCCGATGGACGTCTGTATCGGGCTGCGCGATCCGGTGAGCTTCCTTAAATCCGCGTATAGTCAGGCGCTGATGGGCGGTAATCCGGTTACGTTTTCTGATTACTTGTCAAAAAACCCGCTGGATCAGATCTATTGGCTGGGCCTAGTGACGCGTGTGCGATCTACAGCAGGTGTTGGCCGCGTGACTGTATGGGCATTTGAGAATTACAAATGGCGGTTCCATAAGATTTGCGGCGCGTTGATGGGTGATCTTGTAGACATGAGAATCCTGCCGATGCAAAATCACGTTCATCGTGGACTGTCAGAAGCGGCTGTCGCACGAGTTTTGTCCCAATCTGGGGCTGACGACCCGCGCGGTGTGGCAGTCGAGGCCCGCAGTACATACCCCGTGAGCGATCAGTACATACCCCGTGAGCGATGAATACCCTGCGTTTGACCCGTTTTCAGCGTCTGATAAAGCAGCATCGAAGGCAGAGTATGCCGCACAGTTGGCGGCGATTGATAAGATCGACGGCGTCACCATTCTCGGCCCTTGAATTTGGTGCAGCAAAGCCGTATGTCGCAGACTCTGAGCTAAGAGGTATATGCGCAATGGCTATCGCCAACCCAGTAAAATTTGTGAACGAAGTTCGCGCCGAAGTCGCCAAAGTTGTTTGGCCGACCCGTCGTGAAGTTGTTTTGACCACGATCATGGTGTTCATCATGGCAACCCTGACGGCGATCTTCTTTTCGATTGTCGATATGGGGATCCGAGCGGGTCTAACAACGGTTTTGAGCTACTTCGGTTCTTAAAACTAACATGGGTGATTTACCCGCTACCCCTTGAAAACATTGGGTAGGGGCGGTAATAGCGCCTTGAAATTGGGAAAGGCGTGCGGCGAATCAAGTTGCGCGCCGATTTTTATTTTCCTGAGTGGGCAGTCTAACTGTCTGAATTAATTGGAATTTTGTATCCTGCGGGATGCTCACGGCGAGGTGTCGAAAGTCATGGCGAAACGTTGGTATTCGGTAAGCGTTCTTTCGAACTTTGAAAAAAAGATAGCTGAGACCATTCGCCAGAAGGCGGAAGAGCAGGGTCTGTCCGAGCAAATCGACGAAGTGTTGGTACCCACCGAAGAGGTGATTGAAGTACGTCGGAACAAGAAAGTGACCGCTGAGCGTCGCTTTATGCCCGGCTATGTTCTGGTCCACATGGAGTTGTCGGATGAAGGGTATCACCTGATTAACTCTATCAACCGTGTCACTGGTTTCTTGGGCCCGCAAGGCCGTCCGATGCCGATGCGCGATGCTGAAGTGCAGGCCATCCTTGGCCGTGTCGAAGAAGGCCAAGAAGCACCACGCACGCTGATCAACTTTGAGATCGGTGAAAAGGTTAAAGTCAACGAAGGGCCGTTTGAAGATTTCGACGGCATGGTTGAAGAAGTTGATGAAGAGAACGCGCGCATCAAAGTGTCGGTCTCTATCTTTGGTCGGGCAACCCCGGTCGAATTGGAATTCACGCAGGTTACCAAGCAAGGGTAATGGGCGCGTTTCAGACGTGGGAGCTTTGCGGCTGACCACGGCAATATGCCTTTTGGGGCAATCGTAGGATGGGTTCTAAGAACCCATCGCTGAAAATGAAGGAGAGGCCATCATGGCTAAGAAAGTTGTTGGACAACTGAAACTGCAGGTTCCTGCAGGTGCAGCAAACCCATCCCCACCCGTCGGCCCAGCATTGGGTCAGCGCGGGATCAACATTATGGAATTCTGTAAGGCGTTTAACGCTAAAACACAGGAACTGGAAAGCGGCGCGCCGTGCCCAACCGTGATTACGTATTATGCAGACAAATCCTTCACGATGGAAATCAAGACGCCACCAGCGTCCTATTTCATCCTGAAAGCTGCCAAGTTGAAGTCCGGCTCCAAAGAGCCAGGCAAGACAGTTGCAGGTTCTATTTCCGGTAAGCAGGTGCGTGAAATTGCGGAAGCCAAGATGAAGGACCTCAACGCGACGTCCATCGAAGGCGCAATGCTGATCATCGCGGGCTCTGCTCGCTCCATGGGCATCGAGGTTAAGTAATATGGCAAAATTTGGTAAGCGCACAACCGCAGCCCGCGAAGCATTCGCCGGTAAAGTTAATGTCGCCGTCGCTGAAGCTGCGGGTCTTGTAAAAGACAACGCAAAAGCAAAGTTCGACGAAACTGTTGAAATCGCAATGCACCTTGGTGTTGATCCACGCCACGCCGACCAGATGGTCCGCGGCACGGTCAACCTGCCACACGGCACAGGCAAAAACGTTCGCGTTGCTGTCTTTGCACGTGGCGACAAGGCTGACGAAGCAAAAGCAGCTGGTGCAGATATCGTCGGCGCCGAGGACCTGATGGAAATCGTCCAAGGCGGCACAATCGATTTTGATCGTTGCATCGCAACACCTGACATGATGGCCGTTGTTGGTCGTCTTGGTAAGGTACTTGGCCCACGCAACCTGATGCCAAACCCACGTGTTGGTACAGTGACTATGGATGTCAAAGCAGCTGTTGAAGCTGCTAAGGGTGGCCAAGTTCAGTTCAAAGCTGAAAAAGCTGGCGTTGTTCACGCAGGTATCGGCAAAGCATCCTTCACTGCAAAGCAGATCGAAGAAAACATGATCGCTTTTGTTGACGCAGTTAGCAAAGCTCGCCCAGCAGGCGCAAAAGGCACATACATGAAAAAGATCTCTGTATCTTCTTCCATGGGCCCAGGTGTTTCCATCGACGTGGCATCCGCCACAGGTAACAGCTAAACTAGAATAAGTGGGGTGGGTTAAAACCCATCCTACGCAGAATGCGCGGTCCCACAATGTGGCCGTGTGTTGCAAGGGCCAGATGATCGGTTCCTTGTACTGTCCGAGACGGAGGGTGTGGGTTCGCTTGCATAATTCCTTCCTGAGATGGGAAACGAGACCAATTTCCGCGGGTTTGGACCCTCGGGCGATTAAGGCCTCGGGACCCTGAATTGGACCCGAACTGGGCGGCCCTTTTGGGTCACCCGAATTGAGCCGGGGAGAGATCCCCAAATTTGGAGTGAAACTGTGGATAGAGCACAAAAAGAACAGCTGGTCGATGAACTCGGCCAAGTCTTTGAAAGCTCTGGCGTCGTCGTAGTAAGTCGCTACGAAGGTATGACAGTTGCTGAAATGCAGGACCTGCGCGGACAAATGTCCGAAGCTGGTGGGTCCGTACGCGTTGCCAAGAACAAGCTCGCCAAGATCGCCCTAGAGGGCAAGCCATGCGCTAGCATTGCTGAATTCCTCGACGGCATGACCGTGCTCGCCTATTCCGATGACCCTGTCGCTGCTGCGAAGGTTGTTGAAGCATATGCTAAGAAGAACGATAAACTCGTTATTCTTGGTGGTGCGATGGGTGATATAGCACTGGACGTAGCTGGTGTGAAAGCCGTTGCCGCGATGCCATCACGCGAGGAGCTTATTGCTTCTATCGTTGGTTGTATCGGTGCACCTGCCTCGAACATCGCTGGGGCCATTGGTGCGCCTGCTTCTAACATCGCTGGCGTTCTTTCGACGATCGAAGAGAATGCTGCTGCATAAGCAACCTGAAATACTTTCGTGCCGGTAAATTGCCACACGTTGGAACACAAAATTTAGAAATGGAAAAGCAAATGGCTGATCTGAAGAAAATGGCAGAAGACATCGTAGGTCTTACACTGCTCGAAGCACAAGAACTGAAAACCATCCTCAAAGACGAGTATGGCATTGAGCCAGCTGCTGGCGCTGCTGCTGCTGCACCAGCTGCTGCTGCAGAAGCTGAAGAAGAGAAGACTGAATTTGATGTTGTGCTGAAGAACGCTGGCGCATCCAAAATCAACGTCATCAAAGAAGTCCGTAGCATCACAGGTCTTGGCCTGAAAGAAGCAAAAGACTTGGTTGAAGCTGGTGGTAAAATCAAAGAAGGCGTCTCTAAAGCAGAAGCTGAAGAAGTCAAAGCTAAGCTTGAAGGCGTTGGCGCAGAAGTTGAATTGGCTTAAGCCACTTAAACTTTCGGGCCTCAACGGCCTTTAAAATTCGGCTGGGTGCACAATATGTGCGCCCAGCCAAACCTGTCTTAGAAGGTTGTTTTGCGTAAACATCCGTCTTGGGTAGGTTTTAATGTCGGGAGGCACCGGTGGGACGGTCGCCACGAATAGACATGAAACCCCCTGTCAAAATGGGTGTTGTTCCGCGGCCCGGGCGGAACAGCAGTCGGTTAGACAAATATAAGGTGACATTACACATGGCTCAGTCCTTCCTCGGTCAGAAACGCCTGCGTAAGTACTACGGAAAAATCCGTGAAGTTCTTGAAATGCCGAACCTCATTGAGGTTCAGAAATCTTCTTATGATCTGTTTCTGCGCTCCGGCGACAGCGATACACCGCTTGACGGCGAAGGCATCAAAGGTGTCTTCCAGTCGGTGTTCCCGATCAAAGATTTCAACGAAACAGCTGTTCTCGAGTTCGTAAAATATGAGCTGGAAAAGCCAAAGTATGACGTCGAAGAGTGCATGCAGCGCGACATGACTTACAGCGCCCCGCTGAAGGTTACGTTGCGTCTGATCGTCTTTGAAGTCGACGACGATACTGGCGCCAAGTCGGTTAAAGACATCAAAGAACAAGACGTGTTCATGGGCGACATGCCTTTGATGACGCCGAACGGCACTTTTGTCGTGAACGGCACTGAGCGTGTTATCGTCTCCCAAATGCACCGTTCCCCTGGCGTGTTCTTTGATCACGACAAAGGCAAAACCCATTCTTCTGGTAAGCTTTTGTTCGCTTGCCGGATCATTCCTTACCGTGGCTCTTGGCTCGATTTCGAATTCGACGCCAAAGACCTCGTGTTCTGCCGGATTGACCGTCGTCGTAAGCTGCCTGTCACCACGCTGCTTTACGCTCTTGGTTTCGACCAAGAAGGCATCATGGACGCGTATTACAACACCGTCGACTACAACCTTGATAAAAAGGGTCAGGCTTGGACAACCAAGTTCTTCCCAATGCGTGTTCGCGGCACACGTCCGCTCATGGATCTGGTCGATGCAGCAACTGGCGAAGTGATCGCCAAAGCTGGTGAAAAAGTGACCCCACGTTCGGTTAAGAAACTGATCGACGAAGGCAACGTCACTGATTTGTTGGTCCCGTTCAATGAAATCGTCGGCAAGTTTGTTGCCAACGACATTATCAACGAAGAAACTGGTGCGATTTACGTCGAAGCCGGTGATGAGTTGACGCTGGAAATGGATAAAGCGGGCGACGTCATCGGCGGCACTCTCATGGACTTGGTTGATGCGGGCATCAAATCAATTCCTGTTCTGGATATCGATAACGTCAACGTCGGCGCCTATATGCGCAACACGATGGCGGCAGATAAGAACCTGAACCGCGAAACTGCGTTGATGGATATCTACCGTGTCATGCGCCCAGGCGAGCCACCGACCGTTGATGCAGCGTCTAACCTGTTCGACACATTGTTCTTTGATAGCGAACGTTATGACCTGTCTGCTGTTGGTCGCGTTAAGATGAACATGCGTCTTGACCTAGATGCCGAAGACACAATGCGCACCCTGCGCAAAGAAGACATCGTATCTTGTATCAAAGCGCTGGTTGAACTGCGCGATGGCCGTGGCGATATCGACGATATTGACCACCTTGGTAACCGTCGTGTCCGCTCAGTTGGCGAACTGATGGAAAACCAGTACCGTGTTGGCCTGCTCCGCATGGAGCGCGCGATCAAGGAACGTATGTCATCTGTCGAAATTGACACCGTGATGCCACAAGACCTGATCAACGCTAAGCCAGCTGCGGCTGCTGTGCGTGAATTCTTCGGCTCTTCGCAGCTGTCGCAGTTTATGGACCAAACCAACCCGCTGTCGGAAGTCACGCACAAGCGTCGTCTTTCTGCATTGGGCCCAGGTGGTTTGACCCGTGAACGTGCTGGCTTTGAAGTCCGTGACGTTCACCCAACACATTACGGCCGTATGTGTCCAATTGAGACACCGGAAGGACCAAACATTGGTCTGATCAACTCGCTGGCAACGTTTGCTCGCGTGAACAAATACGGCTTCATCGAAACACCATACCGCAAGGTTGTTGATGGCAAAGTGACTGACGACGTTCAGTACATGTCAGCGACCGAAGAAATGCGTCACACTGTGGCGCAGGCCAACGCGAGCATGAACGACGATGGTTCATTCGGTAACGATCTGGTGTCCACACGTAAAAACGGCGACTATACATTATCCCCACGCGAAAACGTGGATCTGATCGATGTGTCGCCAAAGCAGCTGGTTTCAGTTGCTGCGTCCTTGATCCCGTTTCTCGAAAACGACGATGCGAACCGGGCGCTGATGGGCTCGAACATGATGCGTCAGGCTGTTCCATTGTTGCAGGCAACTGCACCACTGGTTGGCACAGGCATCGAAGAAGTTGTCGCACGGGATTCTGGCGCGTCAATCATGGCGAAGCGTCAGGGTATCATCGACCAAGTTGATGCGCAGCGTATCGTTATTCGCGCCACACACGATCTTGAAATGGGTGACGCAGGCGTAGACATCTACCGCATGCGTAAATTCCAGCGCTCGAACCAGAACACCTGCATCAACCAGCGTCCACTGGTAAAAGTTGGTGATATTGTTCTTAAGGGAGAAGTTATTGCCGATGGTCCATCCACGGATATCGGTGAACTGGCGCTCGGTAAAAACGTGATTGTCGCGTTTATGCCTTGGAACGGCTATAACTACGAAGATAGTATCCTGATCTCTGAACGGATCACGCGTGACGACGTGTTCACATCGATCCACATCGATGAGTTTGAAGTCGCTGCCCGTGACACGAAGCTCGGCCCAGAAGAAATCACTCGCGACATTCCAAACGTCGGCGAGGAAGCATTGCGCAACCTCGACGAAGCAGGGATCGTCTACATTGGTGCCGAAGTGGGCCCAGCGGATATTCTGGTTGGTAAGATCACGCCAAAAGGCGAAAGCCCGATGACACCAGAAGAAAAGCTTCTGCGCGCCATCTTTGGTGAAAAAGCATCCGACGTGCGTGACACATCCCTGCGCTTGCCGCCGGGTGACTTTGGTACGGTCGTAGAAGTACGGGTCTTTAACCGCCACGGCGTGGAAAAAGACGAACGTGCGTTGCAGATCGAGCGTGAAGAAGTTGAGCGCTTGTCGCGTGACCGTGACGATGAAATGGTCATCCTTGACCGGAACATCTATGCGCGCCTTAAGTCCACAATCTTGGGCAAGATCTCTGTTAAGGGTCCAAAAGGGTTCAAATCGAACTCTGAAGTCACCGAAGAAGCGCTGTCAGAAATGTCGCGTGGTTTGTGGTGGCAGGTTGCCCTCAAGGACGAAGGCGACGCACAGATCGTAGAAGCTCTGAACGAACAGTACGAAATCCAAAAGGGTATCATGGATGCTCGCTTTGAAGACAAAGTCGAAAAAGTACGTCGTGGTGATGATCTGCCACCGGGTGTGATGAAGATGGTTAAAGTCTTTGTCGCTGTGAAGCGTAAGCTTCAGCCTGGTGATAAGATGGCGGGCCGTCACGGCAACAAAGGTGTTATTTCCAAGGTTGTACCGATGGAAGACATGCCGTTCCTTGCCGATGGTACCCCTGTCGATTTCTGTCTGAACCCACTCGGCGTGCCATCACGTATGAACGTCGGTCAGATTTTGGAATGTCACATGGGTTGGGCCGCACGCGGTCTGGGTATCCAGATTGACGATGCTTTGGGTGAATACCGTCGTTCTGGCGATCTGACCCCAGTGCGCGAAGCAATGCGCATCGCTTATGGCGATGACGTCTACGCTGAAGGCATCGAAGGTATGGATGAAGCACATCTGGTAGAAGCAGCGGGCAACGTCACTGGCGGTGTTCCAATGGCGACACCAGTCTTTGACGGTGCAAAAGAAGCAGACGTTAACGACAGCCTCATTCGTGCTGGTTTCGACACCTCTGGTCAGTCCGTCTTGTTTGACGGTCGCACTGGTGAAGAATTCAGCCGTAAGGTTACCGTTGGTGTGAAATACCTGCTGAAGCTGCACCACCTCGTGGACGACAAAATTCACGCACGTTCAACAGGACCATACTCCTTGGTCACGCAACAGCCGCTGGGTGGTAAAGCCCAGTTCGGTGGGCAGCGTTTCGGGGAAATGGAAGTCTGGGCACTGGAAGCATATGGCGCGGCGTACACGTTGCAAGAGATGCTCACAGTCAAGTCGGATGACGTTGCTGGCCGTACCAAAGTGTACGAGTCGATCGTCAAAGGCGAAGACAACTTTGAAGCCGGCGTGCCGGAATCCTTCAACGTGCTTGTGAAAGAAGTACGGGGCCTCGGCCTCAACATGGAACTCCTGGATGCGGAGGATGAGGAGTAGGGCCTAGCGCCTTACTCCCCCACCTTTTAACGCACCCCAATTCAAGGAATTGAAGATGAACCAGGAACTGACAAACAACCCGTTTAACCCGCTCACACCGGCAAAAACGTTTGACGAAATCAAGGTCTCTTTGGCCTCACCAGAACGGATCCTTTCATGGTCGTTCGGTGAGATCAAAAAGCCGGAAACCATTAACTACCGGACGTTCAAGCCTGAGCGTGACGGCCTGTTCTGTGCACGTATCTTTGGCCCGATCAAAGATTACGAATGCCTGTGCGGTAAATATAAGCGCATGAAGTATCGCGGCGTTGTCTGCGAGAAATGTGGTGTTGAAGTTACGCTCCAGAAAGTACGTCGTGAACGTATGGGCCACATCGAGCTTGCAGCTCCAGTGGCACACATCTGGTTCTTGAAATCATTGCCATCCCGCATTGGCCTGATGCTGGACATGACTTTGCGCGACCTCGAACGCATTTTGTACTTTGAAAACTACGTCGTGATCGAACCTGGCCTGACTGACCTGACTTACGGTCACTTGATGACAGAAGAAGAATTTTACGAAGCCCAAGACGTTTACGGCATGGATGCGTTCCAAGCCAACATCGGCGCCGAGGCTATTCGTGAAATGCTGTCCCAGATCGACCTTGATGGCGAAGCAGAGCAGCTGCGTGCTGACCTGAAAGAAGCCACTGGCGAACTCAAGCCTAAGAAGATCATCAAGCGTTTGAAGATCGTCGAAAGCTTTATCGAATCCGGTAACCGTCCAGAATGGATGGTTCTGACAGTGATCCCTGTGATCCCGCCAGAGCTGCGTCCATTGGTTCCACTTGATGGTGGTCGTTTTGCGACGTCCGACCTTAACGACCTGTATCGCCGCGTGATTAACCGCAACAACCGTCTGAAGCGCCTCATTGAGTTGCGCGCACCTGACATCATCGTTCGCAACGAAAAGCGGATGTTGCAGGAATCTGTTGATGCGTTGTTCGACAACGGCCGTCGTGGTCGGGTCATCACCGGTGCCAATAAGCGTCCATTGAAATCCCTCAGCGATATGCTGAAAGGTAAGCAGGGTCGCTTCCGTCAAAACCTTTTGGGTAAGCGGGTCGATTTCTCTGGTCGTTCGGTCATCGTGACTGGTCCAGAGCTAAAGCTACACCAATGTGGTTTGCCCAAAAAGATGGCGTTGGAACTGTTCAAGCCGTTCATCTATTCGCGTCTTGAAGCAAAAGGTCTGTCCTCTACGGTCAAGCAAGCCAAAAAATTGGTCGAAAAAGAGCGTCCAGAAGTTTGGGATATCTTGGATGAGGTGATCCGCGAGCACCCAGTCATGCTGAACCGTGCGCCGACTTTGCACCGTCTTGGCATTCAGGCGTTTGAACCTGTCCTGATCGAAGGTAAGGCTATCCAGCTGCATCCGCTCGTTTGTTCTGCGTTTAACGCTGATTTTGACGGTGATCAAATGGCTGTTCACGTGCCGCTGTCCCTCGAGGCACAGCTTGAAGCACGCGTTCTGATGATGTCCACAAACAACGTGCTGTCGCCTGCGAACGGTGCGCCAATCATCGTGCCGTCACAGGATATGATCCTGGGTCTCTATTACACCACGATCATGCGTGAAGGCATGAAGGGCGAAGGCATGGCCTTCTCTAACATCGACGAAGTAGAACACGCTTTGGACGCGGGTGAAGTTCACCTGCACGCCAACATCCAAGCCCGCATGATGCAGGTTGACGGTGAAGGCAATGAAGTGATGACACGCTTTGAAACCACTCCGGGCCGTTTGCGTCTGGGTGCGTTGCTGCCGCTGAACGCAAAGGCACCGTTTGCGCTGGTCAACCGTTTGCTGCGCAAGAAAGAAGTGCAGCAGATCATTGACACCGTGTACCGGTATTGCGGTCAAAAAGAGTCCGTCATCTTCTGTGACCACATCATGACGATGGGCTTTCGTGAAGCGTTTAAGGCTGGTATTTCGTTTGGTAAGGACGATATGGTTGTTCCTGAAACCAAATGGCCACTGGTTGGTGAGACACGCGAGCAAGTGAAAGACTTTGAACAGCAGTACATGGACGGCCTGATCACTCAGGGTGAAAAGTACAACAAAGTTGTTGATGCTTGGTCAAAGTGTAACGACAAAGTCACCGATGCGATGATGAACACCATTTCCACAACTGGTCGTGCCGAAGACGGCTCTGAAAATGAACCAAACTCGGTTTATATGATGGCTCACTCCGGTGCGCGTGGTTCTGTCACGCAGATGAAACAGCTGGGCGGTATGCGCGGTCTGATGGCTAAGCCAAATGGCGAGATTATCGAGACACCAATCATCTCGAACTTTAAAGAAGGTCTGACCGTTCTTGAGTACTTTAACTCTACACACGGCGCCCGTAAGGGTCTGTCCGATACCGCGCTCAAGACAGCGAACTCCGGTTATCTGACCCGTCGTTTGGTTGACGTTGCCCAAGATTGTATCGTCCGTGAAGTGGATTGTGGAACTGATCTTGCTATCACTGCAGAAGCAGCAGTCAACGACGGTGAAGTTGTCGCATCTTTGGCGGAACGTGTGCTGGGCCGTGTGTCTGCAGACGAAATCCTTAAGCCGGGCACAGACGAAGTGCTGGTTGAAGCAGGCGAGCTAATCGACGAACGCAAGGCCGACATGATCGACGTCGCTGGGGTCGCAAAAATGCGCATCCGCAGCCCGCTGACATGTGAAGCCGAAGATGGCGTTTGCGCAATGTGTTACGGCCGTGACTTGGCCCGTGGTACCCGCGTGAACCTAGGTGAAGCTGTCGGTATTATCGCCGCACAGTCCATCGGAGAACCTGGTACACAGCTAACAATGCGGACGTTCCACATTGGTGGCGTTGCACAAGGTGGCCAGCAGTCGTTCCTCGAGGCATCCCAGTCGGGTGAAGTGCGCTTTGACGACGCTGTTCTGCTTGAAAACGAAGCAGGCGAAAACGTCGTTATGGGCCGGAAAATGACCCTGTCGATCATGGGCGAGAATGGCGAAGAGCTATCCAAGCACAAGGTAAGCTATGGCTCTAAGGTATTCCCGAAAGACGGCGTGCAAATCTTGCGCGGCGACAAGCTTTTCGAATGGGATCCATACACTCTGCCAATCATCGCGGAAAAGGCCGGTACTGCAAAGTACATTGACCTGATCAACGGTATTGCACTGCGTGAAGACACAGATGATGCAACGGGTATGACCCAGCGCATCGTGTCTGACTGGCGTGCGGCACCAAAAGGCAACGAGCTTGCACCAAAGATCATCGTGATCGGTGCGGACGGCGAAGTTGTTCTGAAAGACGACGGCAACCCAGTATCCTACGGCATGTCCGTTGATGCGGTTCTGTCGCTTGAGGACGGCCAAGAAGTCAAAGCTGGTGACGTTATTGCGCGTATTCCGCGTGAGGGCGCTAAGACCAAGGATATTACAGGTGGTTTGCCACGTGTTGCTGAATTGTTCGAAGCCCGTCGTCCGAAAGACCACGCAATCATCGCTGAAATCGATGGCTATGTGCGCTTTGGGAAGGACTACAAAAATAAGCGTCGTATCGCGATCGAGTCCACAGATGATGCGGACATTAAGGTCGAATACATGGTGCCAAAAGGTAAGCATATTCCTGTCGTCGAAGGTGATTTCGTCCAGAAGGGTGATTACATCATGGACGGCAACCCTGCTCCGCACGATATTCTTGCGGTTATGGGTGTCGAGGCGCTTGCGGACTACATGATCGACGAAGTCCAAGACGTGTACCGTCTGCAGGGCGTTAAGATCAACGATAAGCACATCGAAGTTATCGTGCGTCAGATGCTCCAGAAATGGGAAATCCAAGACAGCGGTGACACGGTTCTGCTCAAGGGCGAGAACGTCGATAAGGCCGAATTTGATGAAGCCAATGCAAAGGCAATCGCGCGTGGCGATCGTCCTGCAACAGGCGAGCCTATCTTGTTAGGCATCACTAAAGCGTCCTTGCAGACACGTTCGTTTATCTCTGCGGCATCGTTCCAGGAAACAACGCGCGTTCTGACCGAAGCATCGGTTCAGGGTAAGCGGGACAAACTGGTCGGTCTCAAAGAGAACGTCATCGTGGGTCGTTTGATCCCAGCTGGTACCGGTGGTGCCACTAGCCAGATGCGTAAGATCGCAGCGGGTCGTGATAGCGTTGTTGTCGAAACCCGCCGCATCGAGGCCGAGAAGGCTGCAGCTTTGGCTGCACCCGCACCGTCCGCTGATGTTGTTGGAGGCGACGTGTTCGACAATGTGTTCGCTGCTGACGTACCAGAAAGCAGCGACGAATAAAACCGCGTCTGACCTAAATGAAAAAGGCCCCCAGTGAAAACTGGGGGCCTTTTGCGTTATTTTGTATGAATGCCGCGATTGGTGGCCACGCGTACGGCCACTTTCAAATGGTGCAGGTATCGCTCATCGTTATCGGGATCGGTTCCCGCCGACTTGTTCAGCTCCGCGACATAGTCGGCACAACAAATATGGTGCAACCGGAGGACATCGGGCAGGGCCAGCGCTTCGGCATGGATTTTTGCAAATCTGTCGTTGAACCGCGTCGCCGTGACATCTCGCATGCCATTACGGTTGTGGCGATTGTAAAATTCTTCGGTGTAGCGGTCTTTTAGGTTTCCTGCTGCAGGGCTGCCCTGTTTGTGGCCGTAGCTCTCTTTTGATCGCAGAATATAGTGATTAAGGTGAGCCACCTCATGATCAATCTGCTTTTGCTCTAAAAGGCAAATCGGATGGTTCTCCCGGACCTGAAACTGCGGCAGCGTTGCCTTGCTTGGGGACACAACACGGTTATCGGGGGCAGACCAGTCGCCCTGAAATCCATGCGGGAAATGCGCGCCAAGGCGGTTAAACTCCAAGGTGTTGCGCAGAATGGATTTGATCGATCGGTTGAAGGGCCGGTGCCCCATGCCGCAGCGCCGAAACTGTCGGTGCATAATACCATCTTGATATTTGTCCCAATCACCTTGGCCAAAGCACTTCCAGTTGAAAACCATTGCCATAAAGTCATGCGGTAGTGACCCCATAAGCTCCGCGATGGTGTCATGTTGATGAAGCACCAAGAACTCGTCGACATCACAATGCAGCGTCCAATCTGCCGAAGCCGTCAACGGATGTTTGATGACTTTGCGCAGGGTCGATTTTTGTGGCGGCTGCCCGATACGCGGCTTATGCGGAACGTGCGTAAGCCAGCCTGCATCTGCAAGGGCATCCCAGCTCGGTGGAATGATCGGTGCAGTCGTTGGTCGCAACCAAAATGTCGAACCCTAGCATCCGGTACCAGCACACCCATTCAACGATGAAGGGCCCCTCGTTGCGCATGCCTGTCGCAACTAGATATTTTTGTTTCTCGGCCATGGCGATAATCAATCACGGGCAAGCACTGGCGTCTATCCGCAACCGCTGCTACCGATTTAGGATGATGCAAATTTCTGATAATATGCGTGGCGCTGCATTGATGGCCGGCTCGATGGTAGCGTTCACCGTGAACGATGCGTTCATGAGAGGACTGTCGGGCGACATTCCATTATTTCAAGCATTGTTCCTACGTGGCCTCGGAACCGTGGCCGTTTTGGTCACTTTGGCGATCTTTACGGGCCAGTTTCGGTTTGACTATAGCCGCAAAGATTGGGTTTTGATCTGCGCGCGATCAGCGGCCGAAATTGGTGGGACGGTGTTTTTTCTGACGGCACTGTTCCACATGCCAATTGCAAATGTCACGGCGGTCTTACAAGTCCTGCCGCTGACCGTTTCACTGGCAGTCGCACTATTCCTCGGAGAGGTGCTCGGCTGGCGTCGGTTGATGGCAATTCTCGTTGGTTTTGTTGGGGTGTTCCTGATTGTCCGCCCTGGCGGAGAAGGGTTCACGATCTATAGCATCTATGCGCTTGGCGCTGTTGCTTGCGTGACGTTGCGCGATCTTGTGGTTCGGCGCATGTCGCGGAAAGTTCCATCAATCATGGTTGGTTTGATGGCCGCAATTTCAGTGACGCTGTCAGGAGCGTTTGTGACGGCCATGCAATCATGGGTGCCCGTGGACGGGACGACGACCCTGCAACTGGCTGGCGCGATGGCGTTCATCGTCTTCGGCTATATTTTTTCCGTGGCGGCCATGCGGACCGGTGAAATCGGCTTCGTCGCCCCATTCCGGTATAGTGGCTTGCTCGCAGCACTGATCATTGGATGGGCGGTATTTGGCGATTGGCCTGCGCCACTTACGTTGATCGGCGCGGGGATCGTCGTGACAACAGGGTTGTTCACGCTGTACCGCGAACGGTCACTTAGCTTGAAAAAGCAGCTTTAACCGCGTCTTGGTCGATGGCAAAGCGGGCGCTAAATTTAACGATCTGTTCTGGCGTTAACGGGACCATCGGGATCTTACCTTTTTGTCTTGGCGGCGAGTCGTTGAACCCATTGTGGCTTTCGACCCACATGGGGGCATCGCCAAAGCTTACGATGGGCATAAATCAGTCGATCCGGTGATGCGCGAAATTCATGATCGTCGCATTGGACCCTCCGGCAACGTGAACGCCAAGCGATGCAACATATTGCCTATAGTGCAGCTCATGCGTCACGATTCCGGCGGTACCAAATTGCGCAGCGAACCCTTTGTGCCAGTCATAGGCTACAATCTGATGTTTGGCATTTAATCCCGCGCAATCATCGGCCGCAGCACGGAACCGCGCGATAAAGTTGACCGACACCGCGTCATCGTAGCGGAATTGCAGGCAAGGCAGTGATGGGTCAGTGCGTGCGGCGTTGAAAACTTCTTTCATCACCTTGCGCTGGGGACGCGGCGCGTGAACCTGAATGCGGATCTGCGGTATGCCCGCCACCAGATCATGCAAACGGTCGCAATAGTGTTTTGGCAGACTGTCCCCGATGACGACAATCATCTCCCAACGTGGATCGGTTTGGGCGACCAAGCAGGGCAGGGCGACGCTTTGAAACAGGCGCAGCCGTTCTTCCATGCGTTCGGCGGCATAAAGAAACGCAATCCAGTCTTCTGTCGTCTTATGTCGAATTTGAAAGCCGCCCAAAGCAGGGTATAAAAATAGGCAAAGGCCAATTGCTTGTATTGTCGTCATCCTATCCGCGTACTTTCGTCAACTATGTGTGGGATTACGTTGCGTTTGCAAGCAGAGCAAAGGGTGGATGCGCCGCTGATTGCCCGGATCTGAATACGTCTTAAAAGTTACCAATGCGTTCACCATGCTGGGCGCTGTTGACAGGCTCAGCGACTCCTTTTATACGCCGCTCATCCGGGCTTGAGGGGGAATTTCTCTTTGACCTGATATCAAATTTGAAAGTGGTCAAGAACCGGGCGATTTTAGTCTTGTTCCTCTGTTTACCCACCGCACCATTCCTCCGGTAAGGGAATGACTGCGGAATTTTTGTTTTGCGCCTATGGCGCTTGAAAATGTGTGATGCGGCAACGCCTTATACGCCTTAAATCGCAGGCCAAATTGGTCTGTCCAACATGTGAATAGATGGGAACATCAAACGATGCCAACGATTCAGCAGCTGATCCGCAAACCGCGCCAGCCGAAAGTCAACAAGTCCAAGTCGCTGCACCTCGAGGGTTGCCCTCAGAAGCGCGGCGTTTGCACACGCGTTTACACAACGACTCCTAAGAAACCAAACTCCGCGATGCGTAAAGTTGCGAAGGTTCGTTTGACGAACGGTTTCGAAGTCATCTCTTACATCCCAGGTGAAAGCCACAACCTTCAGGAACACTCTGTGGTTCTGATCCGTGGCGGCCGTGTAAAAGATCTTCCAGGTGTGCGTTACCACATCCTGCGCGGTGTTCTTGATACCCAAGGTGTTAAAGACCGTAAGCAACGTCGTTCGAAGTACGGCGCGAAGCGTCCTAAGTAAGGAAATCAGAATATGTCACGTCGTCACGCCGCTGAAAAACGCGTAGTACTGCCAGATGCAAAATTTGGTGATCTTGTTCTGACTAAGTTCATGAACAACCTCATGGTCGATGGCAAAAAAGCCGTCGCCGAGCGTATCGTCTACAACGCATTCGATCGCGTTGAAGCGAAGATCAAAAAATCTCCTGTGGAAGTTTTCCACGAAAGCCTAGAGCTGATCAAACCTTCAGTCGAAGTGCGTTCGCGCCGCGTCGGTGGTGCGACATATCAGGTGCCTGTTGAAGTGCGCCCAGAGCGTCGCGAAGCATTGGCAATCCGTTGGTTGATCGCTGCCGCTAAAAAGCGCAACGAGAACACCATGGAAGAGCGCCTTGCAGGCGAGCTGATGGATGCGGTCAACGGCCGCGGTACAGCCGTGAAAAAGCGCGAAGACACCCACAAAATGGCCGATGCGAACAAAGCATTCAGCCACTACCGCTGGTAATAGGAAGCACCTGATATGGCACGCGACTATCCCCTTAATCTGTACCGGAACTTTGGTATTATTGCGCACATCGATGCGGGTAAAACCACATGTTCCGAGCGGATCCTGTATTATACAGGTAAAGAACATAACATTGGCGAAGTGCATGATGGCGCTGCGACAATGGACTGGATGGAGCAAGAGCAGGAACGGGGTATTACCATTACTTCCGCTGCGACGACGACATTCTGGGAACGTACTGAAAACGGCACCGATGCTGTTTCAGCTAAGCACCGCATGAACATCATCGACACACCCGGCCACGTTGACTTCACAATCGAAGTTGAGCGTTCCTTGGCTGTGCTTGATGGCGCGATTGTTGTTCTTGACGCCAACGCTGGCGTTGAGCCGCAGACTGAAACCGTTTGGCGTCAGGCTGACCGGTATAAAGTTCCGCGTATGGTTTTCGTCAACAAGATGGACAAAATCGGAGCTGACTTTCAGAAGTGTGTTGATATGGTTGAAGACCGGACTGGCGCGCGCGCTATTCCAGTTTCCTTTCCAATCGGTGCCGAAACAGAGCTCGAAGGCCTCGTTGATCTCGTAACCATGGAAGAATGGTTGTGGGAAGGCGAAGATCTTGGCGCATCTTGGATCAAAGCACCTATTCGTGAAAGCTTGCAAGCTAAGGCTGCTGCTGGTCGTGAAAAGCTCATTGAAGCTGCTGTAGAGCAGGACGATGACGTAATGGAAGCGTATCTCGACGGCACAGAGCCGGACGTCGCAACATTGCGCGCGTTGATCCGTAAGGCATGTTTGTCGTTGTCTTTCGTTCCTGTGCTTGGCGGCTCTGCTTTCAAGAACAAGGGCGTTCAGACGCTTCTTAACGCTGTCGTTGACTACCTCCCGAGCCCGCTCGACGTTGTAGACTACATGGGCTTTAAGCCGGGCGATGAGACAGAAACACGTGACATTGCGCGTCGTGCAGACGACGAAATGGCGTTCTCTGGCCTTGCGTTCAAGATCATGAACGACCCATTCGTGGGTACCCTGACGTTTACGCGGATCTATTCCGGTACGCTGTCAAAGGGTGACAACATGATGAACTCTACCAAGGGCAACAAAGAACGTGTTGGCCGTATGATGATGATGCACTCCAACGACCGTGAAGAAATCAGCGAAGCATTTGCTGGTGACATCATTGCGTTGGGTGGTCTCAAGAACACAACAACTGGTGACACACTTTGCTCACAGTCTGATCCTGTTATTTTGGAAACAATGACGTTCCCCGATCCCGTGATCGAGATCGCTATTGAGCCAAAAACAAAAGGCGACCAAGAGAAGATGGGCCTCGCGCTCCAGCGTCTCTCCGCCGAGGATCCATCCTTCCGCGTGGAAACTGACATCGAATCTGGTCAGACCATCATGAAGGGTATGGGCGAACTTCACCTCGACATCCTCGTTGACCGTATGCGTCGCGAATTCAAAGTCGAGGCGAACATTGGTGCACCACAAGTTGCTTATCGTGAAACGATTGGTCACGAAGTTGAGCACACCTACACTCACAAAAAGCAGTCCGGCGGGTCCGGTCAGTTTGGTGAAGTGAAGATGGCGATCATCCCAACGGAGCCAGGCGAAGGTTATTCGTTTGAATCCAAAGTTGTTGGTGGGTCTGTTCCTAAGGAATACATCCCAGGCGTCGAAAAAGGCATCCTATCCGTTATGGATAACGGTCCTTTGGCTGGCTTCCCAGTGATCGACTTCAAAGTGATCTTGCTTGACGGTAAGTTCCACGATGTTGACTCGTCCATCATGGCGTTCGAAATCGCTGCACGTATGTGTATGCGTGAAGGTATGCGCAAAGCTGGCGCTAAGCTGCTCGAACCAATCATGAAGGTCGAAGTGATCACACCTGAAGAACATACAGGTGGTATCATTGGTGATCTGACATCCCGTCGGGGTCAGGTTCAAGGTCAAGACACACGTGGCGTTTCCATCGCTATCGAAGCAATGGTGCCATTGGCGAACATGTTTGGCTACATCAACACGCTGCGTTCCATGTCTTCGGGCCGCGCGAACTTCTCGATGCAGTTTGATCACTACGAACCAGTACCGTCTAACATCTCTGAAGAAATTCAGGCCAAATACGCATAATGTGTGGTGCGCCTTCGGGCGCGCCCGCCACCCCATAATCGAATACCTAAGGAGGCCATCATGGCTAAGGCAAAGTTTGAACGTAATAAACCGCACGTTAACATCGGCACAATTGGCCACGTTGATCACGGCAAGACCACATTGACCGCAGCGATCACCAAG
>Ga0115003_10001368_pt1 | contig 21361 bp, 19 predicted proteins | sample ArcticOcean_MG_C_7_FD_88736 | JGI IMG/M metagenome (GOLD analysis project Ga0115003, IMG submission 88736) | Marine microbial communities from western Arctic Ocean - ArcticOcean_MG_CB11_88 | ecosystem: Environmental > Aquatic > Marine > Oceanic | place: Arctic Ocean: Canada Basin | collected... | reverse complement strand
TTATATGACCTCGCAAAATGCTACGATTATATCTGTGGTCAACGTGCCCGAAAGCTCCATCGCGCGGGAAAGTGACTTGGTTTTGCCACTGCATGCCGGTGTTGAGATTGGCGTCGCCTCCACAAAAGCCTTCACGGCACAGCTGACGGTTCTGGCCATGCTGGCCGTAAAAATTGCTCACGCCAAGGGCGTGATTACCGGAGCAGAATATCACGCCCGTATCACAGATTTGAACCAAATTCCAAAATTGGTTAGCCAAGCTTTAGGCATAGATACAGCCGTGCAAAAAGTGGCTCGCAAGTTGGCCATAGCACAGGACGTGATTTTTCTTGGTCGCGGTGCGATGTATCCCATAGCTATGGAAGGCGCACTTAAGCTTAAAGAAATCAGCTATATACACGCCGAAGGTTATCCATCCGGAGAATTGAAACATGGGCCAATTGCCTTGATCGACAAAAAGGTCCCAGTGGTGGTTTTGGCGCCAATGGATCCATTATTTGAGAAATCCGTCTCCAATATGCAAGAGGTCATGGCGCGCTCCGGTAAGGTGTTGCTGCTGTCGTGCCAACAGGGGCTGAATGCAGCATCTGAGGGCACATGGTCCACATTGACCATGCCTGCAACATCGGAACTGCTTGCACCAATTCTATACGCGATCCCGGCACAGCTGTTAGCCTATCACACAGCCGTTGCAAAAGGCACAGATGCAGATCAGCCACGCAATTTGGCGAAATCGGTTACGGTGGAATAAAACACTCACAAGCAAACTATATCTGCGCAATGGGTGGACGTTTGAGCCCGTTTGATACATTCAAGGCCATCGGTAAGATCACAGGGGCGGATAAGTATCCTGCGGTCCGGCCCGCGTCCAATCAACTCTATAAGGCTGAGATATATGCTGATCGAAGATGCAATCGTTGCGCTGCAAATCCATGAAGTTCCGGGTAAAGCCGCTGAAATGCGCGCCTATCATAGGGTTGAGCGGGCATATTGGGGTCTTGGAAACCCTGTCTTAGACGATCAAGCCCGCTTATGGCGGCAAGAGCTGCCGCTCAAGGAACGCATGCAATTGGCCTCTGATCTTTGGAACAGCAATGCCTATGAGGCACGGATTTGTGCTTCCAAACTTTTAACCCAAGCCCGCATTCGTCCTGAGGATGCTTCAGCCTGGAAGCTAATTAAGTCGTGGATACCAGATCTTGATTCATCAGAGATCTCCGATCATTTATGCGTCGCCGGTCAACGGCGGTTGAATTTTGACTCGTCCAGAATCCAAGAGGTTGAATCTTGGACCCTAAGCACACACATGTGGACACGCCGAGCCGCGCTAATGATCACATTACCTTGGACTAAGCACCGCAACCCAAAACCACATAATTTAGCTATTCGCGAACAAGTTCTTGGCTGGATTGCCAGCTATACAGACGATCAAGACACTTTCATTCAAAGATCGGTTGCATGGTGGTTATCCGAGTTATCCCGAAAAGATCCACAAAGGGTAAGAGTATTTATGACAGAACATGGGCATAAGATGCGCAACTTTGCACGCAAAGATGCTAGCCGTTTACTTCCACCGGAACCAGCAACCGCAAAGTGATCTAAGCAATCAAGTTTATGATGAAATCATACCACATTGGATGGTGCCCGGAAGTGATAAATCTTGCAATTTAACACCTTCCTCGTCGTGGACACAAAAATATGTGGCGGCCTATGCTAACAATTTGATACCTTATAGCTGAATATCTACATCATCCAAGTGTAGCTAGAGCCGGAAATTGTTCTAAAATCCACCAGCTAAAACGAGTAAATTGACCAGAAACCATCATCAGACCCACCGTCCACAGCAGCAAACCCATGCTCAGCTCAATGCGCCGCATATGGCGCTTCATCCAAGCCATAAACCCTTTTAGAGAGGGGAAGAATACAGCCACTAGTACGAACGGAACACCCAAACCAGCGGCATAGGTGGCCAATAGAATGATGCCTTTGGCAGAATTTTCTGTACCGGCTGCGAGCGCGAGAATGGTACCCAAAATGGGGCCCAAACATGGGGTCCACCCAAAAGCAAAGGCTAATCCCAATACATAGGCACCAAAGGTCGATCCGCCACGATCACCCCCGTCCATGCGTGCTTCACGGTCCAATATTCCAATACGGATGACACCAAGAAAATGCGCGCCAAAGACCATAACAATAAGCCCAGCTCCAACAACGAACCAATCTTGGTTGGACAAAAACAACCGGCCCAAGGCAGAGGCTGTGAAACCCAGCAGTATAAAGACAGTCGACAGTCCTAACACAAAGAACAATGATGCTAAAACTGCGCGCCTTCTGGCATGCGCTGTAGAATTCATCTCATCCATGCTGACGCCACCCATATAAGCAAGGTATGGCGGAACAATGGGTAACACGCACGGGCTCGCGAAGCTAATTAAACCACCCACCAGGGCCACCAACATCGTTGGTAAAAGCCCTGCGTCCCATAAATCAATTCCAAACATCAAAGGCACCTTTTGGCTATTTATACTCTCCTTAGTCTATCTAGTAACGGACGTCATCCTCAAGATAGCCACATCTATGTGGACAAAGTGAAACATCCACCCTAAGCCTGCTCAATGGATTGGGATGTAGAATTAGACACTATTGGGCTGCTGTGCCCGTTACCAGTACTGAAGGCGCGCAAGCAATTGATATCCATGAAAAATGGAGAGGTTTTGCGAATGCTGGCTGATGATCCAGCCTCAGTAATTGATGTGCCGCATTTCTGTGTTGAATCGGGCCATGTCCTGTTGTTGCATGAGGTCGGAAATGGACACCTTAGTTTTTTGATCCGTAAGTTGGCTTAATTAAAACGCAATTTATTGAAAAATTTTTATAAAAAAGGCTCTCTTAAAAGAGAGCCTTTAGATTAATTTTAAGTAAATTCAGATTAACCTCGCGACCACCAGCCACGTTTTTTCGACGCAGATGCCTTTGCAGGTTCGGGCTCTGGCGTGTCTTCCACATATACTTCAATACCAGGCACCGCTTTTACATCGTTAGAAATTTGGGCTTTTTCGATAGCAGCAACAACAGGCTTTTTGACCGTGGGCTTTCTGATACGTTTAGCTTTTAGTTTAACATCAGGCGCCTCAACGACGTCTTTTACTGATACCGCGGCCATAGGCTCAGCTGCCATGGCTTCAGATTCCTCAGCCTCTTTTTGAGCTTTAGTCTTCCGGGGTTTACGAACTCTTTTATGCTTTTCAACAGTAGCTTCATTAACCGTCTCGCCTTCAACAACTGCTCCAATCGTCTCAGGTTCGGCAATAACCAATGACTCAACGTTTTCAGAGACAGAATTTTTATCAGCTTCAGAAAGTTTAACCTTGGAACCGCCACGGGTACTACGGCGACGTTTGGGCTTTTCCTCATCGGACGTAACAGCAGCCGTCTCATCAGTTTCAATTACTGGAATATCTTCAGAATTAGTCTCAATGGATTCGCCTTCATTAGAACTATCAGAACCTTCGCTGTCACTGCCACCGCGCCGGCGACGACGACGACGACGACGCTTTTTAGGTGCTTCTACTTCAGTAGATACTTCTACAACTTCATCCTGCTGTTCATCATCTTGAACCTGATAATCAATCTCTTCCATCAAAGAAATATCAACTGAATTTACAGTTGCAGATCCAGCAGGAACAACACGCGTGGCTGTCTTAAACTTATCGATCACATAATCAGGGCTAATCAAAAATGGATCGGCTTCAACCCGCACAGCCATGCCGTAGCGCTGTTCAATTTGACCAATATGCTCGCGCTTTTCGTTGATTAGGAAGTTTGCTATACTTATAGGAGCTTTGATCAAAACCTCTTTAGACCCAGCTCTCCCCCCCTCTTCTTCTAACTCACGTAGGATGGTAAGACTAAGGCTATCTTGCGACCGTATAAAACCAGTACCGTGACAATGGCTACACGGCTGGGTGCTCGCTTCCAACATGCCCGGGCGCAAGCGCTGCCGGCTCATTTCCATAAGTCCAAACCCGCTGATCCGACCCACTTGAATGCGGGCACGGTCAGTTTGTAATTTGTCATTCATACGTTTTTCAACGGCCGTATTGTTGCGGCGCTCATCCATATCGATGAAATCGATCACAATCAGGCCCGCCAAATCGCGCAGGCGCACTTGGCGGGCCACTTCTTCAGCAGCTTCTAGGTTAGTGTTCAACGCCGTTTGCTCAATGCTGCTCTCTTTAGTGGCACGGCCAGAGTTCACGTCAATCGCTACGAGCGCTTCAGTGATACCTATTACCAAATATCCGCCTGACTTCAGCTGTACGGTGGGATTAAATATACCATCCATAAAAGATTCCACCCGAAAACGAGCAAATAATGGCATGGTATCAACGTAATGTTTTACGTTTTTAGCATGCGAAGGCATAATCATTTTCATGGTGTCTTTGGCGTTACGATAACCTTCCGCACCTTCCACCAAAATTTCATCAATATCACTGTTGTAAAGATCACGAATGGATCGTTTGATCAAATCACCTTCTTCATAAATTGCTGCAGGTGCCGATGACTTGAGAGTGAACGCCCGGATTTGCTCCCACATGCGTTGCAAATATTCATAATCACGTTTGATTTCAGTTTTTGTTCGTTTTGCACCAGCAGTACGCACAATCAACCCAGCACCGTCAGGCACTACTATTGTTGTTGCTATCTCTTTAAGTTTTTTTCGATCAACTACATTCGTAATCTTACGGCTGATACCGCCCCCACGCGCTGTGTTGGGCATCAATACACAGTATCTTCCTGCCAATGAAAGGTAAGTTGTAAGAGCCGCTCCTTTGTTACCACGTTCTTCTTTTACAACTTGTATCAATATAATCTGGCGAACTTTAACTACTTCTTGGATTTTGTAACGTCGCAGGCGCGGTTTCCGCACAAGGTGCACATCGTCACTATCGTCTTCTTGAGCGACAGATTCAATCCCATCAGTATCAACAATTTGTGAAATTATATCTTGCTCTATATCGGCCGCGTATGCGGAAAAATCTTCTTTTGTTAATACGGTAGTGATAGCGTCATCGGCAGATACAGTTAATTTTTCAACAGCTTCTTTTCGAACAACTTGAGCAACATCGTCAGAATCCTGTGCATCATTCTCATCAAGATTGATGGTTTCCATACCATCTATTACTGCAGTATCGCGTGTTTCTACTGGATCAAGATTGCGTTGTGTATAATGCTTGCTCCGACGTTGGCGATTACGCTTTGGTTTTTGGTCTTCGAGTTCCACCTCTGCAGCCATCGATTCAGCGTAGACTTTTTCTTCAGCCAATAGCACCTCACGATCCGCAACCGGGATTTGGTAGTAATCAGGATGAACCTCAGAAAATGCCAAAAACCCATGACGGTTTCCACCATAGTCAACAAACGCCGCTTGCAAAGAGGGCTCGACCCTCATCACCTTTGCTAAATAAATATTACCAGCTATCTGCCGTTTGTTTTGAGATTCAAAGTCAAATTCCTCAACTTTGTTTCCGTTGACCACTACAACACGGGTTTCTTCCGCGTGTGTGGCATCGATAAGCATCTTTTTTGCCATTATGTCCACTTTCATCGTCCAGCAAGTCCCCCAGAGGGAAACTAAAGCCGAAGGGATGTCTATTAAGGGCGATGTACGCAACTTGGGGGCGGCTCGAGGGCCTGCCTTCATCCAATGTTATGGGTTTTGCCTGTAGCATCGCGTTACTGTCTCCGACAGAATTATTTCTGCCAATTAATTATCCCAAATCTTCCGAAATTCGAAGGATGTGGTCACCTTACTTGACTCCAAGAAGCCATTTTCCGTCACATCCCAGTGGACTTAAATAAAGTCACAATCGTATGCAAAAAAAACCATAATCCATGGCATGTTTCAACCATAAAACTAAAGATATAGTAATGGTGAACCGTGGTGGAAGACAATGGCTAAAATCTATTGTCCCCAAAAACGCTATCTAACACTGGCAAAAATGTGTTCAAAGCCATACTAAGGCCGATCTACCCAAGATAATCTAACCGGGACAAACTATATTTTGCCATTTTCTCATTTAGAGTCCGACGGGGTAAACACAGTTCATCCATAACACTTGCTATTGAGCCGTGATGACGGCGCATGGTGTTGTCGATCAACATGCGCTCAAAGGCCTCTACATATTCTTTAAGGGGCTTACCTTTTGTAGTCACGGCTGGACGATCATCATCGCCCTCGGCCATCAACAATGACGCAATAGTGCCTGTGCCACGGCGGCTTTGCAACACGGCGTGCTCGGTTATATTAATTAATTGGCGCACATTTCCTGGCCACGGAGCTTGCAACAATTGTGCTGCCTCTTGCGCTGATATCACGGGAGCCTCACAGCCATATTCTTCAGAAAATTGCTCCAAATATCGGGTAAAGAGCGTCAGAATATCCTCTCCACGGCTACGGAGTGGAGGAAGTTCAATACGCAACGTGGCCAAACGGTAATAAAGGTCAGATCGCAGCACATCTTCACATGTTTTTCCTTGCTCTTGAAGATTACAAATCGCGATAATTCGAGTCTCAGAAGGGTCACCCTGCGTGTTTATAGTTTTTAACAGCCGCGATTGTGCCTGGGAGTTGAGTTCTTCGATGTCCTCTAATACCAAAGTACCGCCTCGCGCCGTTTCCAGAACGGGGATGCGGTCTTCATCGCCAGCAGGACCAAACAGGCGTCTCAAAACAGTTTCTTCCTCTTCACCTGCACAAGAAAACAAAGTGAATTTTTTGCGCGCACGCGATGAAACTGCGTGCAGTGCATGAGCAACTAGCGTTTTTCCAGTACCGGTTTCACCTTCTATCAGAACATGTCCGTCGGCCTGCCCCAGATCCAGTATGTGTTCGCGCAGACGCTCCATAGCACCGTTGGCCCCAATTAGTTTTTCCATAATAGAATTTCCAGAGGAGAGCTCGCGCCGCAATTGCCTGTTGTCCAGCAACAGGCGGCGAGTCCGTGTGGCCTTCTTAGCAAGATCAGTCATCGTGTCTGGGTTGAACGGTTTCTCCAAGAAATCAAAAGCACCAAGACGCATGGCTTCAACCGCCATGGGCACGTCACCATGGCCGGTGATCATAATCACCGGCAAGCTGCTATCGATGCTTTTGACCTTCTTCAGAAATTGCATCCCATCCATGCCCGGCATTTTGATGTCTGTAACTATAATCCCTGGATAATCGGCACTAAGAACTTTGAGCGCATCCCCAGCCGTCGCGAATGTCTCAGTCTCAAACCCAGATAGCGCAAGCCATTGGCTGATAGACTGTCGCATGTCTTGTTCATCATCTAAGATTGCAACCTTCATAGCTTGTGCCATTTTTATACCTCGCTTATTTCATTATGTAAAATAGGAAGAGTAACCTCGAAAACAGCTCCAGCCGCATCGCTATTACGCGCCACAAGCCGGCCGCCCAAATCACTGATAATACCAGATGAAATTGCTAAACCCAGCCCCACACCATCGCCTGGCTTTTTTGTTGTAAAAAACGGCTCAAACAGATTATCTAGATCAGATATACCATCACCATTGTCTCTTACTGTTAGGGTGGCAGTTGCACCGCCCAATAGTAACAACTCAATTTCTGGTGCAACCACCGTAGCTGTAGCGTCGAGAGCGTTGCGAAGCAGGTTCACAACAACTTGCTCAAAACGCAACTGGTCACCCAATATCATAACAGGAGAGTTGGGTAACGTTTTAGTTAAAGAGATTTTCCGCAATTTTAACTGGGGTTCCATAATAGCCAATGCCCCATTTAAAGCCACGCGCACATCCACCGGCACCAAATCCTCACCACCTTTTCGGGCATAAGATTTTAATTGCCGCGTGATTGCACTCATCCGGCCAATCAGATCATCAATTCTTTGAAACGAGCTAAAGGCCTCGTCTAACCGCTTGCGTTGTAGCAAAAGTTTAGCTCCTGCCAAATAGGTTTTCATCGCTGCTAAAGGTTGATTCAACTCGTGGCTCACAGCTGCGGACATTTCCCCCAAAGCTGCCAACTTAGAGGATTGAGCCAAGGTTTGCTCGGCCACTTGCAGGTTCTTCTCAATCTTTTGCCGTTCCGAAATTTCACGTTGAAGGCGAATGTTAAGTTGCCGTAAATCATCGGATTCTTGTTGGAGAAACAAAGCGCGCGTGAGAGTTTGGCGTGACAACTGATAAAAAGCTAGAGCCAAAAAAATAGAAAACCCCATAATTTCAAGAGCTAATACTGCGTTTACGCGCTGCCTAATACCGCCATAGGTAGTGAACAAAACCATATTCCAACCCCGGAATGGCACCCGCAGTTCTTGGCGCATCACCGCTTTGCCCCTGACATAAGCATCTGCAGGCAAAGCCGTCCAGTCTTGCGTAGCCTGAATAGCGCGTTCAATGGCACTGGGAGCTGAACGGCCTGCAAGTGCCGCCTTCTCAGGCAAACCGACCCATGACTTTTCAGTGGCAAGCAAAATTGGTCCCTGCGGCGAAGACACAATTACCGCGTCTGAAATGCCAGCCCAGGTGGATTGAAATTTATGGAGATCCACTTCAACAACAATCACCCCAAGCGATTTGCTATTAGCAACTACCTGCCGAGAATATGCAAAATCAAAGTGCCCTATGTCCTTCTTATGAGTGGTGAACACCGTTTGACTGGCCCTTACCGCACCCACAAAATGCGGCAGATTACGTTGATTTTCGCCCAACCGATTACGGTCCGTGGCCCCAACGACTCGACCGTCTGAATCTAGCAGCAGAATCGCAGCGGCACCTATCTCATCCACGAACGACAACAACCATTGGCTGGTGCGTTTATAATCTTTCGAAGATAATGCGCCAATCAGCTCGGCATCACTAGCCAAAAGTCTTGGCACAATGGAATTACGTTGCAATTCGCTCACCATATTACCCGAATACAGTGCCAGTCGCAGTTGGGCCCGTTGTAGGGTTGATTGGGTAAACCGGGTAGTTAGCAATTGATTGGTAATGTAGACCGTAGCCCCGGCCAGCAGACAAATAGTTAGCAACGCAAGCCGAACACGCCAAGACAGATTGGCCGCACGCGGCACAAGCATGTCAGAGTGTTCAATTATAACAGACATATCATAGGATACGACGCCTATCTTCCCCGCACAAGCGATGCTGACTATGCTGCGATGGCTTGACCTACCAACGCGCGGAAAAGCGCCTGCCCATCGGCCGAACCCATTTTTGTTTCCATTGCCCTCTCGGGGTGCGGCATCATGCCCAAGACCCGACGATTAACCGACAATACTCCAGCGATGGCATAAGCGGATCCATTGGGATTAGCGCTATAGCGAAACGCCACGCGGTCTTCATCGCGCAACGTAGTAAGCTCTGCATCCGTAACAAAATAATTGCCATCATGATGGGCAATAGGTACTTGAATTTTAGACCCATGACCGTACCCAGACGTAAAGGCACTATCCTGAGTTTCCACTATTAAATCAATGGGTTTACACAAAAATTTTAAACCAGAGTTTCGCATTAGAGCCCCTGGAACCAACCTGGTTTCTGTGAGTATCTGAAAGCCGTTACAAACCCCTAATACATAGCCACCTCGGTTAGCATGCTCCACCACGGCGCGGCAGATCGGTGACTGCGCAGCAATCGCACCGCAGCGCAGGTAATCTCCGAAAGAAAAGCCACCCGGGATTGCAACTAAATCTAAGTTTTGGGGCAATTCAGCATCTTTATGCCAAACTGTGGATACATCTGCACCACTTTCGCGTAGGGCCACAACCATATCACGATCACAATTAGATCCTGGGAAAATAATGACCGCGGCCCGCATTACATAATCTCCAAAGTATAACATTCGATCACCGAATTCACCAACAATCGGCTGCACATCTCATTAACTTGCAATTCATCAGTTCCATTAGCAAGGTCAAGTTCGATCACCTTGCCCTGGCGCACGCCATTAACCTCAGAAAACCCTAAAACAGAGAGAGCTGATTTCACCGCCTCTCCCTGTGGATCGAGAACTCCATTTTTGAGCATCACGGTAATAATAGCTTTCATTGTCCTGTCCTTAAGGTCAGTTGATCAAAGTTGGCTTGGTGATAGGGGTTGGGTTTTCAGGCAGAACGCCAAGTCTGCGCGCCACTTCGGCGTAGGCATCCGTCAGGCTGCCCAGATCACGGCGAAATACGTCTTTATCAAGCTTTTCACCCGTTTTCAAATCCCACAAACGACAGCTATCAGGGCTAATCTCATCGGCTACAATCAACCTTTGATAATCACCCTCGAACACCCTACCGATTTCAATTTTAAAATCAGCAACGCGAATTCCAACACCATACATAACGCCAGAAAGAAAATCATTCACCCGCAGAGCCAAGGCCAGCATATCGTCTAAGTCTTGTTGGCTCGCCCAGTTAAAGGCAATGATATGTTCTTCAGAGACGAGTGGGTCGCCCAGAGCATCATCTTTAAGACAAAACTCTACAATGGGCCGCGGCAGGGCGGTGCCCTCTTCAATACCCAAACGTTTAGACATAGAACCAGCGGCATAGTTGCGTACAATTATTTCCAACGGCACAATTTCTACCGCACGGATCAACTGCTCCCGCATGTTGAGACGTTTAAGAAAATGGGTTGGAACGCCCAAAGTGTTGAGGCCAGTCATGAAAAATTCCGACAGACGATTGTTCAAAACCCCCTTGCCTTCAATGACATCTTTTTTCTCGGCATTGAAGGCCGTCGCGTCATCTTTGAAATACTGAACCAGCGTTCCCTGCTCTGGACCCTCATATAGGATCTTTGCCTTGCCTTCGTAAACCAACTTTCGACGTGCCATGTGACCCTCCGTGCTTTGGTTTCCCATATGGCAAGGTAAGCTCGGCGGCAAGCATGCAACGCAATCCAGAATCAATTTATTAAAGTTGAATATCCCACGGCATTGGTTCAACATATTATTGAATATATAAAATTAATGATCTTTATGATAAAAATAAATTTTAATAATAACTCTTTATGTGCAATATGGGATGGAGTTTAATATAATAGGCACACTATGAATAATTCATCCTCCAATCCTCTTCAAATAATGCTTGCAAACCGAGATTGGGTTTTGGCCGATGGTGCCACAGGAACTAATTTATTCAACATGGGACTGTCATCAGGTGATGCGCCTGAATTATGGAACAAAACAGCCCCTGAAAAAATTAAAGCTTTGTATAAAGGCAGTGTTGACGCTGGATCAGATCTTTTTCTGACTAACTCCTTTGGGGGCAATCGGTCACGACTCAAATTGCATGCTGCAGAGAACCGCGCCGCAGAACTTTCGCGCATCTCAGCCGAAATTGGTCGCGAGGTGGCTGATACTTCGGGCCGTCAGGTGATTGTTGCCGGCTCTGTTGGACCAACAGGCGAAATCATGAAGCCGATGGGACCACTTTCATATTCAATAGCTGTCGAAATTTTTCATGAACAAGCAGAAGGCTTAAAAGCCGGCGGAGCAGATGTGGCCTGGGTGGAAACCATTTCCTTTGGTGATGAATATCGCGCCGCAGCCGAAGCCTTTGCCCTAGCCGATCTGCCTTGGGTGGGTACAATGAGTTTTGACACCGCGGGCCGCACAATGATGGGCATTACAGCGCCTAACATGGTCAAGTTGCTGACAAAAATCCCAAACAAACCACTGGCCTTTGGAGCAAACTGTGGTGTTGGAGCCTCTGATTTATTGCGTACTGTATTAGGGTTTTCAAAGACAAATACCAAATTACCAATCGTGGCCAAAGGCAATGCGGGCATTCCAAAATATTATGATGGTCACATCCATTATGACGGTACACCTGAGTTGATGGCCACTTATGCCGCTCTGGCACGAGATTGCGGCGCCACCATCGTTGGTGGTTGCTGTGGAACAACTCCAGACCATTTGCGAGCGATGCGTGCCACTCTGGAAAAACACGTGCCCCACGAGCGCCCCTCACTTGAAACAATCAAAACAGCATTGGGTGGGTTTTCATCCGAAAGTGATGGTACTGATGGCAATGCTCCCAGCCGCAAACGGCAAAATCGGCGTCGGCGTTCTACTTAGTGTCAGCACTCGGTGGGACCAATCAGTTATTACATGCTGTGCCAAATCTTTAGTTTGAGGTGGTGACACAAACTAAGAAAATATCAAATGGTGGTCACGCTTAGCTGAAAAGGTCGGTTGCGAGGAACTTGTTGTCGTAATCGGTTAAGACCCAAAGTCAGGACCTACCCCATACGAGATATAAGTAACAAATAAAAGGCGTTGGCGCATGTCAGACCAAGAAGACGATATCATCCTCTCTGAACTGAACGACGAAGATCTCGTCGCACAAATGTTTGATGACCTCTATGATGGCTTGAAAGAAGAAGTCGAAGAAGGTGTTAATTTGCTTCTAGGACGTGATTGGGCCCCTTACCGGGTTTTGACCGAAGCATTAGTCGGTGGAATGACTATAGTAGGTCACGACTTCCGTGATGGGATTTTGTTTGTACCAGAAGTTTTGCTAGCAGCAAATGCGATGAAGGGTGGAATGGCAATCCTAAAACCACTGCTAATTGCCACAGGGGCACCGCGCGTAGGCAAAATAGTTATAGGGACAGTGAAGGGTGACATTCATGATATAGGCAAAAACTTGGTTGGTATGATGATGGAAGGTGCCGGTTTTGAAGTTGTGGACCTTGGCATTAACAACTCAGTTGACGCTTATCTCGAGGCTATTGAAAGAGAGGGCCCAGATATTCTTGGCATGTCCGCTTTATTGACTACAACGATGCCGTACATGAAGGTAGTTATAGATACGCTAATCGAAAAAGGCATGCGTGATGATTATACGGTTTTGGTGGGTGGAGCCCCTTTGAACGAAGAATTTGGCAAAGCAATCGGTGCGGATGCCTATTGCCGAGATGCCGCCGTAGCCGTGGAAACTGCAAAGGAGTTTATGGCACGCAAACACAACCGTACGGCCGCCAACGCTTAAATTAGTCGTTTTAATGATTTATCGCGGTCCTACCTGCTATAAGGTGGGGCCGTTTTCGTAACTGCTATTAGGATCACGGCCGATGCGCCAACCATTAAAGCCAGTCACAGACGAACAACTCTCCAATGAGGGACTAGAACTGCGTGATTATGGCCGAGTGCTACTGATTGCCTGTGGTGCTTTGGCACGTGAGATATTAGCGCTAATCAATGCCAATGGCTGGACCCATATGGATCTGCAATGCCTGCCAGCAATCTATCACAATGAGCCCAGTAAAATAACTCCATCCGTTAAAGCTGCCATTGAAAAATACCAGCCCGAGTATGCTGATATCTTCATTGTTTATGCAGATTGTGGCACCGGCGGGCAGTTAAAACGGCTATGCGATGACATGGGTGTGTCGATGATCGCCGGCCCACATTGCTATAGTTTCTATGAGGGCAATACGGGTTTTCAGGCCCGTGAAGAACTCACCTGCTTTTATCTAACTGATTTTCTCGTACGTCAGTTTGATGCGTTTTTCTGGCGGCCCATGGGCCTTGATCGTCACCCGCAACTTTTAGAAATGTATTTTGGAAATTACACAACGTTGGTATACCAAGCCCAAACCCAAGACCCATTATTGGAGGCGAAAGCGCAAGACTGTGCCAGGCGTATGGGACTGGCCTATGAGTACCGCTTTACAGGCTATGGGGATTTGGCTGGTACGCTTGATGCCGTGGCGGTTAGCCACTTAGGCTGAAGCGGCAGTTTCTACAACCCGAGCCACCATGGCGCGCAAACCATTTGAGCGCTGTGACGAAAGATGTTCGTTCAAACCCAAACGCCCAAGTTCAGACACCACATCAACCTTACCAATTTCAGCAACTTTCAGACCGGAATATAGGGTAATTAACACTGCGATAAGCCCACTCACGATTATGGCATCGCTTTCGCCAATGAAGGTCAAAAACTCATCTTCGACAGTAATATGCAGCCAAACCTGCGACGCGCAACCGTCAACCTTTGTGGCTGACACTTTGAGCGCTTCAGGCATTTCTGGCAAAGCCTTTCCCAAATCGATCACATGCCGATAACGATCTTCCCAATCGTCCAAAAACTCAAATATTTCAACGAGATCTTCAAAGTCAGCTTGCGCCATGGAACTCTCCTAAATCCCGATTCAGTTAGCTCAAAACTAAATGAGGTCCAGAGCGTGCAGATCTTAAAGCTCGAATAACTTAATTTTATTGCCCTTTACAGCCAGACCGACCTTGCCTTCGCAAAGACGCAGAGCATCAGAGCCAAACACATCCATGCGCCACCCCTTTAAAGATGGCAAGTCGCGCTGACCTGCGGCCAGCGCATCCAATTCGGAGGTATTAGCAATCATCTTCTGTGCCACATCAGATCGTTCAGATTTAGCCTTCAAAAGAACACGCAGCAGATCGGCTAAAGCCGGATTAACCTGTAACTTGTCGTTAGATTTAGGCAGTTTCGGAAAGGTTTCAGGATCCATTGCGTTCACTGTTTTTATCGCATTAATAATTCCATCAGCAATTTCGCCCTTGCGCGCTTCGCGCTGCAAAAGACGGGATTTACTCAAATCCTCATGGGTGGTTGGCTTGGTAGAGGCCAGTTCAACCATAGCATCGTCTTTATATATTCGGTTACGTGGAATGTTGCGGTTTTGCGCATAGTTTTCCCGAAAGGCCGCCAATTCGCGCACATAAGCCAAAAACTTATTTGAACTTGTGCGTGTTTTGATTCGACGCCAAGCCTCAGACGGCACCACATCGTAAATCGCAGGATCTGTCAGGGACTGTGTTTCCTCAACAACCCAGGCCTCGCGGTCGGTCCGCTCCAGCTCGGCCTTTAAAAACAAATAAACACCCCGAAGATGAGTGACATCTTCGATTGCGTAAATCTTTTGAGCCTCTGTTAAGGGCCTGCGTGACCAATCAGTAAAGCGTGATGACTTATCAACCTGCTCTTTTACGACTTACGAACAAGTGTCTCATAGCCAACCTGCTCACCAAACCCACAAACCATAGCCGCGACTTGCGTATCAAACAAAGGGGTTGGAAAAATCTTCGCATCATTCCAGAAAATTTCCAAATCTTGGCGAGCCGCGTGAAAAACCTTAACCACTGAGGTATCTCGAAACAACCGATATAGGGGTTCTAAAGACATCTCGGGCGATAATGGATCCACCAACACGGCATCTTCCACCCTGTCACCCGGAACGGCCATCTGGAGTAAGCACAGTTTTGAATAATAGGTACGTTCCCTTAAAAACTCTGTGTCAATCGTTACAAAGGGATGCGTCTGCGCCATGCTACAAAATTCATCTAGCTCTGCTTCTGTAGTGATAGTTTTCATGCGTATTCCGGCTTTTAAGTTATAATTTTTGATATAGTATTGTGAAAAATTATGAAAAGCTAGCCGCCACTTTTAGGGGCAGGGTTTCGATGGAATACGAGTAAGAAATTCACGTAAAATTCTAGGATATAGCTGATGTTCTTGTACCAATATCCGAGATGCAAGGCTGCCAGCGGTGTCTCCTGGCAAGATTGGAACTCGACTTTGACCAAGAACCACCCCTGCATCTAATTCGGATACAACCTCATGCACGCTGCACCCAGCCTCCTGTTCACCGGCATCCAGCGCCCGCTGATAGGTGTTTAAACCTTGATATTTTGGCAATAATGACGGATGGATATTTAGCATGCGGCCTTGCCACGCACCCACAAACTCGCTACCAAGGATGCGCATAAACCCTGCCAAACAGACCACATCAATCTCATGGGCTATCAAGGCTTCTTGCAGCACAGCCTCAAAGGCAGCACGGTCACCTTGGTAAAGCTTGTGATCTACAACCTTAGTTGTAATTCCCAGTTCAACGGCCTTAGCCAGACCCGCGGAATCCGGCCTGTTCGACATGACCAAACGTGCCATGCCAGGATGTGGCTTTCCCATATCCTCTAGCAAGCTCAGCATATTGCTGCCCCCACCAGAAATAAGAATCGCGACGTTCAAAATGGCAGCTGTCCCGAATATTGAACTCCATGCCCTATGGTCACTTCACCTATACGCACAGGCCACATACCTTGAGCGGCAAGCTCTGATTTGACGGCAGCAGCCTTACTAGGCGCTACGGCTAAAATCATCCCAATGCCACAGTTAAAGGTCTTGAGCATCTCAGCTTCAGCAACACCGCCAGCCTTTGACAGCCAAGCCATAATGGGCAGAGCTGGAATTTTAGACAGGTCAATAGCAGCACCCAAGTCATCAGGCAAAACTCTTGGTAGGTTTTCTGTTAGCCCACCGCCAGTGATGTGAGCCATCGCATGGACACCACCAACTTTGAGTGCAGCTAAACAAGAGGTCACATACAGCGCCGTAGGAGTTAAAAGTGCAGCCCCTAAGCTTGTGTCACCAAAAGGTGCGGGGCTGTCCCAACTCAAGCCTTGTTCGACAACAATTTTACGTACCAGAGAGAAGCCATTTGAATGCACTCCACTTGCAGGCAAGCCAATCAGAACATCACCCGGAGCGACACCCGCAGGCAGATGTGTGCCACGCTCCATAGCTCCCACGGCAAAGCCAGCTAAATCAAAATCATCCTTGGCATACATACCGGGCATCTCTGCGGTCTCACCACCGATCAAAGCACAGCCCGACATCCGGCAGCCATCAGCGATACCTTCAATTACTTGAGCTGCTTGGGCTACATCCAGCTTGCCTGTAGCAAAGTAATCCAAGAAAAACAGAGGCTCAGCACCTTGGCAGATCAAATCGTTGACGCACATCGCTACAAGATCAATACCCACCGTTGACACATTGCCCGTATCAATAGCCAATCGTAATTTGGTTCCCACACCGTCAGTTGCTCCCACAAGGATCGGATCATTAAAGCCTGCGGCTTTTGGATCAAACATTGCACCAAAACCACCTAGACCCGACATAGAGCCCGACCGGTGGGTCGACTTGCTAGCCGGTTTAATCTTTTCGATCAATTCAGTGCCAGCATCTATATCAACACCAGCCTGCGCATATGTTAAACCATGGGCCATTTGAGCACCCTTATTGCAAATTCTTCGCTGCGATATCAGGCTCCAGCAAAAGTGTCCATTAAGCCTGCTTGACGCCTGAGAATTCTCTGCTAGTCAGGTGGCAGGGGGCCCGTAGCTCAGCTGGTTAGAGCAGTCCGCTCATAACGGATTGGTCGCAAGTTCAAGTCTTGCCGGGCCTACCACCCTTCCCCGCCGGCCGCTTATAGCGGCAATTTTAATTCAGCGGATAAACCGCCCAAATCAACGCTACAGCCTAAAATAAGGACCCCCCCATGGGATCGGGCAACGTCTGCAGCGATGGCCAGGCCAAGGCCCACCCCGCTACCCTTATTTTGCCCCCGCGCAGGTTCAAGCCGCACAAAGGGTTTAATGGCTTGATCACGCTGATCAGCCGGAATGCCAGGGCCATTGTCGTAAATACAGATACTAATTTCATTGGTCGCAAAACTGATCATGATTTGCACGCAATCCGCATAGCGCACCGCGTTGAGCAATAAGTTTTCAACCGCCCGCTGCACAGAAATACTTCGTAAAACAATCAGCCGCGGCACACCACGCACTTCAACTCTCACCGAAGGATCACATTGTCCACCCAAGCCTGCAACTAGCGCAACGAGGTCAACATCTGCCACCGGATCAGTTATCGAATCACGGGCATAATTGAGGAAGGAATCGACCATTAGCCGCATCGAATCTACGTCCTTTTTTAGATCTTCCACCTCAGGCCCCTCCAGAAACTCCAACCCTAGTTGTAACCGTGTGATAGGCGTCCTAAGATCATGGCTGACACCGCTTAGCATCATAGTGCGCTGTTCTATTTGACGTTCAATCCGGTCACGCATGTCCAAAAATGCTTGCCCAGCCGTGCGTACTTCGATTGCTCCCCCAGGATTGAGATCAACGATTTGTCCGCGGCCAAAAGCAGCAGAAGCCACAGAAAGACGCTTGATCGGGCGAAGTTGGTTGCGAAGAAACAAGAAGGCAATCACTGTCATAAAAATACCAGTAAACACCATAAGAACAATAACTTGGTGCGGGTTTGAGGCTGAGACACGGTAACGGGGAAATATGATTTGGACTGGGCCTTTCGCACTCTCAAAGCTAATAGTCACTCGGTCCAAATCTGATAAATCCACATCTCGCACCCGGTCCAACTTTTCAAACAGCAAGGGCGTAATAGTGCGCCCTGAAATATCATAAAAAAACGGAACGTTACCAGTGGGCACACCGTCCCACTGGCGCAAATCCAAATTCAAAGACTGCGCCGTAGTCCTGGCAACATCCTCAATTGAACGATGATTCATCTCATCAAGGACCATTGTGATCTCAAACAACAGGTTGTTTGTCATTTGCACCGTGACATCTTCAAAATGCCGTTGCACAAAGACAGCGGCAACAGCCAACTGCAGTGTAAGCATGGGCAAAAGCAAAATAGCTGCCGCGCGGCCATAAAGTGTTCGGGGCGCAAATCTTTTTAAGTAGGTGCTTATCATGAAGTCACGTTACCAAGTTGAGGGCGCAGAAGGAATGGTTGAAACGATCACCCCTTCAATACGCAGGATATTAGCTCCCAACCCCTCACCCATGACCTTTACCGGGACCAATACTTATCTAGTGGGCACTACCGAAATCGCAGTAGTCGACCCAGGACCAGGCAACTGCAAGCATTTAAATGCAATTATAGAGGCCATTGCTCCCGGAACGCAGATCACCAAAATCTTAGTAACCCATTCCCATCTGGATCATTCCCCCTTGGCCAAAGCTCTTAGCTTGCGTTGCGGCGCAGAAATCTACGCGTATGGGGATAGTTTTAGTGGGCGCAGCGAAAGTATGGCGGAGCTAGCTCAGTTGGGGAAAATAGGTGGTGGCGAGGGAATAGATGAAGCATTTCAACCAGATATCACGTTGTTGGATGGGTCTAAATTACAGCACGATGGAGCGACCCTAACTGCACTTTGGACGCCAGGACATTTTGGCAATCACATGTCTTTTGCATATGATAAATATATATTTTGTGGTGATCACGTGATGGGATGGGCCAGCTCAATGGTTTCGCCACCTGACGGAGATCTTGTTGCTTTTAGGCAGAGCTGTACGCGCCTTTTGACACGGCCCGAAACATTTTATCTACCAGGCCATGGAGATCCTATTGAGGATGGACCAACGCGGCTGCGCTGGCTGCTCGCACATCGTGAGGATCGTGAAATGCAAATACTGGCAGCGTTGGACAAACAGTCAGATACAGCCCAGGGTCTGGCAGAAAAAATTTATTCAGATATTGATCCTGGCTTGATCCCTGCAGCAACCAGAAATGTTTTGGCCCATCTGATTGATCTAAACACGCGTAAAGTTATATATTCACATGGGATAATGGACCTTCATACAAAATATTCTACACTCTAGGCATATTTTCGACTTTTAGACTGGACCTCCCAAATCCTCCCAGTTATATCCGCTTCAAGTGGTCCGGCGTAGCTCAGCGGTAGAGCAGTTGACTGTTAATCAATTGGTCGTAGGTTCGATCCCTACCGCCGGAGCCATTTTAATATTTTGCTCTCGAAAATAAACTTCTGCACCTGACTTTTTTTGTTAATGATATTTTTATTGCTAAGCTGGGCAACGTCTCTAACCGATACTAAAACGATGATGGAGTTATTGATGTCTGCTTGTTCTAAGTGCAAAACCCCTATCGGTTTAGTCGTAAAAAAATGCCACAATTGTGGGTTAGATTTTGATGCGTTCAGAGCTAAACAAAGAAAAAAAGCAAACTCATGGGTCAAAGGTGGCGGTTTATTCATAGTAGCAATGTTTGCTTTGATAGCCATTTATGAATTTTTGCTTATTCCATTAGTTTTTTTGGGCACAGCCGTAATCTTATATTGCGCTAAAAGAAGAAAATTTGAGATTTTAAATCAACCGGTAGAGATTTTTACCAATAAATCAAACGGTCGAGATTTTTACTAAAATGTCGTTAAAAAAGTTTCAAAAACGCATTGCTATTCATGGGTTTGAGCCGCCCCACCTGAGTGGTCCAATTTAACTTAGGTCTATACCCGGTGCAAAAAATAAATTGTATACTATCTAGTTTATTGAACAATTGTTATTTATTATTTAACCCCAGCCCCCACAGTTGTAGTAGTTACAGCACCCCCTCCCCATTACAGTGCTTATTTATTGCTTAAAATTATTGTCACGCTACTTAACATCAAATGATAAAAAGGATCGAGTAAAGTATGCGACTACCACTCAATTTCACCCGTCGCCAATGGCTCACTTCAGCGTTTGCACTATTTTTAAGCTCAATCACTAGTCCAGTCTTTTCTCAAAAAAAAATTCGGCGTATTCAAACGCAATATATAGCAACAATGGCCCCCGCGGGAGCTACGTCAGGAACCGGTGCCGAAGCTTGGGGGATCTGGACAGTTGACCCCGGCCCTATTGGTGTTTGGCTACGTTTCTACCAAGCCTTACAAAAAGCTGGTAATATCGCGCCATCAGGTTGGCGGTTTGATATTGACGATTGGTGGCTTGACGAAAACGGCTTAATTATGAAGGCTCCAGAGTTTCCAATCCCTGCCGGGCAGTATTATGTGACAAATGGAGAAGAAAATATTTCTTTGCTGACTGTCGAACAGCCAGATGCAGAGGGAAAACAGGCTTGGTCACTGTCGGATGATAAAACCATTAAAGATGTCACTCATGGTCCCTGTCGGTCAGCGCGCTACACACCAGAGGCTGGTTCTGGAAGTTGCTCACCCAAAGACGCAAATCGCGCTGCGTTCCCTCTAAAACCCGGAGAATCTCCTCCACTTGTGCGTGGCTGCGATCGAAAACAATATGCCGTCCTGATTATCTTTGGTTTACCAATAGAAAGTTAGTATTTATCCAGCCTGCGGTATCCTTCGAACGTATGTAGCTCGTCTTAAGATCAAGAAATTTTGGGCTGTATCTTTGTATGTTAACTCCATGGCCATTTACTTTCCTAATAAATACAGTGAGTAACATCTAAATATGATTTATATTGTTTGGTTTTAAATGCGAATTTCCACCCCTGAGTTTATCTCACTTATGGCAATGTTGGTGGCTACAGTCGCTATTTCAATTGATGCAATGCTACCCGCACTGCCGGATATTGCTATACAATTAACAGCGAACAACCCTAACCAAGTGCAGCTTATTTTATCCACATTTATTGGAGGTATGGCCATAGGGACTTTAGTGGTGGGTCCACTCTCTGATAGCTTTGGACGCAAAAATATAATATACGCCGGTGCTGCTATTTATATTACATTT
>Ga0115003_10001366_pt1 | contig 21380 bp, 30 predicted proteins | sample ArcticOcean_MG_C_7_FD_88736 | JGI IMG/M metagenome (GOLD analysis project Ga0115003, IMG submission 88736) | Marine microbial communities from western Arctic Ocean - ArcticOcean_MG_CB11_88 | ecosystem: Environmental > Aquatic > Marine > Oceanic | place: Arctic Ocean: Canada Basin | collected... | reverse complement strand
TGCTCCGCTCCAATTCTATACTTTTGCTTTGCTGTTAGTATTTGATCAGTTTCTCCGGACGCTCCTGTTTCTATAAAATTTATTTTTTTACCTGATTCTAAAAACTCTTTTGTTTGCCTTTCTATTTCTTCTCTTTCCAATTGTTTGACAGCTTTTCCGTAAGGGTCGTTGTGTTTTAAATTCATCCTCCGGTTCATTTCTTTTATTTCGTTTCTTTGAGAATTACTCAAAGAAGTTATAGGTTTATTCGTCATGCTTTTCTCTCCATGAAACAGCAACAGCCTCTCTAGGCTTTTTTGATTTTGTATATTCTTCAAACTCAACTCTTATATGTTTTCCAATATATTTTTCTTTGTCTATCAATATTTGTTTCTTCTCTTCAAAACTTCCATGAGCGGAAATGGTAAATTTTATTCCTTCTTCTGTTTCACAAACTAATCTTCCCCATCCATCCACAGAAGGAATTATGTTGGTAACTAAAAATTCATCATCTAGAATAAATTTGTCTCCTGTTGTTCTTCTCTTCACTTTCATTATTGATTTTTTGCTTCTTTGTCCGTCTAAATATTCTGAATCAGGTTTTCTCAACATCAATCCTTCATAACCTTCTGACAAAGCACTTTCAAGCAATGGAACAATATTAAATTTTCCATATAGCCTAGAAGTTGGCGCAAGAATAATTGCTTTGCAATTTGAATTTAGTTTAAGACTTAAAAGGAATTCATATCTGTTTTTAAAAGAGCCTTCCATGACAACATCAAAGCAAACAAAAGTTAAAAGTTTTGAATTTTCTTGATGTTTTCTAACCCAACTAGAAATAGTTTGAAGTGCTGTTCCATGATGATAAAGTTCACCATCTAAAATAATTCCTTCAGGAATATTTATTTCTTCTAAAATTTCTGGAATGCTATTAATAATTTTTCCGCTTTTTGAATAGGCTATATTTTTTCCTGAATCATTTATTATCATGCAGCGATGCCCGTTGTATTTTTTCTGCAAAAACAAATCACCATAGGGAACGTCTTCTAATCTCTTCAGAGCAACAGCATTCATAGGTCTAGGGTATCCCAAAAAATTTGTTCTCTTTGCACTGCAAGCTTCCTCTGCTGTTCTACAGTATCCAGCATCAAGCTTCTTGTTTATCCTGCTCTGCATACGCATTTTTATTTGCTCCTCTTCACTACGGCTTGCAAGTCCAAAGGGAACAGGTTCAGAATTTTCTTGCATTTGACCATCAAGCTCTCCGTACTCCATACAAAGCATATTCCCTTCATTCCATATAGACCATCTTCTAATTTTTTTCTTTGCGTCTACTGCAAATAAATCAGTTCTATTTTTTAAATCAATCTTCATTTTTTCCAACCATAGATTTATTTAATTTCATTATTTCTTGAATTGAGAAATACCTTCTTTCGTTTTTTATTTCTCCTTTAATCAAAAACCAGTCTTCATCAACAACTCCAAACTCTGCTAATTCTTTTCCTATTTTTTCATAATCGAATCTATTTATTGAAGCCATGATTAAATCTGTATCATCTTCAAACTTTAAAAATATTTCTGTTTCCGGTCCTGATAAAAATTTTCCATCTCTTCTCTGAATCATTTCCGAATCATTTAGGTTTCTAATATTTTTTTCAGTAAGCAATCCAATAATCAAATACTTTCCTTTTTCTTGAACATTTTCTATTTTAGTTGGTGCTGCTGAAAGACCATAGGAGCTAGGATTTTTATAAATAGAACCCCAATAATATTCAAAAGGAAAAAGAATATTAAATATTGTTTCAGGGTTAAGAAGTTTTGAAATTATTCCTGATGGAAGAGGCTCTTTATTTTCTCTAGATTTTATAATTTTATTCGCAGCAGCAGGACCAATTCCTTTAATGCTCAATAACGCTCCTACCACTACTCCTGTAGAGTTTATAGACCATTTCTTTAATGATTCGTCTGGGTCAATAGCGATATATTCTAAACCATCATTTTTTACTGCATCCCTTAAAATTTTCAATGCTGAATCTTCATCTTTTGCATTGTTTAAATTGGCAACAGTAAATTCTTTTGGGTGTCTGCATTTCATGTAAGCGCACCAATAAGAAATCATTGCATAAGCTACAGCATGAGACTTGTTAAAAGCGTAACTTCCACCATGACAAACTTCACCCCAAATAAATTCTGAATCCATTTCATTATATCCATTCTCTTCCGCTCCGGACATAAACTTTGATTTATACTTTGTAAAAAATTCTTCTCCTAATGATTTTCCCAAAGCCTTTCTTAATTTGTTCACATCTTCCCAAGACATTTTTCCTATGGTTCTGCAAATATTTAAAATCTGTTCTTGATAAATAACAATTCCAAAAGTGCTTGATGTTGTTTCTTTGTGAAGCTCTCCTAAATATTTTGGAACATCTTTTCCGGTCCTATATTTTACATATCTGTTTGCTCCTCCGCTCTGTAAAGCTGCTGGTCTAGCTAGAGCAGTTATAGCAACAATATCATTGAACTCATGCACTCCCATTTTTCTTGTTAGCGTCATTAAAGAGTAACCTTCAAACTGAAATATTCCATTTAATCTCATGCTGTTAAACATTGAAAAAGTTTTTTCGTCTTCAACCGGAAGCGAATAAAAATCCATGTGATTCATTCCAACCATCTTAGCGCATTCATGCAACACGGTTAAAGTTCTTAGTCCTAAAACATCTATTTTTAAGAGGTTTAAATACTCTGCATTGTATTTATCAACCATAACTGTTTCATCTCTTCCGCTCACTCCGGCAAAGTTCATTATAGGTTCGTTGCAAACAATTATTCCTGCTGCGTGAACACTGCTATGCCTAGGATGATTTTCTATTGCAGATGCTTTTTCCATTGCCGGAAATTTTTCTAAAAAACTTTTTCCAACTTCTGTAGTTTCAAAAGTATCTTGCATACAGAAATTTGCTCTAGCATCTCCATCAGGTCTTTCTATCAATGATTTTTTCAATTCTTCCGTTTCATAAGGAGCTATATTTAAAGCTTTTGCGAACTCTCCTACTGCTCCTCTTGGTTGCATGGTTGAAATATTTGCAATGTGTTTTACATTATCTTTTCCATAAATTGAAACAAGTTCTTTGATTACAGATTCTCTTTTATCATCAGGAAAATCTATATCAATATCGGGAAGATCACTTCTATTAATATCAATAAATCTTTCAAACAGAAGATCATATTTTATAGGATCAACTTCTGTAATTCCCATCAAGAAACACACTAGAGAACCAGCAGAGCTTCCTCTTGATGGACCTACCAGCATAGTCTTTTTAGCTTTGCTAATCATGTTTGCAACCACTAAAAAATAATCTTGAAAATCTCTTCCTTCAATAAGTTCTAGCTCTCTTTCATAACGCTCTTTATATATTTCATCTTCTAAATTTATTCCTTTTTTCTTGGCTCCAACTTTGCATAAAAATCTTACTGTTTCTTTCCCTTTGTATTTTATCATTGGTGCTTTTTTCAATTGAACACTGCAAGCGGAAGAAACTTCATGAGTATTTTTTATTGCGTCTTTCCATTCTGGATTTGCTTTGTGAATTTGAATCCATTCTTTAGTTGATAAAATATGTTGAGGGTATGTTTGATTGCAGTTGTTTCTTGGTGAGGTGAAAAGTTCATAAACATCATGATCTAAAGGTTTAGGATAATAATTGTTGATGATTGCTATCTTTGGGATTCCATCAAAAAGACGAAACATTTTAGGTGTTGTTGTTGTTAAAGAAATGAAATCTATTCTTTGATCGTCTTCAAAGTTTTCTGCAATCACAAAAACATTTTCCGACAGATTGAAAACATCTTTTAGGCTTATGTTTCCGCGATAATAAAAATTGTCATAGTATTTTTTTACTAACTGATAAATTTCTTTCAAGCCTTCATAATTTTTTGCAATAAAAATATATTCATAACCAAACTGGCCTCTTGGTTTTACTTTGTCAGAAGCATTTTCAACAACTGTTAGCCTTACAGAATAAATTGGTTTTATTTCTAAAGCTTTGCACTTTTTTTCTATCAATGGATGACTAAAAGTATTTCCAATATCAGCTATGCCTATAGCTTTTTCTTCAATTCCATATTTTAAAGTTTCGTCTAAATGTCCGTAAACATTTTTAAAAGTGAATCCTGTTTTTAGTGCTAGATGAATTATGTTTTTCATGCGTAACCGTTTTCCTTTAACCAAACAAAACATTCTACAGTTGCAAGAACATCAGCTTCCGCTCTATGCGCTCCATCATGATTTTTTCCTGTTGCCATTTTATAAAGGTTTCCAAGCTTCATTCTTTTATTTTCTATTGGGAAAGAAATTTCAACAGTACAATTTCTATTAATGGGCCAAGGAAAATAATGTTCTTTTCTAATCCTTCTCAATTCAAACTTCAAAACATCCAGATCAAAATTCACGTTGTGTCCTATAACGTGATTCGCTCCGGTCATGAAATTACTTATCTTTTTTAGCTCTTCAGAAAATGTTGGTTGATCTTCTAAAGCTTCATCTGTTATTCCGGTGATCTTAGTTATTATTTCCGGAACTGGAATTGGAATTTTAAAAAGTGAGTTATATTTTCCAATCACTTCAAAATTTTTATCAAACTTAATCATGCAAAGTTCAGTCATGAATGGTTGAAATTCTATCGCTGTTAAATCTGGTTTCAACAGTCCTGTTGTTTCTGTATCCAATGCCACATAAATTTTTTTATTCATAACGAAATTCCCTTTAAATTTTTTTCTGTTTTGGTTTTTTCTATTGATTGATTTTTTTATTTCAGTTGTCCATTTTACTCTCTAAAAAATTGCGTTCAATAGGCAGAAAATTCTGTGAAAAATAAGATGAAAAAATCAGATCAAAAAAGTCTTTTTTGTAGCTCTAAAATTTTTTATTTTTTTGATTTTATAGCGCAAACTATTTTCTTGTTTTTGGGCCTCAATGTTGACAGTGAACACATTAGAGTATAAATATTTATACCAAAACAGATACCGCTGAGAGGCTCTAGATTGCGTTCTAAGCAACAACAAGCCAAAAGTCACCCAAGTATCGCACCATGCAAGAGATTGTTTAATACAGAGCAATACAGGAGCCAGAAGAGGCATTGGAGGCTCCTGCTTTGCCTGTATTGAATATAAACAGATCATTTGGGCCAATATGGGCGTTTTTGTGAAAATCAGCAGGAGCGATTACAGGAGCTTTTAGAGGATAATTTTTAACAGGATTTTTAACAGGATTTTTAGGAGGATTTTTAGGAGGATTTTTAGGAGGATTTTTAGGAGGATTTTTATCATCAAATTTTAAGCAAAAAAAAGCGCAACTAAAAAGTTGCGCTGATTGTTTTATTGAAACTTTTTATTGAGCGCGAACACTCGCAACAACGCGATGAACAAACTCAATGTTTGGCCACATTGAAGCAACAAGTTTTTCAGCATCCTTTCCGGCTTCTTCACAAAGAGAAATGAATTCTTCTTGGCTCATATCCGGATTTGCAACAACTGCATTTTGAACAACTGTTTTGAATCCTCCTTTTGCTTTCTTTGCTGGCTTTGGAATCTCAATTGAAAATTCTTTTGCATAAGCCTTAACTGCTTTCAAGGCTTGCGCTGTTGAAGTGTCGCTAACTTCATCAGAAAGTTTTTCAAGCATTGCAGTTACTTCTTCGTAAGTGCTTGGCTCAAAATCATTTGCAATAAGAATTTCTCGGACTGCAACTTTTCTATCTGCAACTGAAATCCTAAAACCTTTTTGAGTTACAACTTCAGTGAAAAGTTTATTTGCCAACTTAAAAGGAACTCCGGCTTGAACAATTTCAATTTTTATATCATCGTCTTCCTTTCCGGCAGCAAATCCGGCTTCAACAATTTCTGCTACAACTTCACTTAATGGTCGCTCTGACATTTGAGGTAACTCCAATTTAATAATTCCAGCTTCAAGGATTGATATTACTTTTTCTTTCTTGTCTTTCTTTGCTTTGATTTTGTTGGTGCTGCAAATTTCTAAAAGTGTAGCAACAGAGTGTTCACAATTTTCAGAATCAAAAACGAACTCTCCAACAGAATCATCTGCTTTAACATACTGTCCAACTCGCAATGCTTTATAATTATTGCTGATCAATACTTTCATATCTTTTTGCTCCTGAGTTTATTTTTGCCGCTTGGCATTTTCTGGTTTTCAAAACCAGTTGTGGAACTATACGCAAAACAAAACGGAAGTAAACACAACCGATTTTTTCTAATGCTAGTTTTTAAAAAATGAATTTCTTCATTTATAAAAATTTATCACCATTTTTTAGCTAACGATAAATTTATTTGAAATGGTCCTATTTTTCTTCTTTTGCATTCATGCCTTATAGAAATGAAATTTTTAATTTCTACATCAGAACAAGAATACATTGAAGTTTTTTCATTATCCTTCAAAAAATCTAAAAGAGCTTCATCCTTTTGTTTTTTGTAACCATCAATAGTTTCCATATAAATTTTTCCTTTTTATGAAATTTAGAAAATTGTTAAGAAATCAAATTACATTTTTTCATCCATCTCCTTTTCTATTTTATTTAAAATTTCAATCACTGTATCAATATGAATTTTATCTGCTCCGCTTTTTTTAATTTGAGCTAGATAATCAACATAAAAAGAAATTGCCGCTTTTGTAATTAAAATTCTGTCTTTCAACTTAGAAATATAATTCACTTTAAATTTCTCCTCTATCTGCAATGATTGCGTTTCCAACAATAGAATCTCCATAAGAAATAAAATCACTAGCAAAGATTGTTGCGATTTTATTTTCTGCAAGCTTCATCAATTTTCCCTCTTCGTTAACAACTAATAATTTTCCGCTTCCCAAATCAATAATTTCTATCCATCCTCCAACAAATTCTTGAAGCTCCGAAAGAGAAAATGATTTGTTAGAAGATTTAACTATTGATACTTCTTTTTCTGTTGTTATAAAAATTGCCATTTCTATTTCTCCAGTTGTGAATTTATTTTTGTCCCTATCTCAAACAACATTCCTTCTTCAATTTCTTTTGGGGTTTGGTTTGACATTAAATTAATTGGATCAATTTCAAAACTAAAAAGAAATTTTCCATTGTCCTTCACTCCAGATTTGTAAATGAAACATCTATTTTTCTTAGAGCGGATATTAGTTACAGAATATTTCCATATAAAATTTCTTCTATCTAATTTTATTTCACCTTCTCCGGAAATGAAAATTCTTCTTGTTCCTGATTTGTTTTTAATTTTCATTTTGACATTCCTTTACAGTGTATCCGTCCCATTCTGTTTTGAAACTTCTCAACAAGATCAATCCAAAAAGAGAAAGGATTACTCTTCTAATCGGAAGAGCTTCTGTAACGCTCTCTGTCAGCACTGACTGAATAACATTATCCGATAGATCATAGAGCGTAAATTGAAGAGCATCATCAATAGGACTAATTATACGGACTCTGAAAACATCAATAGAGACTTCTATAAAATCTTTTTCTATTTGATAGTCTTCAATATATTTTTCAAGCGTCAAAGTATTAACCGCTAAAGTTATTGATCCATAAATTTTTGCTTTGAATTTTTTCATTTTCATTTCTCTCCGGTTAATTGTTGGTAAACTTTTTTCAAATCTTTTTGAGCATCTGACGCACTAACGCTTCTTCCAATGTAAATAAATTTTGAATGACCTTCTGCTAATTCTTCTTGAAGATTGATTGCAACATTATGATCTCCAGTTTTTGCAGAGTAACCATAATTTGATTTCAATCTTCTAATATCTTGAGCAGCTTTTGCAGCGAATCCAAACACTCTATAAAAACCAATGTGTGTCATTGCTGCCAATCTTTCTACGCTTAAACTTTCATTGTATTCTTTAACCGTTATGCTTTGGGCTGAATCTCTTCTATCTCTTTCCCAAACTTCAGTTGAACTTCCTCCAACAATTATTTTTATTGATTTTCCTGCTCTTGTTAAATCTTCAAAAACGCGGAGCGCAACAACTGCTCTCCACAAACTTTCTTCAGAAGTAACTGAACTAGCTCCACCAATATCTATATGCAGAGTAACTAGAGGATGAACAAAATCTTGAACAACTCTAACTCTTTTAGACCATGCAGTTTCAAGCTTGCCGGAATAGACTTTGTGAATGTCTATTTCATCTCCTTGATTTGAATATTTCAAAACTCTCCGGACAGCTTTTACTTTTTGAATATGATCAACATTATTTAATCCATCAAGAGCTTCTAAAGTTTTCACTTTCTTCTCCAAAGAAGAATAGAGTTTCTGATCTCCAGAAAGCGCATGATCAATAACATCTCCGACATTTTTATTTGTTGATCCGATCCAATCAGGTCTTTCTGATCTTGATCTTCTAGTGTCTTCATCAAACATTTCTTTATTCTTTCCTGATCCTTGATGCTCCATAAAATCTATGATGCTATCAAAATGAATTGAAATAATGTTTTCGTTTTCTTTGATGATAGGACCATTCATTTTCATTGCGCTCCTGTAGAAAATTGAACTCCATGAGTGAATCCACAAACTGATTTTTCTTCACGCGACCAATCAGCAAAATATCCTTCTTCAATATCTGAAATTTTCCAATCACACATTTTCATCATATCGCTTGCATCAATTAAAACGCGGGTAGACATTAATTTTCTAAGCTTATGGTTTGAAATTTCCTCTCTAACTTTTCTTCCCCAAGAAAGAACAGTTGCATCAACTAAACTTTCTTCAACTGCTGGAGAGTAATCCATAAAAATAGTTCCCAATCGGAAGCGGTCAAGCGTAGCTGCATCAAGCGCAACTCTTCCATGATACATTCCATCAGCACCTCCTCCGAAAGTATTTGCGCAACCTATAGCTAGAAAATCTTTATGACGTTTTACAATTGTGTTTTCTGTTCTTTGCGGAAGAAAGAATTTTCCGTTTGCTAAAGCCTGATTCAAAAAGACTAAAACATTAGCATCAGAATTATCCATTTCATCAAAAAGAAATACTCCTCCGTTTTCATACATATCAACAAAGACGGAAGACACATAAATAAATTGTCCGGATTCGCCAACAGGTATTAACCATCCGGAAAAAGCACTCTCTGAAACTCCAGCAGAACAAGATTGCGATCCATAGCGCAAATCTAATTGCTCTGCTAACTGTTCCGCAACATGAGTTTTTCCACAACCACTAGGACCAACTAACAAAATATTTTTTCTTGCCGCTGCAAGTTGAATCATTCTTGGAAATTTTTCATGAACAACTCCATTTGTTTTTCTAGGCTCCTTATCATTTATTTTTATTAGTGTTGTGTTGAACTTTTTAGATTCGCGTTCAACAGCCTCTTTAAATTTTTGATCAACAGCAAAGACAAAATCTTTTTGAATCTCTCCAAGTTGATTTTCTCTTTCAGTCATTTTTCTTTTGCAATCTAATTCCATCGTTTGCAATGCAGAAGAAGTTTTGATTGCTATGTGATCAGAAATAATTCTTGAAGCATCATCAACTGCCATTAATTGCTTTACATCTCCATCAGCTACGATATGAAGAACAACAGAATCATAGGCTTTTTGAAAAAGTTCCGGATCACCTCTTTCTAAAATTGAAAGATGATTTTTTAGATCAGCTAAATTTACTTTTCCGTTTGTAGATAAATGTTTTTGATCATCAAGACTGTAACCAGTGAAGGAAAGCATCATTCTTATTTGAACATAATGCAGAGTGTCTGTTACCAGATTTGTCTTCATAGAATTTTTCATAATTTTTCCTGTTTATGTTTTCTGATTTCGGAATTGAAATCGGTTTTGGTTTCGCAAAATGCTAACCATAATGCAGCCTAAAAATTCTAAGCTGCATTGGGGATGCATTAGCCTTGCGCTTTAACTTTATTATGTAGTGCCAGTACCATTGCTTCAGTTAAATGCACTTGTTGTTCTAGTACCTTCAGGTCTTCTATATGCTTGTGAGTGAAAGTATCTGCGTCCCCGTTTTCTAAGCGTTCAACTTTTAAAGTTTCTAATGTTGCGCGGGTATTCTCAACAACGCAGTTTAAAGTTTTTAGTGTGCGTACTGTTTGGTTTTTCATAATTACAAGCCTCTCTTTCTATAAGTTTTCGGACACTACCTGTGCTATTTGACTATTGAGAAAACTAATCCTCTATGCAGTTGCTCCATAAAACATAATTGCAGTCCAGACAATTGTTAAAACTATCAAGCTTATAAACGCTATTGGTTCTTTCATTATTTTGATTCCTGTATTTTGATTCTGTTGATTGTTGTTTGTGAAGCTCCGTTAAAAATTTCATGCTTAGTTGGAGTTGCTTTGATGCTTATCTTTTCTCCAATGCTTAATTTTAATTCTGAAGAAGGGAAAGCAACTAGAACATCTCCATCAGAAATAAAAGTGTATAGGAATTTTTTTATAAGTTCTCCTGTATAAAAATCATTTCCCATAAAAGATTTAATGTTATGAACTAAAACATTATCAAAACTCTGTCTTGTTTTTATCTCTCCAACAAAATTTGATTTAGAAAAAAGCTCTTTTTCGTTTTCCTTTGAGCTTTTCTCTCTCTCTTTTCCTATAGCAACTTTTACAGAGCTAACTGCTAGTCCAAGTGATCTAAAATTAACAAATCCAATTTTAAAAATATTGAATAGATTATTTTCATAATCACTTTTCCCAAGCTGCAAATTTGAAAGCCATTGAAAAGTTAATTCAGCTTCTTTTCTATCATCATCGTTTATAGAATTTAAAGCGTTCCATTCTTCACGCATTTCTTTTTTAACTTGTTCGCTTTTAATTCCAATTGTAGACAAAGGAAACAAGCCTTTTGAAACTTGCGTTTTAGTTGTACTAAATTTTTCATCATATTGAGAAGAGCTTCTCCATCCAAAAAGACGAATAGCGCAAGCTGATCTTTCAAGTATGTTTCTTAACTCAAAAATTTCTGGTTCTGATGAAATAAATTTTTCAGTATTTTGTTCTGCTAATAAATCTTCAAGACTTGCAAACCAACTCCAAAAACGCGCGATTGAATTTGGATCAACATGACCTAGAAAATCTTTTAAACAACTGGAGCCAACAAAAACAAAAACTCCATTTCTTTCTACTAGGTAACAAGTTTTCCGGTGACGCTTTTTCCCGCAATGGTCGCAGTGAGTAGAAGGAACATTAAAATAATTTTCTGGAACGCTTTTATTTGGAACAGTTGCAAAAACTCCAGTTTCAGAACTAACTGAAAAATCTACTTTAGAAACAAAATTCCATCCGGAAAGTTTAGGAGCTATTCCTGTTATTTCTACTTCTAAATATTCAGCAAAGATTTTTACTTTTTCGTTTCTAACAATTTTTGTTGCAACAACTTTTTGAAACTCTCTGATTATTTTATAGGTAGGAACTTCAACTGATAATTTCTTTGCAGCTTTTTCTAGCTTTGCAAAAGACTTTTGAAATTCAGGAAATATCCGTTTGGATAATTCAGGGTTGATAATTTTTTCTTCTGTTTCAGTTTTCATAATTTTTCCTGTTTAAGTTTTTGGTTTCGCATTAGTGCTAACCATAAAGCGCACTCCGGAGAATGCGCTTTGGGGATGCACTAGAAGCTTAGAAATTTCATTACAGAATCCGGAAGAGGTTCCGAATATTTTTCTATAGTTATCTGATTACCTTCATGACTGTCTCTGTAAGCTCCTGTTTGATCGAGAGACAGCTTTACTTTTTTAAACGTGAATCCATCAGCCTTAATTTTATGATCAATGAGCCTCTCTAGAGCGTCTTCAGATAAGACCTTAACCATTTTCTTTTTGCTGCTTATTTTTTTAATCTCTATTTGATATTTCATTTTTGTTTCTCCGGTTTTAATTGCAGTGGATATATCGAATTGGATGAACGCCTTCTTCAACCAAATAATTATCTTCTGAAAAAATTATTTTGTTCTTCAAAACTTTGTCGGGAGTTTTGCAAGTTGTAACAAGAGGGTGGCAGTTATAAACATTTCCATCTAAAGCAGTCACTAAAATATTTCCATAGTCATCAAAATAAACTTCTTTGATGAAAGAAGTTTTTATTGCTCCTGAACTGTATGCAGTCCATTCAACTATTCCTTCTGCTATTTGCTTTGGCTTTATATTTAAATACATTTTGTTTTCTCCGGTTTATATTCTGAATTCAATTCTTGGATCAAGATCAATTTTTCCCAACACTCTAAAATTCATATTCACATGAAGCTTTAGAAGAAAAGGATTTTCTGAATCTATAACTTCAGCAGGATATGATTCTATTTTTTCAGAAGTTTCAACATCAAGATTATATTCATGCTTTGCAATTTCTACTCTATGCCATGCTTCTTTCACATATCTATATTGATCAGCTACAGATAATTTTTCATAATCTCTAACTGCTGCAATGAAAGCTTCTAGTTTTTTATTTCTCATGATTTTATTTCCTGTTGTTTAGTGTTTTTGTTTTGGCTTGATTATTTTTTAAAGAACATTTCAAAAGCTCTTTGCCGTTTAAATTGATCATAACATTTTGGAGAATTGTAAACTGTTATCTTTCCTTTTCTTCCAATGTGAATGTGCCAAAATTCTTTATCAAGTGCGCGTAACAAATTACCTTCAGGAAGACCAACAAGATCAATTTGCGCGCTTATCCAAATTGGTCCGTAGTCTGTTTCTGTTACCTCCCAGTTAATTACTTGGGCATCATATTTTATTTTCTGATGTTCCATTATTGATTCCTCTAAAAATCTTTTGAATTTTTTGCTTTTCGATTCTTGTGATTTTGTGATGCTCATAATTTTTAATCCTGTTTAGTTTAGTTGGTTTGCATTAGTGCGAACCGGAAAGCCTCCTAATTTTTTAAGAGGCTTCAAGGAGACACTATTTATTTTTTATACGCATTGGATCAAGTGACCGCGATCTATAAAGTAGTGAAAAGATAAATGCGAATTTTCTGAAAGAGGAAACAAGAAAAGTATTTGAATTCTTCCTTCATCGTTTGTTGTGAATATGTAACGGAAAGTGCATTCCGTATCTTTCAACTCTTCTAATATTTTATCTAGAACTTTTTCTGCTCTGAAAATTGTCTTGTATGATTTCGCTTGGTTGTTATCAAACATTTTTCTAGCTTTCATAATTTTATTTCCTGTTTAAGTTTTTGGTTTTGGTGAAGCTGCTATTTACTAGCAGCTAAGTTTTCAAGAATCCATTCATTAGATTGTCGAGCCATTGAAGAAGCTCCAAAGATTGCTTTCTTATCATCTTTCAATTTATCAATCCAAGATTGAATGTAGCTTTCATGACCTGTTTGGATTTCTTCTTTTTGAATTCCTAATTGAGCGCATAAAAAAGCACTCCCAAGCTCCGCAATTAATTCTTCAAAACTATATGCGGAATCTCCAAATCTTGTTGAAGTGATTCTATCCAATCTTTTCTTTCCTCCGGTCCAGTGTGTTAACTCATGAGAAAGAACAGCTTCAAAATGTTCTTCAGTTTTAAACTGATTTTGATTTGGCATTTGAATAAGATCAGCAGAAGGAATAAAACAAGCTCTGTTTCCTCCTACTTCCATTTTCGCGCCAAGCTTTTTTGCAATCTCTGAAACTGTTGTATCTTTGAATTCAGGAATGTCTGCTGCTTTATGAATCTTTGCATCTATTGGCAAGCTGCATTGATCAACATTAAAAACAGTGAAGAACTTTACCATCGGAATATTTTTTACTTCTTCATCCGGAGTTCCTTTTCCTTCAACAATTTTTATAGGCTTGAACAAAACTATTTGAGTTCCTGTTTCACCTTTAACATTTCCTCCTAATTCTTTGCACTGATTAAAAGTAAGCCAACCATTAGAAGAGTGATCTTCTTTGCCCATCCAAAGAAGCATTACATTCATTCCTGAATAAGCTCTTCCGGTTGCGGCATTGTGGGGCATACCTAAAGATGCTCCGGTATTTGAATCTTTCCAAGGCTTGAGCCAAGGAAGCTTTTTACAATCTCCTTCTGCTGCTTCAAGAGCAGCAATAATTTTATCAGTAACTTCCTGATAAACGTCACGCTTAACAAATGTTTTTTTCTTACTGAATTTTTTCTTTGCAATGATGTTAGATTTTATTTCTTTTGCTGCTGTTGAATTTTTCATTTTTTAATTCCTGTTTAGGTTAGTTGGTTTGTTTTATCGGTTGAGTTCTTACCATGTTTCTCCTGTAAATATTTCTGCTCCCAAAGTGATCTTGCAATCACTCCTAATACTAAATGCTTTTTTGCAAGCTGCTTGCTCGGAAGTTGCTTGAACAGTGACAACATTTTTAATTCCTGATTCATCCATGTATTGAACTTTAAAAGTTTTTAAGTTTTTCATAATCTTTATTCCTGTTTAGGTTAGTTGGTTTTTTAAGCGTTAGATACTTGGCCGCGTTTTTCTCTTTCGGAAACTAACTTTTCTTCTCTAGCCATTTGATTTACTTCTGTCCGACAATCCGAAACAGAATCAAATTTTTCATCAAAGCTGAAGTTGTCAACGTGAAGATTGCTGTTGTCGCTAAACTCAATTATCCAAGCGTTTTGGATTCCAAAGTTTTTCATGGTGCATGAAATAACAATTCCGAATTCCCTTTTTAATGCTCCTGCAATTTCTCTTGTTGTCATTTCGTCAATTGTTTTTTCTTTTGCTTTTGCTTTCATTTCTTTTGGCTCCGTATCTGTTGTTTTTACAATGTCATTTTTGAATTCGTTTATTCTCAAGATTATGTCAGAAGTGTTTACCTTATTATCTTCACTGAATTTATCTGACTGAACATAATCTAAAATTGATTCTAAAGCTTCTTCACGTTTTTCTGAAAGTTCTTTGTAGTATTTAACTTGATCAACTAATTTCATAATCTTTATTCCTGTTTAAGTTATAGAGTTTCGGGATAATTCCCATCATCAGGCAAAGCGTAGAACTTTGCGACTCCGTAACAACTTTCAGCTTATGATTTTCTGACTGAATTTTTCGTTGTTACTTTTTGTCTAAAAGAAAACGGTGGACGCTTTCTTTTCACACTCCCCAATTTAAAGTCGCGATGCGTATGGTGGACTACAGGAGGAATTAATTTTTTCTTAAATCGCGTATCAATTAAATGATGTTGCGTTTTCCATTTAGAGCGGAATGATTGTCGCGCTCTTTCCCTGTTGCTAGGGTTTCTATTATGAATCCAAAAACGATTTTAGCAACCCCATTTTTTTACGTATAAATAGAAAAAAGACTTGTAATAAAAATCTTTATAAAACAACAACTTACAGCGATTAAGTTAGTAGGCACTCACAAAATGGTCCTGTGGATAACTTTAAATTCTGTAAATTTCGCAAAGAAATAGACTATAAAAATAGGGGTTTTTTGAAAAAAAATAGTTTAAGGCTTTGTATGAAGCATATCGTGAACAAGATCATGAATTTTTTATTTTGAAACAAAGAAATAATACTTAATTTAAAGCATATTTCGAGTTATCCACAGGGGTAGGCAAAAAACACAAATCCTAAAGTTTGCAATGGTTTAATTATTTGAACTAATTAGATTAAAAACAGCTTGCAAAGATTAAAAAAGACTGAAACTGGTCAAAAAGTGACCAAATACTAGCAATGACTAGCAAAATTCAAAAAACGAAAAAAATGATTTTTTTAAGAAAAAACGAGAAATAGTCTATAAAAATAGGGGTTTTTGAATTTATTTTTTTTGGATTAGAAATATGCTTTGTATATAGTATTATTTCTAGTTCTCCACAGGAGGCTTTTTAAAAAACTGCATCTAAAATTTCAGGATATTTTCCTCTGGTATCCAAAAATATTTTTTTTGGTTTCATGATCATTTCTTTTTTAGAAAAAAATTCGTTAATTGTTTTTGGAGGATTTCCGTTTTCTTTTTTCCATCTGTAGGCTATCCAATTTTTCGCATGATGTTTTGCATAACCTTTGTGATTTATATTTATGTATTCGGAAACAGAAGAGAGTCCACATTTATAAACAGCAACAATTTGTTCCGGTGAACCAACTCTTGCAATGTGTCTATGATAAGAAACAGAATCTACTTCGGACCATGACTTACAATTTTCTTCTATTCGTAATTTTTTAGCCTTAGAAATTATTTCAACATCTTCCGCATAAAGTTTTAACAACTCTTTAAATTCAAATTCGTGTCCACAGTTTTCGCACTCTTTCGCTGATCCATAAGTAATCATTGTGCATTCCGGACATTCTTTTGTAATAGCTTGTCCTGTTCCTTTGCTTGGCTCTTTTTGTTCTATAGATATATTGTTTATTGGTCCTAGTCTTGATACGTTTCCAGCGAAATCTAAAACAAGACAATGCTGTTTCGGACCTTGTTTTATAGCCTCAAGCCTTTCTTCTATCGTATCAATAGAATAATTTTCAGCGTATACAGTTCTTAATCCTCTTCCTATCATTTGTATATGGAGAACGCAGCTTGATGTTGGGCGTAATAAAATAATCATATCTATATCAGGAATATCCAAACCAGTGGTTAGCATTCCAATTCCAATAAGAACTCTAAATTCTCCTTCTTTGAATTTTTTTATTATCTCTTCATCATCGTCTTCACTCTTTGAGTGAACACAAGCAGCTTCTATTCCTTTAGAAATAAATTTGTCTTTTATATTTTCTGCATGAGCTATATCAATTGCAAAGCATAACCATCTCTTATAATTTTTTCCGTATTTGCATGATTCTAAAACTGCTGATTCTGTTAATTCATCTCTGTCTAGTTTCACTGACATATCTTTTTTATTAAAATCTCCTCCAAGCTTTTTTAATCCTGTTGTATCCAGTTTCATAGCAGTAGGCTTTGAATACAATTCCGATAAATAACCCTCTGTAACAAGTCTATTAAAGTTTTCAGTAGAAGATAAATCATAAGCAACTTCATTAAAAAGTGCGCCTTTCCCTTTGTGAATATATCCATGACCTGTTCTAAAATCTGTTGCAGTTAATCCTCCTACTTGATGCTTTCCTAGTGCATCAAGAAATGAACGGTACATTCCGCTTTGCTTGATTGTTACTAGGTGGCATTCATCAACCAAAATTCTTCCGTAACCTCTAAAAAGTTGAGGGCATTTATAAATGCTTTGGATAGAAGCTACAGTTATTTTTTTAACTTCTTTGCTTCCTAATCCGCTGCAATACAAGCCTATTTCTATTTCAAAAAAATCTTCTAGTGCTTCATGGTTTTGTCTTAAAATTCTTTTGTCATGTGAAACAATTAAAACTTTTTCATAGGGATTATCAGTCAGTATCAAATCTACAACTTGGCATAAAATAATTGTCTTCCCTCCTCCTGTTGGAATAACAACAACAGGATTAGATTCAGAGTCATTTTTAAGAGCATCAAAAAGAGATTGAGATGCTTCTACTTGATACCATCTTTCTTGCAATTCTTTTGTCATTTTATTTTCCGGAAGAACCAAAACCTCCATCTCCTCTATCACTATCAAAAAGGCTATCCACAAGCTCTATTTCTGCTTCTAAGAAAGGAACAATAAGCATTTGAGCAATCCTATCTCCTGCATTTATTCTGTAATTAACATTGCTATGATTGAAGAGAATTACTTTTATTTCTCCGCGATAATCTGAATCAATAACTCCGGCCAAAACGTCTATAGAATTTTTTGCTGCCATGCCAGATCGAGGCCAAATTTGCCCAACAAAACCAACAGGTATTTCAAAAGATATTCCGGTAGAAATAACTTCTTGCCTTCTAGCTTTTATGATTGCGTTTTCTGTTGCCTTCAAATCATATCCAGCACTTCCTTCTGTTGCTCTATTGGGAACAGATTTGCTTTTTACTGGTCCGACTTTTGCAACTCTTATTTTATCCATTTTCATTTTCTAATCCCCATCCAAGTTTATAAAAATCACATCCAGTTTTTTGATCTTTTACGCTTAAATTAAGCCTTCTTTCTTCGATCCATTTATTTTTTTTATTCAAGCAAACCCAAATTCCTTCACTTTCCATATCTGAAAATTCACAAGTCCTGCAATTTTTTATAGGAGGCTCTGCTTCATGACATATAGGGTTATGCTCGCACCAATTGCATTCAAAGTATCCGGAAGGATATTGTTTTGCAGGAGGATCAGAAGCCATTATTACATCTCTTGATTTTCTAAATAAATCATTAGCAAATCCTGAATCAAAAACAATTCTTTCAATATATAAATCACAAGTGTTTTTATTTATCGCAACATACAATGCTCTTTCAAGCTTCATAGAAAGCATATATCTCTGCATCTGTGCATAGTGTTTTGGTTGAGCTTCTTTAACTCCTTTTTTCTGTATTGTTAAAAAATATTTCTGCATCATGGTTTTTAATTCCAGAAGATGTTCTGTTTTTGGAGCTTCTAAAACTCCTAAAATTCTTCCGTCACAATGTCCCAATTCATGTCCTGCAAATCCAATTAATTTTTCTTGTTCTTCTTTTGGATCGCCAGTTAAATTTATTTCGTTTCCTTCTCCATCAACTCTATAAACCTTCATTCCGTTTGCAACCAACTCTTCTATAATAACCCTTTCAAATAAGTGTCCAATGCTAAAAATTCTTTTGGTTTTAGCTTTTAGTTCTTGAGCTTTGCTTGCCCAATGCAAAGAGTAAAATATTTTTCTAGTGCATTTTTCTCCAGCAGAAGACATTCCAACATAAGACCTTCTTTCTCCTTCATAAATTTTATCTTCTAGCGTTTCTCTTGTTCCATTTCTTTTTGGGATTTTCATTTTTCCTCCAAATAAAAAAGACTTGCTTGTAAAAACAAGCAAGCCTAATAGTTTTTATTTTAGTCAAAGCTTACTTTAGGTTTAGGACTTTTTGCTGCTGATGGAGTAGGTTTAGCAACTCCTTTTAGTGGCTTAGAACTTTTTATTTTATTGCTTGCCGGATACTGAGCAGTAGCAGGAACAACAGCAACAGTTACAACTAATTCATCATCAATTAGATCATCAAGATCATCATCTTTTAAAGTGCTTTTGCCGCATGATCTAACAATGCCGCCAAGCTCTCTATTAGCTATATCTACAGTTTGCGCGCTAGTGTGTGCAAGATTAAGACCCATGAAAAAAAGTCTTCCTTTGTACTGTCCAGAAGAGACTTCAAAGATGATTGTATAAACTGTTCCGTCTATAACTTTTCCTTGTTCTGCTGCTGCAATTTTTGCTTTGTTGTCTTTCATTTTATTTCCGGAAATTCTAACTTCATAATCTCCAGCAGGAAGAGCATCGTAACTACCTTGCTCTTCATGATCGTTTGCATCAAATTTACTTGGAAGTTTTGCCATGATTTTTTACTCTCTTTTTAAGGTTTTAAAGTTTAGTTTTTCAGTTAGTTTTCCTGCAACTGAAAATCAGGTAATTTTTCAAAAAGGAATGTCATCGTAAAATTCAGTCCCTCCGCATTGATCACATTCTGTTCCTTCTTCCGGTTCTGATTTTCCTGCTGATGCGTCACACTCGCAACACTTCCAATGCCCAACAGAAGAGTCTTTAGAGCCTTTGTCAGCAGTGTTTTCATCATCTTTAGGTTCTTCTTCATCTAAAGAATCTTGTTGTTGATCCAATCCTTCTACATATTGTTTTTTTGTTATAGATTCGCATTGTTCAAGTGCTTTATTTGGAACTTCAGTTCCTTTTTCATAAACAATAAAAGTTTCTGTATCTAGATGTTTTAAATAAATTGTTTTAGAAGCAATCGTAAAAGTTGGCTCTTCAGAAACATCTTCTTCAACAGTTTCTTCTTCAACAATTTCATCAATTTTATTTTCTCTATTTTTCAAAAGAACATAATCAGGATTTATTTTATTCAATATGTTTTTTAGATTTGCTTCTTCAAACATTTCTAATTCACCGGAGCGATCTTTGGCTTCATAATGAACATCTTTGCTGGTTTGCAAAGTGCGATAAATATTCCCTTCATCATCTTCTTCAACTCGCAAAGCAAAAACTTCATCAAACATATACGGAACAGCAGGACCGACCTGCCGACCTGGGAATGAAGGTATATATCGCGTTCTGTCAGAATCACCATCAACTTCTCTAACCTGTTTGCAAGTCATTAAAACATTGTATCCGGCCAAGTCTCGAAACGCTCTCAATTCACTTAACATTTGATCTGTTAAATTTCCATAAGCCTTTCTAGGATCAGGAGACAAAGTTTTTTCATGCGCTAAAATTTGCTCTGCTATTTCTGAAATAGAATCTAAGCATAACCAGTCAGCAAGTTGGTTTTCTTCCTGCAACCATTGCCTAGTTTCTTGAAGATCATTAAAGCTTTCGATTTTTATAACTTTAATATTTTTTGAAAGAGATTTATTTTCTCTCATGAATTTTTTTAATGAAAGCAATCCTGCTTCAGCACTTAACATAATTGTTGGCATTCCTGCTGTTGCTGCCATGACTGTTTTTCCGCTTCCTGCCATGCCATGCACAAGAATTTTTATTCCATCATTCTCCATTGCTTCATCTAGCGTTAATATTTCTATAGCCATTTTATTTCTCCAGTTTCTCATTTGTTTTTGACTCTAGGTTTTCATAAACTTTAGAGCCTTCTTCTTCTGCCATTATTGACAGAATTTCGTTTTGCACAATCTTCTTTTCAACCTCTATATATAGATCGCTGGAAAGAAAGTGCTTACACATTTCAACAACATCTTTTCTTGTTATTGTTCCGTTTTTTAAGTTTTCATAAACAAACAATTGAAGCTTAGAAAAACTTAAAACTATTTCTTCTTTATCATTGTTTTCTTTCATTAGTGCAATGTCCTTTCTTCATATTCATCTTCATATTCAATGCTTAAAATAAAACCTAAACTGAAAGCAAGTTCTACAAATTGTTTTGTTTTAATGCAGCCTTCATAAATCAACTCTTCTTGTCTTTCTGTTAGTGGAACATCTTCATCAAGACACATAATTTTAAATTTTGGCATTCAGCTTTCTCCATCCAACAATGTCTTCAGGTAAAAAACTTGCAGTCCAATCTATTTCGTAAACTTGTAAAATTTTAGTTGTTCCATCTCTTCTATAAATTTCTAGTTCATCAAAATCATTCATTCCCCAAACAATTTGAGGAGCATCAAAAGAGCATCTTCCGGAATGCTTTTTAAATCCTGTTGGCATATTCCGCAATGAAGGAGATTCTTTTTTATTCATTTTATTTTCCAAAAGAAACAGAGATTAAAACTCCAAGAAAAAAACAATTTATTCCCAAAGAAATCACTGCAACATGACCTATGTAGTAAGGAGAAATTCTTGCAGCTTCTACCAACAAATTTGTGAAATTGTGGAAGCTAGGATTTTCATTGAAACGCGATATTGCAGAGTCTTTTAACGCTCTATATATAGCTTTTTCTTCATATTT
>Ga0115003_10001364_pt1 | contig 21390 bp, 19 predicted proteins | sample ArcticOcean_MG_C_7_FD_88736 | JGI IMG/M metagenome (GOLD analysis project Ga0115003, IMG submission 88736) | Marine microbial communities from western Arctic Ocean - ArcticOcean_MG_CB11_88 | ecosystem: Environmental > Aquatic > Marine > Oceanic | place: Arctic Ocean: Canada Basin | collected... | reverse complement strand
TTGTTATGATAATTATGAATATAGGATCGAAATATGTTACTATAGAATTAAGTAAAAACCAAGAACAGTATTTAAAAAATAATATAGGTAGTCAATTTTTGATTTTTGCAATATCCTGGATGGGAAGCAGAGATATATTAATAGCATTAGCTCTTACAGCTATATTTACTATATTAGCAGATCATTTATTTAATGAACAAAGCAAACTTTGTATTATTCCGCGTAAATATAGAAGATACGAACATTTATTAGATTTAGATAAAAATAATGAAGTAACCGAAGAAGAGTTAAAACACGCAAGAGAAGTTTTAGAAAGGTCGAGAAAAAAAGTAGAAAGACAAGGACAATTAAAAAATTTAAATAATTTTATTACGCAAGTATAATTTCTCTCCAATTTATAATAATATGAATATTACTATAAATAATAGAAATACATTACAAAGAAATTTTCCCAAAAAGAAAAAATGTCCCGAAGGAAAATTTCTTTATAGGGTAACATTTGGATATAAATCTAATTTGTCAGGAGACGTGGTCTTTCCTGTTACTTACGATAATTTTAACCAAAGTTTCCAAACAAAAGGTTTAAAATTAAATGCAGGAGACATCGTAAAATATACGCCTCAAAATAAATCGGATCCTAATTATAACAATAACGCTATAATTACACTTTCAACAAATAGATATGAAAACCGAGAGGCGCAATCAAGGGGTTTAAAAATAAGACCAGATAGAGATAAATATAGTTTATTTGATATTAAATTTATAAATCCTGTTGTAGGGTCAAATAATACAGTTATTAAGGAGAAAAAGGAATTATCAAGATTAAATAAAGATAAATCCGTCCAATTAACAAAAATCCAAAGCGAAGTTGAATCTTATGTTTGTGAAGACTCTTTTCTTCCTTATAGACACGTGGTTCTTCCTTACAAAAGAGCTGTTGAAGCACGAAGAACAGACGATGGTGGTTATTTTAAACAGGTAGAAAATAGGATGTGGAATGAGAATTTTGAATTGGACAAAAATAATCAACCGATGTATCCATTGATGGACAACTTCACACCACCCTTAAAAGATAAATTAGAAAAAGCGGTAGAAAATATGGTGAGTGTTGGATTTTTATTGGGTAAAGAACAAAAACCAACAATAACTCCCAAAGGTAAAAACTGGAGATTATCATTTTTAATGCCTATTGGTTCTAAACCAGGAGAAACAATTACTGTCCCAATTAATGGTATAAAGATAGTGGTAAAAATACCGATATCAATGGGAGAATTGGGAGGAGACGATAGTAAAATTCCAAGGGAAAATGAATATATAAGAAATGTCCCTATTATTCAGAAACTTAACAGCGAAGTTTATGATTCTTTGAAAACGATGTCATCCAAAAGTGTGGATACTGAATTTATACCTACATATATCAAAGCGAGTGAATATATAGGACCAGACAGTCAGAAAAACTTAGATATGTTAATTAAACCAGGTATTTCACAACAATATTTCATTAGTAATGCTAAAATTATCCCACAAAATGGAAATAAATTTATATTTAAAAAATTAACTACTTTTGATAAATCCTTTCCACTTATTTTTGATCTTTATGTTTTACTTGATTTAACCTTAAATTTAAAACTAAAAGGTCCAAAGGAAGCAACAGATGATACATTTGGTGGTAAATTAACAAGAACAATTACAGCTGGTCTAATGAATGGTTCAAATAATTGTCCCGAGTACATGAAAAAAGCCAAAGAAGGGTTTAATGGGTTATTGTCAAAAGTAGTGCCTCAGGGGTCGATAACAAAATATGAGTCTGGTCCGCGTGGAGTAGATGATATGATGTTGCGTAGAAGACAAGATGGTGAGCGCGAGGGGCGTGACAATCACACAGAGGCGGTAAGAAAACGTAGGGAAAGAAACCTAAAATTTCAATCTAATATAAGGTCTCGTAGGGGGCGTGGTGTTAGACGATGGAGAGGAGGTAGAAGAAAAAAGAAAACTCGTAGAAAAAAAATAAGAAAATGCGTTAAAAAAGTTACAAAAAAATTAAATAAATGTTGGAGAAAAAAGAAAAGAAAAACTTTTAAGAAATGTTGGAAAAAAGGTAGAGATAAATATAAATCTTGTAGAAAAAGGGCAAAGAAAACAAGAAGAAAGCGTAAAAAAAAATAATTTATATTAATAATAACTAAATAATAATTAGTATTAATCTATTTTTTCAATATCTTCTTTTTTATCAACCAAAGCATCTTCTAATTCCTTAACGCGGTTGTTTAATTTTTTTAATTGTTCTATTAATTCCTTTGCCTCTTTGTGTTGTTCTTCTCTTTCATGTGTTTCTGTTTGATACCACCAATTATAAACCCCTGATGTACCATTATATGCTAGTCTTACAGCATTATAGGCTAAATCTATTCCTTCATATAAAATCGTTCCAAGGACCATATAGATAACTTGAATAAAATAAATTGAATAAATAATTGTTGATATAAATAAAATATATTAACAATGTCTTATAAAATGGCAATATTGATTAGAAGTGATATTAAAATGAGTAAAGGGAAAGTATTAGCTCAAGTTAGTCACGCGGTAGTAAAGGCTACTATAAAAGCTTATACGACGACAACGTTATTTTATAAATGGCAAAATGATGGAGAGAAAATAGTAATATTAAAGGTTTCTAATGAAAAAACATTAGATACCATTATAAATATAGCTGAAAGGAAAAATGTTAAAAATGGTGTAGTAATTGACGCCGGATTAACGGAAGTAAGTCCAGGAACAAAAACAGTTGGATTTATTGGACCAGATTGCGATTATAAAGTAGATAAGTTAGTGGGACAATTAAAATTGTATTAACTAAAGTTTAAACTAACAGTATTTCTTTCTGACTTTGGTTTTCTTCTAGATTTTGTAGGTTTATTTAAGTCACTTTTCATCTCATCTAGTTCGCTAATACTAACAACACTTTGTGTTTCCTTTTGATTAATATTTATTTTTTTTGTTTTTAATCCAGAAAGGATATCTCCTAAATCACTTGGTCCTTTCATTTCGGCTCTTGATGTTCTTCCAAAGTTATCTTTGATGTTAATAGCATCATTCATATTACCACCTCTTCTGCTAGCATCAATATCTGGTCTATTACTTCCTCTTGGCATTTTAGGTGGATTTTGTCTCATTTCTCTTGAAGGCATTGCTGGAGAACCCATAGGAGGCATTTGACCCATTTGTTGTTCGCCTCCCATCATTCCGCCCATAAATTGACCAAACCCAGGGTTTTGTTGTCCCATAGAATTCATGGCCGCACTTTGAAACTGTTGCATTAGTTCAGGGTTTTGTCTCATAATATCATCCATCCCTGGCATCGATGATTTAAACATAGTGTTTGTCATATGTAACATTGCTGCGCTACCACCTAACATAAATAATAATTTGAGTTCGGGTGACATTTTTGCTTTACCACCGTATTTTTCGTGCAACTCTCCAAAAACATCATCATACTCATCTACATTTTCATTTACTGCTTCGCTCCACCCATCTAATTTTAAATCAAATGGATCAAATCTACCATTCAAAAATTCTAACCCGCTTACAAAGGCTAATAGCATTTTTGCTTGAAATTTTACACTGTTTTTTTTCTCTCTTTCATTTTTTATCATCTCAAATTCTCCTTTCATTTCATCTAATGGAGAGTCCATTGTGTATTTTTTTGTTAATTGTATGCCTTTTTTATCTAACTCTTCAAGTTTTCTTAAAATTTTTAGTTTTTCTCTTAAAGTTTCTTGAGGTGTCATAGTTGGTACAGGTGGGGCTGCTGATGGCGCGACAGGTATTTCATTAAATGTTTTAAATCCATCAGGGGTCTCTATTTTAGGTCTAGTAGTTGCACTTTTCAAAGGACCCATGTTATTATTATTTTTCTCATTTATATTTAATGTAATACTTGGTGATACAGATGGAGTATCAAAAATATTACTTGTAACATCAGTAAAACTAGGTCTTTTTACTTTTGGTTTTTCATTTAAATTAATATTATCAAGTTCATTTAAATCACTAAGATTAATGTCTGCCTTTGGAGATGATATTTTATTTTTATTCTGGTTCATTAACATTTCTGCTCCTGGTCCAAAATTAACACTTTTTTTTGGTAAATTATCGTCTATGTTAATTTTAATAGTTCCTCTATCCGAATTACCTGAAACATTTAAATTGGGCTTTCCTAAATTTAAGTTGATTTCTTCCATCTTATGTTTAAACAAGAACTTTTAATTTTAAGTAATCCGCATAATAAATATTTATTCTTGATGTTCTTTTATTCTTGATGTTCTTTTAATATTGTCTTTTTTAAATACCAACGACCTTGGAGAAAACTATCTGCTAAATCATCTTTTTTTTTATGTTTGTTAAAGATTTCTAACCACGGCGATAATAAATTATCTTTGGATATAATTTCTCTTGTGAAATTGATGCTTAATTTTTTTCTTTCTGAATAAGTTGTTTTTTTATTTCCTATAAATTCCTTTAATTTATTTGATGCACTAACTTCTTCGACAAGTGGTATGTTTTTTTCTATAAAATGTTGCATAATCATACCTTGTAATGTTTTCATTCTCATTGCTAATGGACCTATTTGATTTTCAACAATAACTCCATCTATTTGTATATCTTTGAAAATTTCATTAAATTTTTTTTTAAGATTTCTTCCATATTGAACTAAATTCATATCTTTTGTTTTCTTTGTTGATATATAATCAAAATAATGTGCGCCAACATAATTTGTTATTTTCAATATTAAATCATCCTTTTTAATTTTCTTTTCAAACTCTATTTCATATTTTTTTGCCAGCTCTTTTACTTCTTTTACTTTAAGTTTTTTAAATTTTATAGGATTTAATTCTTGGGGTGGTATCTTGTAGTTTTTATTTTTTGCGTGTATTTTGCAGTAAAATTTATCATTTTTTAAAAATTTTGCGTTTTTATTACAAGGCAATCCTTTTTTATTTTTCTCTCCACATATAAAAGTTTGTTCTTCACATAAATTTAAAACATCCCATAATTTTATTTTATATTCTATGTTATCTGTTATACTGAATAAACACACAGCTAAATTTTTCATTCCTACATCTATACTTAATATGTTCAAGTTCATATACACATGATATGATAATTGTTTTAAATATTATTAAATTACTAATAATATTTAATGAAAGGTGTTTGACGAACAAGATCGCATAGGTCCGGCGTTATTTGCGTCTCCCATAGTGCATTTAGATGCTCTCCTTAATAATAGTTGTTCTTGTGTCATAATTGGTGCTTTTAATCTAGATTGTAATGATTGTCTTGTAACATACATATTTTTTAAATCAGAATTTTCATAACCATATGGTCTAGAATTATCAGCACAATTTTTAAATAAATATTTTTGTTGTGATGGTACTTGTGCCGCTTCAACTATACACTGTGAAGCTTCGTTACACGCTAATTTTTTATTTTGCTTTGCAACAGATTTACTATTATTAATCAACCATTGTCTGTATTGATAATTATTTTTAATTCCTAAAGAATCCCTTAACTCTGTGTTTGCCTTACATGATGGGTCAAAAGTTGTATAATGTCTTCCATCACTCATAAGGGGTGGTATATTGAAATGTATATTATTAGATCCAGAATAGCAAGTAGCCCAACTCATTTATATAAATACTTAACAAAATTATTCTGTCGATTTTAATAAATCTACAAGGGACCCCTTCTTTAATGATTTATAATTTTCAAGGCCTTTTTGTTTTGCTAATGCTTTTAATTCTGTAACCTTTAATTTACTGTAATCAAAATCATCGTCTATCTTTTGAACTGTCACTTCTTTTACTTCTGTTACGTCTTCATTATTATTTTCTTCGTCATCTGAATCATCATCCATTTCATCTAAACTATCTGTAATATCTTCAACTTCTTCCATTTGAATAGAATCATCGATTAATACTTTATCTGCTTCTTGAACTGTAATTTTTTTAATATCATTAACTTCTAAAGTCATATTTTCTGTTGAATCTAATGAAATTTTTGGTAGTTCTTCGTTATCTGATACATCTTCATCTTCAGAATCACTAACTTCGTCACTATCGTCGTCATCTTCAGATACAGGAATTAAATTCACATTATTTTGTATATTTTCATCAAAATTATTAAAATTATCAGTTGACATTATATTATGTTCTTCAACTTCTTGATGATTTGTTCCTTGTGTATTATACTGTTCTTGTTGGTGGTTTTGAATTAAATCAAACATTACATCTACTTTTTTTTCCATAGATGAAATTTTATTTCTAAAATATAAAAATAACAAAGTACATCCTAAAGCCGAAATGCTTAAACTAATCATAAGTCCGCGTGATAGAACCATTATTACTAGATATTTATAAAAAAAATTTCAAAAATAAACGCCATTATATATTTTCTAAAACGTGAAGTGACATTTTTATAATATCTTCAGGGTAGTCTAAATTTCTTAATACACTTACACCTCCTTTTACAGTAGATATACCATTTGTTATTTTATATGTATAAACGGGGTTTTTATTTTCATCTTCCATCGTTTTCATAGATTTGTTGATTATTTTGGATTTTTTTTCAAATAAAGTACATAAGTTAATAAAATGAGTTGTTAATAAAAATCTAACATTTGGATTTTTAGATATATAATCTAAGTAAGAGAATGCGCTACTTATTGCTTCATATGGATTTGTTCCAGAATATAATTCATCAAAAATACAAAAATGTTTTTTATCAGGGTATTTGTTAATACAATCTAATATATCTTTACATCTTCTTGCCTCCGCTTGAAACAAACTATCTCTAGAACAACTGTCTGGTATATTTAAATAAGAATGAATATAATCGAATGTACTTGTTTGACATTTATCAAAAAATCCTAAACCTAATTGTTGAGTGAGTAATAGATTTATTATTGTTGCTTTTATTGTTGTTGTTTTTCCGGCAGCATTTGGACCCGTTATGATTATATTTTTATCCATATTTATAGAATTTTTGATAGGTGTTGTGATAGTGGGGTGATACATGTTTTTTAATTTGAATGTGAGTTTTTCTTTGAAAGAACATTTATTTAATTTTTTTTGTTTTAAATTATTATTTATACCCATTAACGTATCGATATATCCGTGGAATCCAAATGAAAATCCCATAATTTGTTCTATTTCTTGATCGTCATACAAAATATAAAAATTTCTCATTAATTTGCCTATATATGTTATCTTGCCTATTTTTTGACTATTATTTGGTAAATCTCTGACAGAATTATGGAAAAGTTGCAATCGTTCAATGTAGGCGTTTAATTTATGGTTAAATTTATCATATGATTTATATTTTCTTGTTAATCTCAAAAAGTATTTCATTTTTTCAATACTATAATCTAAATAATTGTTTATAATTTCAAATTGATTTGTGATATAAAAGGAGTTCTGATAAAATCTGTAGCAACTAATGAAATTTTGATAAATGTTCCAAACATACATACCAGCAGCAAAAAGTATATACATTTTTTGACCGAGTGTGGCTGAATTAAAAGTAAAAAACAACTTACCAATTGCGTGTTGTTTTATATTTTCTATTAAAATTTTATAGTATGTTTCCCATGTCATAGGTAATTTCATGGCTTTTAATACAAAAAATGGTACAAGAAGTACAAATATAGGTGTTATTAGTTGTAATACGGGGGATGAAATATTATAGAAGCTTAAAATAGAGAGAAATAATGTAGATTTATTCAACCATTTTAGTTTTTCCCATTCAACATATTGATACTTTTCCATAAAATCATTTTGATGTCTTACTTCTCTCCAGGATTTTAACATATTATTTACAGTTTCATTATCCATTGGAATTGTGTCAATCTCTTTGTATATTTTTTGTGAATCTTTTAAAAATTTTTTGTCAGTTGTGTAATATTTTCCCCATGTTTTTATACTTGTTTTACCTAATTCTGTTTTTGGATTAAAAACATAAGTATAAATGGGGTCTATCTCATTGTCTATTGTTTTTTCTAATTCTAAATCTATTTTCAAATTATCTAAAACTTTTGTTTTATTTTCTAAAAATTCAATTGGTAGTTCAAATTTGTTTTTAGAAAAAAAATTTTCTTTATCGAGCATTTTAATCAATAAAGAAAATCTATTTTATTATTAAACGATTAATATTAAACGATTAATTATTTAATTCATACCAAGGTGTTTTGTGTAATCGGAAGGCATTTCTTCAATTTCTGTATGGTAATACTCTTCGAATTTTTTAAGTCTTGGTGCGTCGTGTTTTGATGTAAAGTTAATAGCTACTCCTTTTCTGCCCCATCGCCCAGAACGACCAATTCTATGAAGATATGTATGTTCGCTTCTTGGAATATCAAAATTAATCACCATACTTACTTGCTGGACGTCAATTCCTCTGGCAAATAAATCTGATGTAATTAATACCCTACACCCACCTGCTTTGAAATCCTTATGAACTGCTTTTCTTTCAAGGTCTGGCATTTTTCCATGAATTTTTTTAACTGGAAAATTATCTGATGTCATTGCTTCTTCTAAATCATCTACTCTTCTTGTGCTATTACAATAGATGATTGCCTGTGATAATGTTAGACTAGAAAATAGATCTTTGATACACTCATATTTTTGTAAATCGTCGTCTAGATTAATATAGTATTGGGCGATTCCTTGTAAGGTAAGTTGTTCTGCTTTGACAAGGATTTTAATAGGATGTCTAAGAAATTTATCAGTTAATTCTTGTAAATCCTCTGGCATAGTAGCACTAAATAATCCAACTTGAATATCATTTGGGGTATATTGGAATATTTTGTACATTTGTTCTGTAAATCCAGATGATAACATCTCGTCGGCTTCATCAACAACAAGAATTTTCAAAGTAGATGATGTTAAATATTTTCTACGAAACATATCGTGGACCCTTCCTGGAGTGCCAATTACTACGTGTGGGGTATTTTCTAATAATTGTTGTTTATCTTTTTCTACGGAAGTTCCTCCAACAAGTAATTGTGTCTTGATTTTTAGAAATCTACCAATATCGTCCATTACTTGTTTTGTTTGATTTGCCAACTCATGTGTTGGTGCTAAAATTAAAGCTTGAGTTTCCCCTTTTGTTTCATCTATAATTTGTAAAATACCTGTTACAAATGCTCCTGTTTTCCCTGTCCCCGATTGTGCCTGGGCGATAATATCCTTAGCGGGTCTGGAAGTCATAGGAAATAATGCTTTTTGTTGAATAGAACTAGGTTTTTCAAATCCAAAGGCATAAATGCCTCTTAATAATTTTGGTTTTAAATTTAATGTCTCGTCGTCCCATTGGGATATAACATAATTTTTTGGTGTGCTTGTTTTGGTTTCGTTTGTGGTAGAAGTCATCGTAATTAATAATAATATATATTATTTAAGTCTCTTTCAATTTTAACTTATATGTAATATAAAATTGATATAAAAAAAATAATATATAATATTATTATTCGAGATGACTAGCATACTTGCTGACAGACAATACACTTTAAGTGATTATAAGAATCATGAAAAATTACATATTAGCAACGAATTAAATAATGATATAATTGAAAAGATAAATAGAATTGCCAAGAGGGTTGGTGCACCCTCATATCAAAAAACACCTGTCTTTAAAAGAAATAATTACCATAAAAAAAGTATTAAAAAAGAAAATATTACATCTGCTGATTGGGAAACTATACGCAATTTTAAGACAACAAAGTTGGAAAAAAATACAGAAGGTATTGAAGTCCATATGGATAAAATTCGTTCTTGTTTAAATAAACTTACTGATGAAACATATGATCTAATGCTTGATGAAATTAAATATATTATGAAAGATATTAATAATGAAGAAAATAAGGAATCATTTGAAAAAATTGGGGATGCAATTTTTGAAATTGGTAGTTTTAATAAATTTTGGTCTTTATTGTACGCAAGGCTATACAAGGATTTAATTGTAGTTTATCCCTTTATGAAAGATATTTGTGTTAAGAATTTCCAAAGTTTTAAAAGTTTATTTGAAACTATAAATTACTGTGACGCCAATGAAAAATATGACAAATTTTGCGAATATAATAAAGAAAATGAAAAAAGAAGAGCACTTAGTAGTTTCTTTGTTATTTGTGCTGACTTGGATATTATTAGTAAAACAGAAATGACTAAAATTATCGTAGGATTTATTAATAGAGTGAAAAAAGATATCAATAAAGAAGGAAAATTAAATAACGTTGAAGAAATGGTTCAAAATATTAGTATTATGATAAACGCAGGTAAAAAGTTTCTTACCAATTTAGATGAATTTGATGATATTTTACAAGAAATTGAAAAATTTTCCTTGATGAATCATAAAAAATATCCAAGTCTTAGTAGCAAAATTGTATTTAAATTTATGGACCTATTTGAAGAATTAGAAGAGTAAATAAAATAATATAAACATTTGTGATTTTATATTATTAATATGAGTAGTAAAAATTTATCTTTTTCTTTGGTTGAATCTAATACAGGACAAGAGACACTAGGTGAAGTTACATATGATAGTTTACTTTCACTAGTAAACGAACAAACTAAAAACATTCAAGAAGACTACGGGACACCAGATTTAACACTTGATGACTATATAGCATGTGAATTAGATTATAAAGAAAATTATACAAAAAAACAGTTAGATCTTATAGCAGATTATTATGACATACCAAAAAGAAAAAAAAAGAAGGGAGAATTGATTGAAGAAATTGTTATTTTTGAAAAAGAAGTAATGAATTATGATATGACACAAAAAAGGAAAACACTTTGGTTTTATATGGAAGAAATTAATAATGATAGTTTCTTAAGTAAATTTTTAATATTAGATTAAATTATATGGTATTATCAAAAATTACTGATGAAATTTCTTATCAAGAATTAAAAACAATTGACGAAAATGATAAAGGTAGAGATGTTTCGATGTACGAGATAAATTTATTTAAAATTCCTACTGTAATAGCTTTAGGGGAGATTAAATATACATTTGTAGAACAAAATATTCTTTTTGTTCCTGTTTATTTAGTAGTAGATACAGATAACAAAATTTACCAAATAGGAGTTTATGAATTTCCCAGTGAAAAATTAGAAAACTTAAAGGATGAAGAAGGGGATTTGGATATTTCTATTATAGACGGACCGCTATTATACTCTTTCGTTAATGAACCATATGTTAAAAAATGTATGAAAAACGAAACATTAGTTCCTGATTATGATTCAGGAGATAATGAGGAGGAGGAGGATGAAGAAGAAGAATTAGAAGATCTTGATGGAGAAGAAGAATTAGATGATCTTGATGGAGAAGAAGATGGAGGAGAAGAGGGAGAAAGCAGAAAAGGATTAAAAAATCCACCAACTGTTTTAGTTGAATTAAATATAGATGAAGATGATGATGATTTTTCACAAAAAGGAGAACAAGAAAAGGATGAAAAAAAAGAAAGGAAAAAATATAAAAAACCAGGTAAGGGTGAATCTGAATGGATTGAACATTTCATGAATAATAATAATTATGGTATCAAGGATAATCCCGGACACGGAGATTGTTTTTTTTATACTATCCGGGATGCTTTTGAAACTATTGGTATGGATGCAGGTGTTAAAAAAACAAGAGAAATTTTAACTAGTAACGTAGATGATAATGTATTTAATACGTACAAGGAAAAATTTGACATGATAAACAAAGAATTAAAAACTTTGTCTAATCAAATTCCAAATGATAAAAAAAGGAAAGCAAAATTAGCAAAGGACTATAATAAATTAGTTAGAGAAGGTAAAAAAGAAAAAGATATTCCTATAAAAAAACAAAAAATGATAGCAGCAAAGGAAATGAAAAAAAAACACAAGGCTCTAGGAGAAGAATTAAAAGTAAAAGAAAAAGAGTTGAAATATGCTAAAGACAACTATGGGGATATAAAATGGTTTAAAAAAATAAAAACCAAGGAACAATTAATAACGAAAATGAAAACCTGTGATTTTTGGGCTGATATTTGGGCGATTTCTACACTTGAAATCGGTTTGAATACAAAATTTATTATTTTGTCTAGTGATGAATATAAACGGGGAAATTATGGTGCTGTTTTAAGATGTGGTGATTTTGTACCTGAATCAATAGAACAGAAAAAATATTTTAAACCAAAGTATTATGTAATACTCGAACACACGGGTAACCACTATAAATTAATTACATACAAAGATAAACATATATATAGATTCCACGATATCCCTTTTGGTATGAGAAGAAGAATAGTTGAAAAATGTATGAAATCAAAGGGTAAATCTCTTTATAATTATATTCCAAAATTCGCAAAAATGATAGGTGAAACGATTGAAATACCCAAGAAAGAAGAGCCCGTCGCTCTGAAAATTGATTCATCGATAATAGTAGTTGAAACAGAGACATCAAAAGAAGACAACGAAGACGGAGAAATAGTAATGCAAACTCCAACACCCCAAGATGAAAATTTATTTAATGACGATACTGTATTTTATTTCCGTGAAGGGTCTGCTAACAAAAAACCTGGAAAAGCTGTTGGGAAAACTATGCATGAAAAGATTAAAGATGAAGCCAAATTTAAAGATTTAGAAAAAATTAAAGATTGGAGAAAGGTATTATCAAATATGCATTATAATGGAGCAGACTATGTTGAACGTGTAGAAGGAGGGGGGATTGAACCATTATTTGAACTTGATGGATTAAAATGGGCTTCAGTAGAACATTATTATCACGCAAATAAATTCAAGAAAAATACTCCGGACTATTACAAAAAATTTGCTATTGATTCAGGATCAGCTTTTGCTTTTGAACCAAAGAAAGCTTTAGGAGCAGGAGGAAAAGGTGGAAAAGTTAGAGAGAAAAACCCCGAAACTAAAAAGGTAAAAATAATATTTAGTCGTCCTAGAGATATAGTTATGGATGAAGATTTCTTTGATGGTAAAAATCCTGAACTGGTAATGGAAAGAGCTCAACAGGCAAAATATGAACAAGATGATTTATCTAAACGCGTATTACTTGCTACAAAAGATGCCAAACTGGTTCATCATATAAAACCAAGAGGAGCACCAAAACCTTCAATTGTATTTTATAATACTATGAGAGTAAGACATCGACTGAAAAAAAAGAACTAATAAATTTATAATGTCAATATAATATAAATTTATGAATACATTTTTTAATAAGTTTAATGGTGGAAGAAAAACAAAAAAAAAGAAAAGAAATTTAAAGAGAAAAAAGACTAGAAAAAAGAAGGATATAAAATTTACAGATACAACTTATCCTTATAGAAATATATCAAATCAGGAAGCTATTAATGATTTTTTAGCTTTGAAAAAAATAGTTCAGGGGACAATTAACCCTCGTTCAATATCTGGTAATAAAACGGTTGATTGGGGAACTGAAAAGGCACGTAGAAAAACTAAATACAGGAATAAATCATTTATTGAAATGTGGGACAATAAAGAAAGAAGGAAAAAAATGTTAGAATTTGCGAAAAGATTAAAGAAAAAACAACCGAAAAGATCAATAGTATCTTCTATAAGAAGTGCGATAGATTTACAATGGGGTACCGTAAATACTATGAGAGCTGCCGCAGCTGCGCAAATGTATAAAAAATATGGAGCAACTAGAGTATTAGATTTTACTGCTGGATGGGGAGCAAGAATGATAGCAGCGATGGCTCTGGATATTGATTATATAGGCATTGATACCAATAAAGCATTAATACCTGGTTACAACAAAATTATAAAATTATTGAAACCATATACAAAAAGTAAGGTAAAAATGATATGGAAAGAAGCTCAAAAAGTGGATTATTCAAAATTAGGTAAATATGATTATGTATTTACATCACCACCTTATGAATATTTAGAAGCATATGAAAATATGACTAACTATGAAAATAAAGGTAGTAAAATAAAACAACCATCAAGTTCTAACACAATTAAAATAGATGATTCGGCGAAGTTTTATGATGAATTTTTAGTCCCAACATTGAAAAAAGCATATAAATATTTACCAAAAAATAAGTTTATTTGTTTAAATATGCCTGATATAATGTATGATAAAATAAAAAAGCGATGGAAAGGCGTGACAAAAAAGGAAACATATGAAATTATAAAAAGAACAGGTGGCCCTGTTGGAAAAGATAGAAGAGGAAAGGAACTTATTTTTTGTTGGAAAAAAAGATAAAAATAACACTATAATATATATCATAATGTCATTTACAGAAAAAAGTGAAAATTTGATAAAGGGTTTTGTGAAAGAGTTTGAAAATTATTGTGTTAAAAAATCACAATCAACTCAAAATAGAACCGATAATATTTTAAAAACAGTTTTTCATGATATTAAAAGTGCAGACCAATTTGTTGAATTGTCAGAAAAAAGGAAAAAAATACAAATAAATGTAAAAGAGATCAAATCATTACGAGAATTACCTAAAACAGAACTGATGGATAGTAATTTTATGCCTGGACCAATCAAAGATGATATTTTATACAATATTTTAGGTTATATGAAAGCAAGTATAAATATAAACGGTATCGATGTAAATATTTATTATGCATTTTTTAAAAAGTCAGATTTTAATCAATTAAAAAAGATAAAAAAGGAGATATATGAAGCTATAAAAATAATAAAGGTTTGTTCTTCGTATTCAAAATTAAAATCAATTAAATCGTTGAATGTTTATTTGTATTTAACAAAGGCTGAAAAGAAAATTCCAAAGAACCCTGTAATGGTATTGGGTCCTAATAATTGTAATTCTGCTGTCACTTTTGCTTGTGCTACAAAAGGTAGATTAATGATTTACAGAAAAGAAGAATGGAAAAAGGTCTTGGTACATGAATTATTTCATAGTCTTTGTTTGGATTTTTCGGGTATTAGATATAATAATTTAAAAAATAAAATAAAAAAAATATTTGATGTAAAAAGTGATTTTGAAATAAGTGAATCTTATAGTGAATTTTGGGCAACTATATTGAATAGTTGTTTTATTAGTTATAATTTACTGGATGATATAGATGATATAGATACTTTTTTATTATTCGCAGATTTTTGTATACAATTGGAGAGAATATTTTCATTATTTCAAATGACAAAATTGTTACATTTTATGGGATTGAGATATACAAATTTATATAAGGCTGATGAATTAAGTTCAGGGTTTAGAAAAATATTATATAAAGAAGATACAAATGTGTTGTGTTATTATGTAATAAAAACATTATTGTTGTTTTATAAGGATGATTTTTTAAAATGGTGTATGATGAATAATAATAATATAATAAGATTTGATAAAAACGAACAAAATTTAGATAACTTTTATAAATTCATTAAACAAAAATATAACGCGGAGTTTTTCGATACCTCTGTTAATAAAATGGAATTATTTTTTAAAAAAATGCGTGGTCCTTTTATTAAAAATATAAATAGCGACCTAGTTGACACAAGTAGGATGACTATATGTGAAAATTGATTGTATGTTATATTATAAATAAGGTATGAAACAAATGGGCGTAAAACTATTATCTAAATTATTGAAAACGGAATGTTACGATCAAACAAAACAAGTTCATTTATCTAGTTTATTTGGAAAAAAAATTTGTATAGATGTGAGTATATACTTATATAGATATAAAGGTCAAAATACGTTAATAGAAAGCTTTTATACTATGTGTTCGTTATTCAAACAATATAACATCGTACCTATATTTATATTTGATGGTAAGCCTCCTGAAAGTAAGAAAGCAGAATTAACAAAAAGACGAGAAAAAAGAGAAGAATGTTTAAAAAAATATGAAGAGTTGAAAAAAAGTTTAGATAATAATATAAATAAGGAACAAGAAAGGGAATTAAATTATTTGAAAAGGAGTATGACAAAAATTACTTGGGAAGATGTAAATATAATTCAAAGATTATTTGATTCCTATGGTATTAAATATATGACAGCAAATGGCGAGGCAGATGTTCTTTGTGCTAGTTTAGTTTTAAAGAAAAAGGTGTATGCTGTATTAACCGAAGATATGGATTTATTTGCTTATACATGTCCTATTGTTTTAAGATATTTTAGTCTAGCAAACCATAGTTGTATATTATATGACTTAAAAAAAATCTTAACAAAATTAAATATTAGCAAGGAAAATTTCCAGATACTATGTGTTTTGGCAGGAAATGATTATTATAATAGTAATAATAATATTTTCCATTATTTAAAATTATACTGTAAATATAAAAAATCTTCAGTAAATATAGATTTTATAGACTGGTTACTGAATGTAAATCATATTGATAGTGGTGATAAGATGGAAATATTAAATACAGTAGATATTTATAAAAATGTAAAAAAGGAACTAGTAAATTATCCTTATACAAATATTAAATTTGGTTCGGTTGATAGACAAGAATTGTATTCTATTTTAGAAGAAGATAGGTTCGTATTTTAATTATATAAAAAATATATGTTTTTTATATGAAGTTAAAGTTAATAACTTGGAACATTAATTTTATTCATGATAGTTGGATAGAAAGACTAGCTAATATTAATAAGATATTAGAAAAGGAGACTGAAACAACAGATATTATAGCAATACAAGAGGCCACTTTACCTTTCAATAATAAAATAAAAGAATTACACACATTTCTTGAAAAAAAGAATATAAATTATTTTGATACATCTTTAATGGAGAGAAATATAGTGTATAAATATGTTCTTGAATATTTTCCAAAATATAAAAAATATATATTTTCTTCTTTTGAATTTTTGATGAACAAGTCGTTGTGGGTATGTGGATATATATTTTCCAATTGGGGTGAATATATGAAGAATTTATATTTTAAATATCCGTATTTGTGTTTGGTCATTAGTTTGGTTTGTATTCCAATATTTTTTATTACCTTTTGTTTTATTGGTTTGTTAACAGTAGTAAGTAAGCGTATCAAGACGTCTGTAAAATCAAAATATATAGGAAATAGAATTATTCAATACTTCGATTTTGATTATAATAAAAAGGATATTAGATTCGTCCACGTTCATTTACCCCCAGGTAATACATTAATTAATAAGGAGAAAAGATTAGACGATATTAAAGAAATTGTTAATTTTTGTAAAAAGAAAAAGAATGTTATAATTGCGGGAGATTTCAATGATACGTCATCATCAAAGATGTATAAATATATGATAAAAAATAATTATAAAAGTTCTGTTATGGAGGCACTTGGAAAAGAAATAAAAACTTTTCCAAGTAAAAACCCAATTAAATGTATCGATTATATTATGATAAAAGGTGATATTGGTGTTACAAGTGCTATTATTTTTGGAAATGCGAAAGCTAGTGATCACAAGGGTATAAAAGTTGAATTAGATATATAAGTATTTGAATAATAAAACAATCATAAAATTTTTTAAAATATTATGATTTATAATTAAGCTGACTCGGGTAATTTCTTACCGGCCTTTGCGAAATGGGGGCTCATATAACGTTGAAGATTGAAGTAAGTAAGCTCGTCTTCCTTTTTAAGCTTGAGAAGCTTGCGGAGTTTGGCATCGGCAAGGATGCGACGTCCATTCTTAGGATCTTGAAGCTTGTGAGCGCGGATATAAGTGTTAATCTCGCGAGTCACTTCTGTGCGGGCCATCTCTGTACCCTTTTCTTTTCCAAGGAAATTTGCTAGCTCCATGCTGATCTTGGTCGGTTTAACAAATCCACTTGGTGCGCGATTTCCAGACTTGCGTTTCTTGCGACCAGCCTTCAGTGCCTGCTTAAGCTCTCGATCAGAACGCTTGTTAAGAGCACGGACCTGGGCGGTCACGGAAGTAAGTTGGGATCGAAAAGCACTAAGCTGGGCTAGAAGTGCGGTGAACTGGTCGCCAAGAGTTGGTGTGGCAACCTCTTTCGTAGCGGGGGTAGCAGCGGCTGTAGCTGGGGCAACTGGGGCAGCTGCGGCAACAACAACCTTTGGGGTTGGAACGGGGGTGGCCTTTTTAGAGGCGGTTTTTTTGGAAGTTTTCTTAGAGACTTTTTTGGAAGGCATCTTATGAACTATTATATATACTCCTTTTTAAGTCCTTTAGTGATAAATAATATATTATTATTGTTTTTCGCGTCTAATATGCTGTTATATTAATATATTTATGTTTGGTTTTGAACGAATGATTCATACAACCAAGGTAAGGAAGTTGCAGCATCATGATTAACGGTTGTAAGGGCGCCTAGTATATAATAAGTACCTAATGCTCGAGCATCATTATCTATACCTTTTGTTATGAAAATTTCAATAATATCTAATACTCTTTTTCTCATTACTTCATAACATTTATGTAATAGAACAGGTATATTTAATGTGAAAAAAGGGTCTCCATATTGCGGATTGATTTTTCTCTTTGTATCATTTGAAATTTGAGCACGATATTGCCAGATATCCAATAATTCTCGCACAAATCTTTTTAAATGGTGTCTATCTAGATTTAAATACCATTTTGAATCTGTTATAAATCCATATCCGTCTATTTGTTGAAATAGATTTATTGCTCTCATTTCTACTTGCTTTTCTTGTGAAAAATTACTTAAATCATTATCCAATTCTATATTAATTTTTATGCCATTTAATTTACTTATCTTTATAATATGTTTAATATCATTATAAATTTTTTGTACTGGTAGTTCTTTCCTGTTGTATGGGTTTTTTTTTTGCTTTTCCTTTACTATCATATTATATAAAGAACAAATATCAAATCCATAAACAAAACCATCGTCGTCTTTAAAACTATAGAATTGTGACTTATCTAAATCTTTTAAATTATCCAATGTATAAAAATCAGTTTCGTTAACACAATTACTCTTTACACCAGGACCTTTTAATTTATCAAGATATCTTACTAAATGACCTCTAAAAACACACTGAATCTTTAATGCAAATGTTGAAAATTTCAAATAATTATACACTCTGAATATTAACTCTTTTTTATTACCACTTTTTTTTAGTTTATAAAATCTACATATACTTTTCAACTGACTAACATTATAATTTTTTTCTGTTAATTCATGATAATTTTTATAATCTAATATTTCAAAATTTTCAATACTTACCTTCTTTCTCTTGTTTTTTTGTATTGGTGGTTGTTCAAAAATACATTCTTTTAAATATGTTTTCGGTGATCTAGTTTCAGCTTTTATATTGTAGTTGTTAATTTTAATGTTTTGTGGGGGTTTTTTTTTGAAAATTGGTGATGATGTCATTTATTATAAATTAGTAATATTTTTTTAATTATCTTTGATATATATTAAATAATTAAAATACTTATCATTTTACAAAAATACTTTAAGATAACTACAAAGGTAATTTAATGAATCATAATATTTTATATGTATTCGTGTTATTATTTTCAACTGTATATAGTACTAATTTGGCCGGATGTAGAAAAATTGGAGAAATAAGTAATAATATTAATAACCAACCTCTTTATTCAACTGGTCTTTATATGTGTCTTGAATTATCCGATCAAAATTTATTAGGCGATAAAATAAATAACAATTTAGTTTTTTCGGAAACAAATAATTTAAAACCAATAACAAATCTCTCCACTTCCAAAATTCTAAACTCTAAAAATTTAACTAATACAACAAATAAATTTAATGCTTCTTATATAACAGAAGAAGTTCAAAAAAATATAACAAATAATGGTCCTTCTATTATATCATCGCCTTCGCCTGTTATATCATCGCCTTCGCCTGTTATATCATCTCCTTCGCCTGTTATATCATCGCCTTCGCCTGTTATTTCATCGCCTTCGCCTGTTGTATCACCACCCGTTATAACATCACCTTCGCCTATTGTATCACCACCTGTTATATCATCACCTTCATCTGTTATTTCGCCCTCACCTATATTATCTTCATCTATTAACCCTACTCCTAAAATACCTGAAGAAGTCAATATAAGTCCTTCTATAGTTAATTTAACTTCTAAAAATAATACAAAAGATTTAATTGATATGGAAATAAATCCATTATTACCTACAGTGATTACTTTATCGTCAATATTAGTAATAGTTTCTTGTATTTTATTGGGAAGATATATATATAATAAAAAAAGAGAACACAAGGTATTTACAAGTAAAAATAATGAATCACCACAAAAAACTGATAATAATATAGAATCTGATATCGAAACTGGAGAGAAAAAGAGAGTTGATACGCAATTATTTTCACACAAAAATAATATGAAATCAAAATTACACTCGATTAAAAGGTTTAAAACAAGGGGTAAAATAGCCAGGAATAATAAAGAAAAAAATAAAAGACCAATGCCACCAGATAGTAATCAAGAGAAACTCTCTGAAAAAAATCAAAAAAAAAGAGTAAGAGAAATATTAATAGAACGATCGAAAAAACTACCTGGCGGTGAAAATAATAAAAATATTAAAAAATTATTAACAAGATTATCAGTGAATGAAACAAAAAACTCTATAGAAAAATTAGATCATATTGATATAATTAATAACGCACCTATTAATCCACCACCACCACTGCCACCACTGCCACCACTGCCCCAAGAAGATATCACTATAAAAAGTCAAGACTCTCATGCTATTTATCAAAATCCTAATAATAACTTGTCCCCCAAGATGCTTGTAAATGACATAAATCGGTAACTATTATACAAATATACACCAGTTATGGTCTTATTTGTAACAAGATAGGGCAATAGCTTATTTTAATATCTGAAAATTGATTTAAAGATATCCGCAATATATTAAAGTATATTAAGATGTCAGCACAGCAATTATTCGTAAAAGCTAAAGAGTTCACTCCTTCTACCGTCACGTATGACGAACCTCAAACTAACAAGCGAGGTGGTAAATCAGTAAATATTCGACTTAACGGTCAGCCAATTGTTCTACAAATCCCTATGATGTTAACTTGGGGAGTAAATGAGTGGGTTGATGAGAATAACGGTTCATGTAAATACGATATGGCTCTACAGTTTGATCCGCAGACTAGTGATTCTCAAACAAAATTCCTTTCAGCTATGAAAGAATTTCAAGAGAAGGTAGCAAATGATGCGGTTACTAATTGTAAAAAATGGTTTGGCAAGAAAATGAGCCGCGAGGTTGTGGATGCTCTTATGTACCCTATGCTTAAGTATCGTAAGGACAAGGCAACGGGTGAGCCAGATTATACCGCAAATCCTACCATGAAGCTTAAGGTTCCATTTTGGGAGGGCAGGTTTAATGTTGAGGTTTATGGGATGGACCGTAAGCCACTTTATCTTCCTCCTAAATTTGGCAAGGGTTCAGAGGGAAATAAGGCACCTAATCAAGAT
>Ga0115003_10001362_pt1 | contig 21394 bp, 18 predicted proteins | sample ArcticOcean_MG_C_7_FD_88736 | JGI IMG/M metagenome (GOLD analysis project Ga0115003, IMG submission 88736) | Marine microbial communities from western Arctic Ocean - ArcticOcean_MG_CB11_88 | ecosystem: Environmental > Aquatic > Marine > Oceanic | place: Arctic Ocean: Canada Basin | collected... | reverse complement strand
TCACCCAATCGATCGCCGAGCCCGAATGGCCTGTATCCGGTGACCGACCGATCGTCTTCTTGTTAGACGCGGCCTCGTCTCTTGAAGAAGCGATCCTGCGCGACTGGATCGAACGCGCGCGCCCCGAAAGTGTTGCGTCCAGTTCGCATGAGGCGATCACGATCGTGTCTTCTCGTCGGCCGAGAGGAACCAAGCTTGGCTCCCTCGAACCCGCTCTCGCGACTTCGAGTGATCCACTTCTCGCACCTCTGCGCGTGCTTTGGTTGCCCAAAGAGCGGGAAGGCAAACGCGTCGCGAGCTTGCGCGACATTTTGCGCTTCGGCGACCCGCGCGACCCCGGCCGCATTCGCGCAGCCTACGTCTACCGATTCGAAAAGGATCGGGTTTGCATCGTGGCGGCGGAGCCTGCACCCGCGTCTAATCTGCGTGAGCGTTGGCGCGCCGCCGCCGGTCGAGACGTTGCCGAAACCGTGGGTCTGGCGCACTACGTGGCAAAGCAAGCGGCTCTCGCTCTTGACCGCGCAGAGCGCAAAGTTCGCGGTGCGCGTTACAAGGTCCCGCGCTTCCTTCACGAAGAAATCTTAACCCGTCCTTCATTTCTTGGCGGTCTCGACACCCTCGCGCGAGAAGAGGAAGTGGCAGCTCCCGTCGTTCGTCGCAAGGCGGAGCGGTATTTGAAAGAAATTGCTGCGAATCACAGCCCACTGATGATCGACATCTTCGCTCAACTCAGTCGTTCGTCCTCAACTCGTGGTTACGAAGGACTTCGCTTCGATTCGGAAGAGATCGAGGTCGTACGCAAACTTGCCCAGCAGCACTCGGTGGTCTTTATCCCGACCCATAAATCGAACCTCGATCACATGGTGATGTTTCGAGTACTCCACGAAGACGGGATGCCGCCAAGCCATACGGCGGGTGGCATCAATATGAACTTCTTCCCGACGGGCCCAATTGCGCGGCGTGCGGGCATCTTCTTCATCCGACGCAGCTTTAACGACAATCAAATCTACAAGTTCGTCCTGCGCGCCTACATCGATTTTCTGATCGAGAAACGCTTTCCGATCGAATGGTTTATCGAGGGTGGCCGGTCGCGCATCGGAAAGCTTCTGCCGCCGCGGTACGGGATGCTCTCATACGTCGTCGATTCGTACCGTCGCGGCAAGAGCGAAGACGTGATCTTGATTCCAGTTTCGATCGCGTATGACCAGATTTCAGAGGTCGGAGATTACTCACGCGAAGAACGCGGCGGTGTAAAAGAGGCGGAAGGTTTCTCTTGGCTCGTCAAGTTCTTGCGTCGGCTCGGGCACAAATATGGCCACATCGACCTGCGTTTCGGCGAGCCCTTGTCACTGCGTGCCGCCCTTGGGCCACCTGGTGACGGCGAAGGAGATGAGAGGTTCGACAAGCTCACGGTGCCCAAGCTCGCTTTCGAAGTGTGCGCTCGTATGAATCGCGTGACGCCCATTACCCCGATTTCTTTAGGGATGGTGGCGCTGCTCGGTTGTGGCGATCGCGCAATGAGCCTGCCGGAAATACAACTCTCGCTTCACTACTTGGTTGAGTTTGTGACGAAGCGGGGCTTCCCGACGACCACGAAACTTTCACTAAGCACCCACGACGAAATTCAGCAAACCCTCGACCCGTTGGTCGAAAGCGGCGTACTTGCGCGGTTCGATGAAGGGCCCGAGGTCATCTATTCGATCGCGTCAGAGCAACATCTTTCTGCGGCGTACTATCGAAATACGATGATCCACTTCTTGCTCAACAGCGCCATCGTGGAACTGGCGCTCTTGCGCGCGTCGGAATGTGAAACTGGGGACTGCCGCGCAGCGTTCTGGAACGAAGCGATGTTGATGCGCGATCTGCTGAAGTTCGACTTCTTTTTCTCGGAAAAAGACGAATACCACGAAGAGATCAAGAGCGAGCTGTCACTCCATACGCAGGCTTGGGAACAAGCGATCGCGCACCCGGGCGCTGCCCGAGAGTTGCTTGAACAGATTCGGCCATTTCATGCGCACCGCACCTTACGTTCATTTCTCGAGGCCTATCAGGTGGTGGCCGATCGTTTGTTAATGCACGGCAGCGAATCGGTGGAAGATGAAGCTGCCTTGCTACGCGACTGCATGGTCTGGGGTAAGCAATACACGCTCCAGCGGCGTATTCGTAGCGCGGAGTCAGTGTCCAAGCTTTTGCTCAAGAACGGAATCAGCCTGGCGCGCAACCGTGGGCTGCTTGAGGGTGAAACCGAGGCGTTGTCCCTTGGAAGAAAGCGGCTCGTCGAAGAGTTGCGTGAATCGATCAGGCGCGTCAATGTCATTGATGCACTGGCGTCTGCTCGACGGGCCGGCGCGCTCGACTAACTCCCTCTCCCAAATGCGAGATCGAGCGGAAGGAAGCCAATTTTGTCCGAAGCTGATTACGAACGGCTGTTGGCGATGGAAACTTCGTTTCTCGTGCTTGAGAAGCCGTCGCGTCGACTACAGGTTTCCGCGACGCTGATCTGCAAAACCGGTCCGATGCGGATCGACCGCTTTGGGTGTTGCACTCGTGAGCGATGACGGCACTCTTTGTTGAGGGTTCAACGCCGACTATGAATGGGTGCCGGACCTAGACACGTTTGCAGACTTGATCGTGTCTTCCTTTTACCAACTCGCCGAAGCGGCGGGCGTGACCGTTTAAGCGTAGAAGGCTCGCAAGCCGGGCACAGAATTTGACCCCCCAGGAGTATCTGAAATGGCATCGCGTAGAGAACTCACCCGGCTGATCGACCGCGGGCCTAGCGGCCCGAAGATCGGCGCGTTTTTTGATGTGGACCGCACGCTTCTTGCGGGCTTCTCGGCGATGGCATTTATGCGCGACAAGTTTTCCACCGAAGGCATCGACATCGGCAAGACCATTACGTCGCTTGGTGGCGCCCTTCGATTTGGAATGAATCAATCGAGTTTCCCAACGTTTCTCGAAGAATCGTCCGGAGACTTGGTCGGATTGAGTGAAGACGAACTCGCGGCGGTTGGCGAACGAGTCTTCAACCAGCGACTGGTCACCGACATCTATCCCGAGAGCCGCGCGCTCGTTGAGGCCCATCAGAAACGCGGTCACACGGTCGCGATCATTTCGTCGGCGACCCATTTCCAGATCGATGATCTCGCCCGGGAACTCGGAATCGAACACGTTCTCTGTACAGAACTAGAATTCGTAAACGGCAAGTTCACCGGCAACGTGGTTCGCCCGGCGTGCTTCCGCGAAGGTAAGGCCAAGGCAGGTCGTGATCTCGCCGAAGAGTTCGACCTCGATTTGCACCAGAGTTATTTCTACACCGACAGTCGCGACGATGTGCCTCTCCTCGACATTGTTGGGAACCCGCGGCTCGTGAACCCGGACAGTGAGCTTTCGCAGATCGGCAGTCGCAATGGCTGGCCCGTGTATCGCTTCCGAAGTCGAGGCCGCCCGAGTTGGCGCGAAATCGCAGGGCTTGCCGCGTCGATGAGCGCCCTTGGGCCGGCGGCCATGATCGGCGTTCCGGCGGCGATCGCGAGCGGGAACCTGCGGCGAGGCATGGACATGATGATGTCGACTTACGCCGACCTTTCGAACGCACTGACGGGCGTCGAGGTTCAGGTCGAAGGCGAAGAACATCTTTGGTCTCATCGTCCCGCGGTCTTCATCTTTAATCATCAGAGTGGTCTCGACGCGCTACTCATGGCTCGGCTCTTGAGACGAGACGTGGTCGGCGTTGCCAAACAAGAGCTCAAGGACACGCCCATTCTCGGGCAAATGATGCAGTTGGCGGGCACTGTTTTTGTGGAACGTGGTGACAAGGGAAAGGCCGTAGAGTCTCTCCAGAGTGCGGAAGACGCTGTGCGTCAGGGGCTGTCGATCGTGATCGCGCCGGAGGGGACCCGCAGCGCGACCAAGCGCTTGGGACCCTTCAAGAAGGGTGCGTTTCGCATGGCAATGTCCACCGGCGTGCCAATTGTCCCTGTTGTGTTGAAGAACGCGCTCGATGCGCTGCCTCGCCATGGTCTGGTGGTGCGAGCCGCGACGGTGGAAGTGGTCGTCATGCCTCCGATTCCGACCGACGACTGGACCCTCGAAAATCTCAACGACCGAATCGCCGAAGTCCATGCGCGATACCGGAAGATCCTGTCCGACGATTAGGCGCCCGAACCAAGGAAGTGGCAACGGTGGGTCCCGCCGACATCGTCACAAACGGCGACTCTCACAATCGCTCAAGTTAACGGGGGTCGACGTGCGCGCGGGCTTCCTTCGCAATTGCCAGTTCTTCGTTCGAAGCGATGACGTAGACCGCGACTCGCGAAGTCGCAGTCGTAATCGTGCCTTCGGATCCGACGCAGTCCGCGTTCGCCGTCGCGTCAAGTTCGATTCCGAGCCCCTCAAGCCCTTCGAGGATTCTCGAACGAAGCGCCGGGCTGTTTTCTCCGGCACCTCCAGTCAGCACGATCGCATCGGCGCCACCAAGCGTCACGAGGTGCCCACCGATGTACTTGCGCACGCGATGAGCAAAGACGGAAAGGGCGAGTTCGGCGCGTTTGTTTCCCGCGCTCGCCTTCTCGACTAACTCTCGCATGTCTCCGCTGATGCCCGAAAGCCCGAGTAAGCCGCTTTCGTTCAACAGCACATCTTCGACCGCTTGTGTGCTCATGCCTTGCGTGCGCGCTAGAAGCCCAACGATGCCCGGGTCGATGTCTCCAGAACGCGTGGCCATGACCAACCCTTCCAGTGGCGTCATTCCCATCGAAGTGTCGATCGAACGACCGTCGCGCACGGCAGCCGTTGAACACCCGGCACCGAGGTGGCAGGTAATGATGCGACTCGAACTGGCAACGCGCCCCAGTCGCTCAATGGCGCGAGCGGAAACGCTGCGGTGTGAACTGCCGTGGAAGCCGTAACGGCGAACGCCGAACGCTGTGTAGTAGTGGTAGGGAAGCGCGTAGGTAAAAGCGGCTTCGGGCAGGGTCTGATGAAACGCGGTGTCGAATACCGCAACGTGTCGCGCCTTGGGGAAGCGTTTTCGAGCGGCGCGAATTCCAATGAGACACAGCGGATTGTGGAGAGGTGCTAAGGGGACGAGGTCTTCAATGGCGCGCTCGGTGTCGTCGTCGATCAACGTCGCTTCACAAAATGTTTCTCCACCGTGGACGACGCGATGCCCGACGCAGTCGATGTCGGCGGCGCCCGCGATGTCATCGCAAATAGCGTCAAACGCGGCGGCGTGGTCCGCACTCGCCAACACTCTTGAAGAGACGCGAGTGCCAAGCGTGGCGTTCAGACGCGCGTCGGCTGTACCGATCGCGTCGACGCTGGCCTTCGCGATGAGCTCATGCTCTTTTCCAAATAGGGAACACTTGAGTGACGAACTCCCACTATTGACGACAAGGGTTTTCACGCGCGCGGGAACTGGCTTTCGATTCCGGCCACGAGCGTGTCGACTAAGAGACTCGCTTCGTCATCCGAGATCACGTAGGGCGGGGCCACGATCACAATGTTGGCCTGGCCGGGAGTCACGGGCGTTGTACGTCCAACAATGACGCCAAGCTCGCTGCACTTCCGGACGATTCCGCCAACTTTTTCATTTGCCGCTGGTTTCTTGCTCTGTAAATCAGAAACCAGTTCGACACCGACGAGAAGACCTTTGCCGCGTACCTCGCCGATGTTGGGATGACCCGCGAGTTGTCGCTGAAGCTTCGTGAGCACTGTTTTCCCGACGACGTTTACACGTTCGACCAATTGCTCGCGCTCGACGATCTCGAGATTGCGCAGTGCAACTGCTGTTGCGACAGGGTGCCCCCCGTACGTATTCACGTGCCGGAAGTGACGACCGCTTTCGGCTTCGCCATCGAATGCTTCGAAGACATCGCGCCGTGCCACGAGGGCGGCGATCGGCATGTAGCCACTCGCGATTCCCTTCGCGAACGTGATGATGTCTGCTTCCACACCCCAATGCTGATGCGCAAACATTTTGCCGGTGCGTCCAAAGCCCGACACGACTTCGTCGAGAATCAACAGCACACCATATCGGGTGCAAATCTCGCGAACCTTGGGCAAGTAATCGTCCGGTGGGATCAGTACGCCACCGCCTGCGATGACTGGTTCCATGATGAACGCTGCAACGGTTTCGGGACCTTCGTTCAGAATGGCTTCTTCAAGTCGGTCAGCGCAGTCGTTGATGCCGCGGTATGGGTCCGGGGCGTCGGTAAAGACGAAGCCTGGAAGCAGGGGTTCGTAGCCTTCGCGTCGCTCCCACTGGCCCGTCGCGCTCAGCGCCCCCATCGTGTTGCCGTGATAGCCTCGATGTCGCGCGATGATCTTGTAGCGACCGGGTCCGCCGCCGTCTTTACGTTGTGCTTGGAACTGACGCGCCATCTTGAAAGCGGCTTCGTTGGCTTCCGAGCCACTGTTGGTGAAGTAGACGCGACCGGGGTAGCCGAGGAGGTCGACCAACTTTGCAGCGAGTCGGATCGCGGGTTCATGGGTCATCGTCATGGGCGCGTAAGAAAGCTTGGCCATTTGTTCGCGCGCGACATCGGCGAGTTCTTCTCGGCCATGGCCCACGTTGACGCACCACAAGCCCGACGTGCCGTCGAGCCAACGGTTGCCGTCAGCGTCGTAAATGAAGCATCCCTCGCCGCGTTCGATAAAGCGGGGCGGCGTGACGTCGATGTTTCGATGTTGTGTCAGCGGGTGCCAAAGGCACTCGGCGTCGAGGGCTTTGAGTTCGCTGATGGAATTGCTCATGGTTTTCTCCTGAAGCGAAACCCGCCCAGAGCTTGGCCAGGGCGGAACGCGAGTTTAAGCATTTTGCGACCTCGCGAAACAAAATTCTAGGCGATCAATCACCTCTAACGAAAGGTGACGAAAGTAAGACAATTTGCAGCCTCCAAGGTCGATTGGACCCGCCCCGTTGCCGAAATGCTGCGTCTTGGTTCCGGAAGAGATTCTAAATTGATTGGGGTATCGTCGCGCCTGCCAAAAGAAGCAGACCCGGCCAGGCGCGCCCGCCGGCCGAATCGAAGCTTAGGACCGGCAGTACCAAGCGCTCCCTCGATGGTGGCGCACGCCCAAGACTAAACACTTTCTTCGGACACCAGAACGTCCGGACCGCACAAGGAGCAACAAAGATCATGCCCAGCGTAATTGCAAACCTGAAAATTAAAGAAGACAAGATCGAAGAAGCCAAAGTTGCATTGAAGCAACTCAGCGAAGAAACCCTCGCGAATGAATCTGGAACGCTTGTCTACACCGTGCATCAGCGCACAGACGATCCGGCCACGTTCGTGTTTTACGAAAAGTACGAGAGCGAAGAAGCCTTCGAAATTCATGGCAAGAACCTGGCGTCCAAGGCCGCGGTTTTCGGCGGCCTCCTTGCCGGCGCTCCCGAGATCATCATGATCGACGAAGTCTGAGCAGTCGCTCGACGCAATACCAAACGCAACACCAAACGCAGATTACAATTATTAATCGAGGCGGCGCGATGAGCCGTATCTCATGGAGCACAGACCGTCATGTCCGAAAACGCGCAGAACGCATTCAATCTTTTCAAGGCAGTCGAAGGCAAAGAAGAAGCCACCGGGGAGTGGTTTGAAGTCACCCAAGAAATCGTGAATCAGTTTGCTGACGTCACACTCGACCATCAGTTCATTCACATCGACCCCGAGCGTGCGAAGCAGACTCCCTTTGGCGGTCCCATTGCGCACGGCTTCTTGACTCTTTCAATGCTGACGCATCTTGGCGCTTCAGCGAACCCTGAAAACCCGGACCCCAAGCGCCATGAAGGTTTGATGATGGGCGTCAACTACGGCTTCGAGAAGGTTCGCTTCATTAGCCCGGTGAAGGTGGGAAGCCGCATCCGTGCACACAAGCTTCTCTCGAAGGTTGAACTGAAGGGCAACGCCGTTCAGAGTACGCAGACGATGACAGTGGAGATCGACGGCTCAGACAAGCCCGCGTTGGTTGCGGACTGGCTCGTTCGCGCCGTGTATGCGTAGCGTGGGTTCGCGAACCGAAGTTGAACGTTCGAATCATTGTGATCTGAACCTCCAGCTTTCGAATTTCGCGTTCCTGGGTACGTCGCAAGCGGGTGCGCCGTACGAGGACTAGGACGTGTGGATCATCCATCGCGGTCCTCTCGTGCCCGAGTTCAAGCGCGCATTCTTGAAACGTGCAGGGGGTTGGGACGCCGAAGCAAGCCAAGTCGTGGAGCGGTTTTCGGCGACCGGTCTCTGCCATTTAAGTTTGTTTGTCGTCGCGAGTGCATCGAAGATTGCGCTGCGGCGTGTGATGGCGCTGAATTTGGCTGTGACATCACAGAGTTTTAGGCATCGAAAATGAGGCGGCCCGGTTACAAGAAGCTGGGGTTCGTCATTGCAAGCTAAACACTTTGAGCAGAAGGGGCGTCGAACGTGATGAGCATTCGAAATAATGCAGGCAAGGTCGCCTCAGTTTTGATTGTTGTACTGAGTTTGTTGGTCACGATTCCGGTTGCGTACGCCGGTGACGCGGACGCACTCGCGGCCACACTATCGAGTGGTGATCGCGCCGATGCCGACAAGGCGCGCGACGCCGGACGAAAGCCTGCCGACGTGGTGACGTTCCTGGGAGTGGCTTCCGGCATGACGGTCATAGACCTGATCGCGGCATCGGGCTACTACACCGAAGTTCTCTCTGTGGCGGTTGGTGAGAAGGGCAAGGTCTATGCGCAGAACGGCGCGTTCGTTTTGAAAATGCGCGAAGGTGCCAACGAGAAGGCGATCACGGAGAGGCTGGCAGGCAATCGGTTGCCCAATGTTGAACGCTTGAATCGCGAGATGACTGAACTGGGACTTGCGGCGGCCTCGGTCGACGTCGCGGTCACTGCGCTCAACTTCCATGACATTTACAACCGGGGCGGACCGGAAGCTGCCGCGGAGTTCCTTGGGCAAGTAAAGGTTGTGCTCAAATCAGGCGGCGTACTCGGCATCGTGGATCACGACGGTAACCCCGAGAACGACAACAAAGAACTGCACCGGATGACGAAGGCGCAGGCGGTGAAGTCAGTGACCGACGCGGGTTTTGAAATCGTTGCCGAAGGCGAAATGCTCCGGAATTCGGAAGACGATCGAGCCGCCTACGTTTTTGCCGAAGGAATGCGCGGAAACACCGATCGCTTCGTGTTGAAGGCGCGCAAGCCCTAGCGCGGGCTTACGCGTTGGCGCAGCTGCCTAGTGGTCTCGTTCGAGAGATAGCCACAAGCGCAACAGGTGTCGTTTGCGTTCGGGCTCGGGCCACTCTTCGTATTGGGTGCGCGCATGCAGCACGGTGTGATTCGAAACGAGTTGCACGTCTCCAGGCTCGAGGTCCATGTCGAGGTAGATGCCGGGCGTGAGCGCGATCTCTTCGTAAACTTCTAGAAGCTCGAGTTCCAACGCAGTGTGGGATGGGACGTCTTCGTGACGCTGGGCAGAGCGAAAGTAGTCACTGTGGTAAAAGGTGCGCAGGCGTCCATCGGCGTAGCGGGCTGGCGGGATCGGAAAGTGCCGAAACGGGTCCCCCGGTTTTGAGTCTCGAATGTCCAGCACCATGGGTTCGAACAGACGTGCGGCAAGGTCGGGGCGCGATGTCACAAGTTCATTGAACACCGTGACGCTACTCGCGATGCGGCTTTGACCGCCGCGCTTCGCTTTGTTCTTGCAGAGCAGTCCCACGACATCCGCTGCGTCGCAGTGATAGGCGATGTGGGCAGCGGTTTGATAGAGGCGCACGAACTCGTCGCTGAATTGAGCGCCGGTATCGCGCACGTGTCCGAGCAGGTCTCCAGCCGGGTTTTGTCCGCCGGGTTGTCCGAGGTGGAGGCCGAAGCTCCAGAAGAAGACTTCGCTGTAGGCGTCCGGCCAGTCGTTTACTGGGAGTCCGGTGACAAGCGCGAAGCCGCGCCCAGTGTCGAGGGTTTGGCGCAGCGAATCGATTGTTGTGCCCAAGCCCGGAAGTGGGAAGTCCTGCCGCAGCAACTCACCGGTGGGCTTGTCCGTCGCAAGTGCCGTGTCGATGGCATTTTCGATTTCGCGAATCGCGTTCGATGAAAGCGCTACGCGCCAAGAAGGATCACCCTGCATGGCATCGCCACGCCAAGCGGCCTCGCAGTCGACTGGTTTTTCGGGAACCGTGTCATGGGGGCGGCCGAAGTAGTGCCCAGACTGTTCTTGAAACGAGCGGTAGTTGGACATCAGGTCTCCCCATTCTACGCGGGCTTCCCCTTCGGGCTAACCATGAAACCGAATCAGCCCTTCTTGGGACATCGATGCCACCAGTTCGCCGCTCTCGGTATAGACCAAGCCCCGGTTGAAGCCGCGACCGCCGGCGGCCGCAGGCCCGTCTTGTACGAACAGCATCCATTCGTCTGCGCGAAAGTCGCGGTGAAACCAGATCGAGTGATCGAGGCTGGCCGCCTGAAACCGTTTGTCCATCCACGAGACGCCGTGAGGCAGCACGCAGGTGTCGAGAAGGTTCATGTCTGACACGTAGGCGAGTAGGCATTGGTGAAGGGCTCGATCGTCGGGAAGCGAACCGGCGGAGCGCACCCAAACGCCCATGAAGGGGGGGCGCTTCTCTGGGGCGAATTCGTCTACCGGGTCGATGATCTTTTGCTCAAAGGCGCGATCACCGTCGTACCAATGCTTGAATTCTTCCGGCGCACGTTTGCGCGTTTCGGCGCGAACGATTTCAGGGTCGGGCAAGTCATCAGGTCGCGGAACATCAGGCATCGGCATTTGATGCTCGAGACCCATTTCTTGTTTTTGAAATCCAACCGACATGGCAAATATCGCCTTGCCGTGTTGGATGGCGACGACGCGCCGAGTATTGAAACTCTTGCCGTCCCGAATACGATCCACTTCATAGAGGATGGGGGTCTTCGGATCCCCAGGCCGCAAAAAGTCGCCCTTCAGCGAATGCGCCACGCGATCTTCTTCGACCGTCCGCGTTGCGGCGACCAGTGCTTGCCCAACGACCTGGCCGCCGAACACCCGCTGCGAGTGTTCTTGTGGACTGCGCCCGCGAAACAGATTCAGCTCGATCCCTTCGAGGTCGAGCAGGTCGACCAACGATTCGAGGGTCGTCATGCGCTTGTCGACTGCGTGGGTTTGTCAGTGAAGGTGATCGGGATGCTGCCGGGGACGCGGAACAGCGATCGCCCCCATTCGGTGGTTTCATTTTCGAGCTTGAGATCATCGAAGCGTTCAACGAGAGCACGGATCGCGATCTGGGTTTCGAGGCGTGCGAGATGTGCACCCAGGCAGAAGTGTGCACCGCCACCAAACGAAAGGTGCGCCGGCGTGTCTTTGCCTTTGGTGTAGCGCGTGATGTCGAAGCGCTCTGGATCCTCGAAAACTTCGGGATCGCGATTCGCCGAAGCGAGGACTGCGATGACTTCGTTGTCGGCTGGGATCACGTAGTCACCGAAGGTGAGTGCTTTATGAGTCACCCGCACGCTGGCCACGATGGGGCCCGAATAGCGCAGGCATTCTTCGACGGCACTCTCGGCAAGTTCGGGGTGCGCACGAAGTTTCGCGAGCTCATCGGGGTGGCGGATCAACGTGGTGAGTCCATTGCCGATCAGGCCGATTGTCGTTTCGAAGCCCGCGATCAAGAGGCCAACAGATTGTGAAAGCAGTTCAAGCGGATCGAGCTTGTCGCCTTCTTCTTCAGCGGAAATGAGGACGCTCAATAGATCGTCGCCGAGATTCTTCCTGCGGCTTTCGATCAAGCTGTTGAAGTAGCCGATGAGGGACGCCGCGGCTGCTTCGACCTTCGCGGCAGTCTCGTCGTCGCCGATGCCGCGAATCGTGAGCAAGCCATGGGTGGCGTCTGCTGTCCACTGTGTGAAGTCTTCCTGGTCTTCTGGCGGGACACCTAGCAACTCACAGATTAACGTTGCTGGCACGGGTCGAGCGAGATCGCTCACGAGATCCATCTTGCCTGCCGGGGCGACGCGATCAAGCAGCCTGTGCGTGATGGCGTCGGCGCGCGGTCGCCATGCTTCGATCGCACGCGGCGTAAACGCTTTGCTCACGAGTTTACGCAGCCGTGTATGGGTGGGAGGGTCTTGGAGCAACATGAACAACCCACCGCCGGGCACTTGCTCGTCTTGGCCGGGAAGCAAGCCGCTGTTCAATCGCATGCCGGCGTCGGATGAACGCAGGACGCGATTGATATCGGCGTAGCGGGTAAGCCGCCAGTTGCCCTCTGGTGTCAGGTTGATGGGCTGAGTTTCACGCAGATGCTTGAAGGCCGAGTACGGATCTTCGACTTGCCCTTCAATGGGTTCGGACCCATACCAGCCGGGAATGGGGGTCGTGTCGCCAGACGGCGTCGAATGTGGTTGGGAAATGACGGATCTCCTTGGCGCGTCGCAAGCGAAGATTAGCGCAGTTGATATGCACCGAGGAACATCGTGCTGGAGGGCAATCGCTAAGAAAGAGAAAGCGAGCCGTTCGGCCCGGTCAGGACCGCGCGAAGTTTCGGCTCGTTGGCTTCTTTGATTTGCAGGGCGCAGCCTAGCGCGTCGAGGTCGGCAGTGATGGAACTGGGCGCAGGGTGTTCTGCCGAAAAGCTTATGAGTTCGCAAACGTCTTCAGCGTTGCTTGCTGCTTGCGTCGGATGACGTGCGTCGCCCCAGTCGATCACAAAAGGCACCAACCCGTCGCCACGCGGCGTCGGGTTGAGGGTGAGCTTCCAATTTAAAACCGTGCCGTCAGGCTCTTCGCGGGACATTGCCAGTACCACGCCAGGGTCGAAGCCAATGGCTCGCGCGAGTTCGACGTCGGCTTCGATTGCGCGGCTACGCGCCGCCCAGGTGACGAGCCGCGGCGCTTCGAGGGTATCCAGTCCAAACGGGCGTGGATGTTCGGGTGCTGTTCCGTCCGGGTCGCGTGCAATGAGTTCGAGGTAAGTGTCACCACGAAAGGGAAGGATGGCGTTGTGGGTTCCCATGCCCGTGTGTCGGCCGCCGAAGGCCGGGCTCACGCCGAGTGCGGAATCAAAAGATGCGATTGCCGCCGGGAGATCGGGGACGGCGTACACCAGGTGATCCAGGCGAAGTCGTTCCATTAAATGCCAGCTCCACAAAAAATCAATGTTCGGGCGCCACCCACTTTACCGGTTCGAAGAACTTCTGAATCTCAGGAAGGGCTTCCGACATCTGATGGCGCCCCCAATTGACCGCTTGGTCGAGTTCGTGTGGGGAGGGCAGCAGATTAACCGGCGAGAGAGTCGGGTGAAATTCGATTCGCTTCCCTGCGTAGCGTTGGTTTAGCGCGACCTGGTACGAAACGAGTTGGGTAATGGGCTGCATCCAAACGTGCCCGAGTCCGAACTGCGGATGGAAACAATCGAACGCCAAGATATAGGTGTTCCGCGTCCCGATCTTTCCGGCTTGAACTTGTTCCCAAGCCGTGCGCGACGGCACGTTGTTCGCGACACCACCGTCGACCAGCGCGCTGACGTCGTGTCGTTCGAGCAGCTCGGTGAGCGTCGCATTCATCTGCGGATCGTCCCGGGTCATGTCGTAGTGCAAGATGCCCGGAATGGCGGCCGAAAAACCAACCGCATCGATCGCGTTGAAGTGTTTGGTAAGCGAGTCGCCCCCAATGACGATTTCTTGTACCGCCAGAGGATTGATGAACCCCACCAGTTTGACTAGCTGCGATGCGATCTGCGCGCGCAATTGCAGCGCGGTGGGTCGCTTGTCTATGGGGAGGTGGTGAAGCAATGCTTTGTTCTTCGTGTCTTCGCCGAGAGCGTCACGACGCACGCCGGCGACTACGGTTTCGAAGGGAATCTCGAGATCGCTCAGCAGAAGCTCTCGTCGCTTGTTGCCGCGCAGTGTGGTTCCGAACGCTTCGTGGAGAAAAAGACGCATGATCCCCGGCATGCCGTACCGGCTATTGATGCTGACGAAGCGAAAAATCTCTTCGCGCTGCATCGACTTCGCGGTCAAAAGAGATTCGTCGAAGTCGAGCTCGCGACGGCGTGCGCGAAATAGACCGAGCACGGCGCCGATCGACGCACCGATGATGTAGCTGGGAACCAACCCTGCGTTTTGAAGGACTTCCCATGCGCCGAGATAGACGTAACCGGCACCGCCCCCTCCACCTGCGACGGTGACGAGGGTTTTGATCCCGAGTTCTTGATCGAGTTCGCGGGTGCTGAAGTTGTCGACGTACTTTTCGATGACTTCGTTGCGCGTCTTTTCGAGGGCCGGGAGCATCGAGTAGAGTGCTTGATTGGCGAGTTCGACCCGCTCGCGGCTGTTTTTCGTGTCGGTCAGGATCGGGCCGAGTGTCGTGAGCATACGTCGTCGCCAGCCCGCGAGTTGTGGGGACCGGACCTTGATGTCAGGTCGCTTGGTGCGGCCACCCTTTTTGGCGGCACCGGGCTGGAAGACATCAAGCGCCGCTAAAGCGAGGGCGTAGCGTAGGTGATGCTCGCTGCGTCGATTGATGACGCCCGGGTGTTCGAACAAGCCTTGAATCAGCTTGCTTTCCATTCGTTGCAAACGAAGGAGTTGTTCTTCCCGATCGGGAATGGATGGGGGCGACGAAGTCACGGAATCTCGATGATGGGGAGGGGCGTCGCGTGGCGCGGCCGCGCTCAAAGGAGACCAGAGTCTAGTCACAGTGAGAGATGGAGGCGAACGCTTTGTTTCGAAACACGGCAGATCTCGATCTTGGCGAATAGCAGGCCAGCGTGCATAATTATGTTCTGTTCGCTGCCAGTAGTCGGAATCGAGACCCCGAACCGTCGCGTGGCAACGCAGTACTGATCTGTCTCATTGGCAGTCAAGCGCATGACCGAACAAAGGATCAACATGCAACTCCGTGTTTCAGTTCTGGGTGCCGGTTCGTTTGGTACCACCATTGCGCATCTCGCGACCAACAACGCGCCGACGGTGCTGTGGTGCCGGCGCAAAGAAACCGCAGAAGAGATCAACGCGGAACACACCAATGACGCCTATTTACCAGGGCATCAAATCGCTCCTGGGCTGCGCGCGACGAGTTCGCTCGAAGAGGCGGTGAGCCGGGCAGATGTCGTTGTGATGGGTGTGCCATCGCTGGGCTTGCGCGAGGTACTGGAAGACGTCAAGCAACACATTCGACCGTGGGTCCCGGTCGTGAGTCTCGCGAAGGGATTGGAGGCAGGGACTCGGCTGCGCATGACCCAGGTCATTAACGAAGTACTTCCCGATCATCGCGCCGGCGCCCTCACCGGCCCGAACCTCGCCAAAGAGATCATGGCGGGCTTCGCGGCCGCCAGCGTCATCGCGTTTGACGACGTCGACACTGCGCGTCAACTTCAAGGCGTCTTCAACACCGGACTCTTGCGCATGTACACCAACCGAGACGTGATCGGTTGCGAACTTGCCGGCGCACTAAAGAACGTCATCGCGATTGCGGTGGGGATGGGGGACGGCCTGGGGGTCGGCGACAACACGCGCGCAGCGGTCATGACGCGAGGCCTTTCGGAACTCACCCGCTTGGGGGTTGCAATGGGGGGACAGCCCGCAACCTTCGCAGGACTCGCGGGTGTTGGCGATCTCATCGCGACATGTGCCAGCCGTCAGAGTCGTAATCGCTTCGTTGGCGAAGAACTCGGCAAGGGGCGTACTGTCCAGGAAATTACGGGCGACATGAACCAGGTCGCAGAAGGAATCAAGACGAGTCGCGTCGTAATCGAACTGGCTTCAAAGTACGACGTCGACCTGCCGATCTGTCGTGAAGTCTACGGCGTGATCTACGAAGGTCGGAAGGCCACCGATGCCTATAGCGGGTTAACGCGACGCGAACCGGGTGCAGAGCACGAAACCGGATAGAGCGCACGGAAGCATCGCGCTATGCGAGCCCGTCGTCGGCTGCGCGAAGCAATGTCGTGATCACATCATTTAAGGGAGTCGCGATACCGTGCTTCCGGCCTCGCGCACCCACCACCGCATTGCGTGCTTGCCATTCGAGCTTGCGGCCTGCGCGCCGATCCGCGGTGATCGACGACCAGTGACCGGGGGCGGCAGCCAAAACCATTCGTAGTGCTTTCTCCGGCGCATCATCGGGAAGCTTCGCACCCTCGGCGCGACCGACTGCAAGCACTTCCCCCATCAGCTCAAGAATGAGAGATCGGATTTCTGGGTCCGCCGCAATCCCGTTTTTGCGCAAGACTAGGGCGCATACGCCACCCAACGCGGCGTTGTTCAAGAGCTTCCACCACGCTTGGGTCGTGAAGTCGTCGCTGATGTTGATGTTTGTGCGTGCCCCCTCGAACAAGGCTGCGAAATCGTGACCTGTTTTGCAGTCGGGCACGATGAGTGTTCCCGAATGCATTTGTTCAATCTTGCCCGCGGCGTGTTTTTCGGCCGGAACCTGAACGACCACCGGCAGAATCTTCATTCCGTTGGGCAACAGTGGCGCGATTCGCTCTTCGTGGTCAACACCATTTTGCAGCACAACAACGACTGTGTTGGGCCCGCGCAACTGCTCGAACCACGGAGTCGCGCCGGCACTTTGATGTGCTTTCGTGGCCAGCAAAACCCAATCGACGGGGTGGGCATTGCTGGGTTCCGTCACCACTGTGGTTTCGACCCGAGATACGCCCGCCGGGTGGCGAACTTCGAGGGCCTTAAACGGGGTCCGGGTGCAGAGTTGAACATCGTGCCGCCCAAGATCCAAGAGGTCCGCGGCGATGGACCCGCCGATTGCGCCGATCCCGACTACCGCGATATGGCTTCCTGACATGTCAAACCCTTTCATTTGCCGCCACGTTCGAATTGATTCGGACTGGTGACCGTCATACCGTACGTCTCGACTCTACCGGACACGCACAGCGGGAGCGCTGTGCGAAACGATCCCGATTACCATGGGTTCAAGAGAATGTTCAAAACACGCGTGCCGCAGCGGAGAGCAAAGTGAAGTATCGAAAGCTAATTCTGACGTTGTTGACTTGTTTGCTCGTCGGTGCGGATGGGGTCGGGCTCGCGAGTTCGCCCGGTGAGCTGTCGCAGCTAAACGGGCGTTGGAAACTCGACTGGGAAAAATCTGAATCGATGGATCCCGCCATGGCTCTCCTCGAAGTCCCTTGGCTGGTCAAAAAGATGTCGGGGGTGGTGACGATCTACGCCACGTTTGAAGTCACACCCTCTACGTGTGAAAGCTGTGCGGCCAACCTGCGAATCCTGAATGAAAACCCGGTCAAGAATACGACGCGCCGCGTGATCCTCGACGGCGATCCGGTCGCCCACACCGACCCGCTCGGAAACGCTTCAATGGACAGCTTTATTTGGTCCGAAGAAACGGGACTCGAAATGATTCGAGAGCGTGTTCTGAAGAGTGGAAAAAAGGCAAAGATCATCGACGTTCGGTTTGTTGAAGACGACCTCGCGAGCATGGTGTCGGTGATGACGGTTTTCATCGATGGACAAGAGCGGGCCAAGGTGCGTCGCGTTCTCACCCGTGTCGACGACTGAAAAGCGAACTTTCACGCTACTCTTGAGGCCAGTGCGCTGGAGACCAACGATGTCATCGATCCGACCTGTAGATTCACCGCTCCATATTCGCGACGACCTCGCGGCGGCACAAGCGCAAATGCTTGCATGCCTGACTGAGCCGGGCACGTGGTGGACGGGGACAGAGCGTCGTGCGATTGCGCTCGAAGCGCGTGCCGCCCGCGATTGTGCGCTGTGCGCCGAACGCAAAGCGGCTTTGTCTCCGTTTTCAGTTGACGGGTTCCATGACGGGCCCGCAGAACTCGACACCGCAGTCGTCGACGTGATCCACCGCATCGTGACCGACCCAGGGCGGCTCGCGCGCAGCTGGTACAAAGGGGTCATCGCAGACAGCGGCTTAACGCCCGAGCGATATGTTGAACTCGTGGCTGCGACCGTGATCATGAACGCGGTTGATGTCTTTGCCCGCGCGGTTGGATATGCCTCCCCGGCCTTGGCCAAAGTGACCGCCGGAACGCCGTCGAAAGAGCGCCCACTCTCGGCAACAGTAGAGGGAGCTTGGGTTCCACAAATCCCGGTCGGGGGCGACGACTGGACTGCGCTTTACGAAGACCGCGTAAGCGTGCCTCAAATTGGTCGTGCCTTGAGTCTCGTTCCCGCCGAAGTGAATCTGTTGAATTTAGTTTTGGCTTCGCACTACATGCAACTCGACAAGGTCACCAACACCAAGCACATCGAGCCCGGGCGTGCGATTGACCGGTTGCAAATGGAACTGGTTGCTTCGCGCGTGTCTGCTGTCAACGAATGCTTCTACTGAACGACCGCGCATGCGAGCCTGCTCCGTGCGAGCGGTGGGATGAGTGGAACGAAAGTAGATCTTGCGGCGGTGACCGACGGCGCGGTTGATTCAGGCGTGACCTTTGGTGCAGAGCTTTTGGCATACACCGACGCGGTGATGTCTCGCGACGCCGAAGCGATTGCGAAGACCCGTGGCGAACTCGGCGCTAAGATCGGCACCGACGGCATTGTTGATACAGCGGCAATCATTTCGATGTTCAACGTTGTTGATCGGATCGCAGATTCGACCGGGATTCCGATCGACGAGGGCTTCACCCGTGACATGCGCTACGAAATTGGGGCGGAGTTGGGAATGAACCACCTCACGCCGGAAGAACGCGCGAGTCGATAGACACGCGTGAAAGGCCGGCCTGCTAGTCCTGATTAAAGACAGGCTTTCGCTTTTGAAGAAATGCCTGCATTCCTTCGGTCTGATCCTTTGTTCCCATCGTGGCGTGTACCGCCTTGCGTTCTGCTGCGATGCCATCGGCAACGGCTTGCGAGCCCGCGCCCACCACCGCGCGCAGCACTTCGGCGACTGCCCGGGCAGGCATTTCGGATAGTTCGTGTCCGAGCTTTTTTGCGCGCTCGAGCAGCACATCGTTGGGCCACACTTCGTTGACCAAACCGATGCGAAGTGCCTCGGGCCCGTCGATCTTTTTACCCCGCAAGATCATGTCGAGCGCGTGATCTCGTCCGACGCACTGAGTGAGTCGCGCCGAGCCGCCCCATGCCGGCACGGTGCCCAGATCCATTTCGGGGAGTCCGATCTTCGCACCGTCACGGGCTGCAAGACGGAAATGGCAAGCAAGTGGGAGCTCGAGTCCGCCTCCGAGGCAGTAACCAAACAATGTGGCGATGACGGGTTTGTCCAAGTTCTCGATCGCCAAGAGCACGCGAAGACGCTGGTCGAAGACCGCATCCGCGCTTCCCTTGCGCTGAATGCCCTCGGGCAATTGCTTGAGGTTCATGCCGACAGAAAAATTCGCATCTCCGGCTCCGGTGATCACAACGGCCCCGGTACTGTTGTCTGTCGACAGGCCCGCGATGACTTCCTCGAGCGTATCCATGAACTCGAGGCTCATTCGATTCATCGGGGCGTCGTTGATCGTGAGGGTGATGACGCGGCCTTCTCGTTCCACCAGAAGCGGGGCCTTGTTGTCATGGTCGATGTCGGGCAATTCGATTCTCCTCGAAGCAGGCGGCAAATTTACGACAATGATGGGAAATCGTTAGATCGGCACATCGATGTGGGCCGATTTCGGCTCACTTGTGAAACGAACGCTTCTTCGCGGGGGTCCGGACAGCGCGTAAAGGCGGATCGGGGGCCCAAATCAAGTTGCGAGCAGACCTGCGTCACAACACCAAGTTGGCGTTACGATTTCTCTATTTATTTGAGCTAGATAATGCAAACTTGTGCGATAACTGACGCACCTCAGATCACCATAGCGGCTTTCACGCTCCCGAGTGCGAGGGGCCGTATTCGATTTCTGTTTTTGAAGGAGACCCATTTTGGCCCGCTCGATCGTACGAACTTACTTCCGATCAACGTCGACGTTGATGCGCGCCCTTCGGGCCGCAGCCGTGCTTGCCGCCCTCGGCATTCCATCTCTGGCTCTCGCGGACGATGGAATTAGCGGGGGTGACACCGCGTGGATCTTGACTTCTACAGCACTCGTTCTCTTCATGAACATTCCAGGCCTCGCGCTTTTCTACGGTGGTTTGGTTCAAACGAAGAACGTGTTGTCCGTATTGATGCAATGCATGGCGCTCACCGGGATCATCACGGTGATCTGGCTGGCGTTTGGTTACAGCCTTGCGTTCGACAGTACCGGCATGGTGGCGGGCGAACGCGGTCTGCATGCTTTTGTCGGTGGATTCGACAAGGCCTTCATGGCTGGGGTTACCGGCGACACCGCCTCTGGCTCGATCCCCGAAATCTTATTCTTTGTCTTTCAGATGACGTTCGCGATCATCACGCCAGCCCTGATGGTCGGTGCGTTTGCTGAGCGGATGAAGTTCTCCGCGATGCTGATCTTCTCGTGCATTTGGCTTGTGGTTGTCTATCTCCCGATCTGCCACATGGTCTGGGGTGGAGAGGGTGCTTTCTTCGCCGACATGGGCGTGCTCGACTTCGCCGGTGGCATCGTGGTTCACATTACGGCGGGGGTCGGTGCACTGGTTGCGTGCATCGTGATCGGCCCACGAAGGGGGTACGGCACGCATCCGATGATTCCGCACAACTTGACCATGACCGTGACCGGTACGGCGATGCTCTGGGTAGGTTGGTTCGGCTTCAATGGCGGCAGTGCCTTGGGGGCCAACGGCGCCGCTGCCATGGCGATCACCGTGACCCATATTTCAGCGTCCGTCGCGGCGCTCACCTGGATGGGGATCGAATGGGTGAAGCACGGCAAGCCGAGTGTTCTTGGCTTTGCGACCGGCGCGATCGCCGGCCTCGCAGCGGTGACTCCGGCTTCGGGCTTCATCGGTCCGGTCGGAGCCCTGGTGATCGGTGCCGCTTCTGGCGTGATTTGCTTTGTGGCTTCGACAACCATCAAAGCCAAGTTCGGCTACGACGATTCGCTTGACGTCTTTGGCGTCCATGGTGTGGGCGGCTTTGTCGGCACGATCTTGGCGGGCGTCTTTTGTGCTGGTGTGTTCGGTGGCACCGAAGGGGACGTGAACATCGGCGCCAAGGTCGGCATGCAGTTCTTTGCCGCCGTGACGACGGCCGTTTATACGATCGTCGCCACCTGGGTCGTGTTGAAAATGACTGCCGCGATGGTGGGAGGTTTGCGAGTCACCGAAGAAGACGAAACGCAGGGTCTCGACCTCTCGCTGCACGAAGAGACGGGTTACCGCTACTAGATGCAAGTATTTTGAATCAACTCAGATGCGCTGTAACTAGCGTGTGTGAGTGTTTCAGGGCATTGAATTCGAAGTTGAATTCCCGTCCAAAATCCGTCCAAGTTGACCAAATTTCCGGTCGATCTGCCATTTGAGGTGGGTCGACCGGGAAAGACGCCGAGAGTCGTCTGATTCGCCGTGACCAGAATTCGTCATCGCACCGCG
>Ga0115003_10001361_pt1 | contig 21398 bp, 21 predicted proteins | sample ArcticOcean_MG_C_7_FD_88736 | JGI IMG/M metagenome (GOLD analysis project Ga0115003, IMG submission 88736) | Marine microbial communities from western Arctic Ocean - ArcticOcean_MG_CB11_88 | ecosystem: Environmental > Aquatic > Marine > Oceanic | place: Arctic Ocean: Canada Basin | collected... | reverse complement strand
GCGACGAAGGCGAAATGTTCGGCGGTCGCGAAAGTCGAGATCGACGTGGGGTCGCTTTGGTCCGCGATTTCGTTGCTCATGCCCTACCGATCTTATTGGGGTTCGTCTTCGAGAGATGTGGAATCGCAATGGAGAGGGGACCTTCGTACATCTGAGCCCAACCCGCAGCGCTTCACATTCGTCGGCGCCGCCGGCTGGAGAATAGCAAGTGTGTGGGGCTCTCCCGGGAGACTATTGTCTCGGGCAGCCTTTGGCCCGAATGCGGCCGCGTATTCCCCCCCCGTTCCTCCTTTCTGGTGCCTCGGATCGCAATCGGCCCGCTCGCGCCGTTTCCGCTGGAAGATCCGAAATGTCCGCGAAGGATTTACCTTCCCCTGATGCCGCGCCAGGTGGTGATTCCGCCGGGCCGCGTTCGCGCCGATCTATCGTTGCGATCGTGCTGGGCGTGCTCTTTGTCCTCTACGTGGGGGCCGGCTATTTCGTTCCTTGTCGCGCCGAGAACGTAAGCGCGCGGACGAGCCCGCGGCGCTTGATCTTGCCGACGACGATCGGCTCGATGGACTCACCCAAAGGTACCGAGAGCGGATCGGGGGGCGCGTGCGTGATCTAATTCCCGAGGCGGACTACCCGCCGCGTGGGCCGGGCCGGACGCGAGCGCTGAGTGACGCGGCACTTGAGGCATTGGCTGCTCAGGTCGTGATTGGCGATGCCGACTGTCGCACCCTCGCTCGGGCACGCGCCGCAGCGATCCAGGGGGCGATGTTGGCAAGCGAACTCGTCAGCGCGGATCGCATATTCCTGGTGGACGTCGAAGTCGGCCCCGTCGGAGAAGCGGACCGAGTCCCGACGGAGCTCGCGCTCAGCACGGAATAGGTCAGGGGGGCAACTCGGTGCTAGAGCTTCGGGGCGCCTTTCTGTTCTGACCTCTGTTGGTAGGCGTGGGCCTAATGCACCAGCATTTTTTCTCATGGTTCAGTTGGTTTTGCGAATATGAACGAACTGTTCCGCCCATTAGATTTCGTTTTTTTGATTTTGCGACCGGTAACGTACCAGCCGGTACGTTTAGCCAGAGAGGCCGCATCGTTGCGTCCTCTCTACGATTATCCAGGAGGCAAGCGAGTATATGGATCCGAACGAAGTAAGCGAAGGCCTGACGGCTGCGGTTGAGACCGCCGGTGGGCTTATCATTGAATATGGAATGAGCGTGATCGGTGCGATCGTGCTCTTTATTGTTGGGCGGATCATCGCCGGCTGGTCGCGCAGTCGATTGACAAAGGTCCTGACAAAAGCGGGCACCGATCTCTCGCTGGTCCCGTTCTTCGCAAGCATGCTCTACTACTTAATTCTGGGCGTCGTCCTCGTCGCGGTACTCAACCTCTTTGGGATTGAGACTACGTCGCTGATCGCCGTCTTCGCTTCTGCCGGTTTGGCTGTAGGTTTGGCCTTGCAGGGCACGCTGTCGAACTTTGCCGCTGGCGTTATGTTGCTCGTCTTTCGACCGATCCGTGTCGGCGATTTCGTCGAAGTCGCCGGGCAAGCCGGCACGGTGAAGGAGATCGCGATCTTCAACACGATCATGCATACGGGGGACAACGTCCGCATTGTGATCCCGAATGGCGCCATCTACGGCGACGTCGTGAAGAACTACTCCTACAACGACACTCGCCGTATCGATCTCGTCATGGGCATCGGTTACGGAGACGACATAGGTCAGGCCATCCAGATCATCGAGCGCGTCGTGACCGGCGACAGCCGCACGCTCACCGATCCGGCCCCGGTCATCGCGGTCGCCGAGCTCGGCGATTCCTCGGTCAATCTCGTAGTGCGCCCCTGGTGCAACGCGAGCGACTACTGGGCACTTCGCTGGAACCTCACGCGGAAGCTGAAAGAAGAACTCGAAGCGGGCGGCTGCAACATCCCGTACCCGCAGTCGGATGTACACATTGTTGAAATGCCTTCGAGCTAACCGCCGCGAGCACCGGAAATGAGTGACTTTTCCGCACGTCGGGGAATTCGCCAATAAACGAGCGCGGCGCTTTCGAGCGCGGCGCTTCTAGATGAGAAATCCGTTTTGGTCGGCATGGGGGCCGAAGACGGGATTGACTCCAAGGATGATAGACATGGTTCGCGTACTACTCGTAGTGGTGGCATTCGTAATCGCGGCGATGCCCGCGTTGGCAGAAGACGATCAGAAGGTCTGGACCGGTGAGGCCAGCGCTTCGATTTCGAATCAGACGGGCACGACGAGTTCCTTTTCGGGGACAGCGGATGCCAAGGCGACCCGCACGTGGGAAAAAGATGAAGCGACAGCGCGGCTTACGGCAACCTACGGCATTGCCAAGCAGAAGGGCGCGGACGAAGAGACGAACCAGGACTATCAGGCCCTATTTGGTGAGTGGAAGCACCGCTTCTCCAAGCGGTTATTTAGCGATGTATCGACCGAAGTTTCGCGCGATAGCACGCAGGATCGACGGCTTCGATTCCGATTTGATGTGGGGCCTGGCTACCGTGTGTGGGTCGGTGACGACGCAGCGAAGAGCCACTTCGACGTGTCCGCTGGAATCGGGTATCGCCACGAAATTTACGACGGCAACAGTGGTGCGGCGGGTAAGGACACCGACGTCGATCAATTCGCGGATGCGGTGATCGGATTCGAGTACAAGAAACTGCTCTTTGACGAGAAGGTTGAGTGGACGCATACCGGCAGCGCGGCGATGCCGCTCAACTCGATCAGTGCCTATATCTTGACGACCGAAGGGATCGTGGGCATTCCGTTGACGGCCGCTTGGTCCTTTCGGTTGAGCGCGATGGTCGAGTACACGAACGAGGTTCCCGACCGGACGTTCCGCACGCGAACGAATACCACTGTCGGCCTCGGCTACAAGTTCTAGTTCGTTGCCAGGTCGTGCCTAGATCGGCGCCGCAGATCATGAAAGCCGCTCTTCGCCTTTGCGAAGGGCGGCTTTCTACGTTTAGGCGCCAAGCGGGGAAGGGCGACCAAAGCGTCGGCCGTTGGCGTCACGTCCTGCTAAGATCGGCGCCCCGCCGGATGGGCGGTTTCTGAGGGACGACACCAGACCATGTATACGATTCTTATTTCAATTCTGATCGGCGCTTCCAGTGGCGTGGTCTGGAGCCTGCTCGAGCTGTGGAAGACGTGGCAGATGGGGATCGTGCTCTTTGTCGTGGTGTCGCTACTCAGCTTTGTGCTGATCTCACGGTTGATGGCACGGCGAATCGAGCCCAACTTTGTTGCGGTGCAGAAGCAGATTCAGGGCGGCCAGACGGCGCTCGCGATTCAGGCGCTGGAAGACCTGATGCCTCTTTCTCGTTGGCAGATTCTCTTGAAGGGCCAGATTCACGCGCAAATTGGACTCTTGGCCTACGCGAGCGGCGATGACAAGCGGGCCGAAGAGCATTTGCCTAAGGCCGGGATGCGCGCGACGGAAGCCAAACTCGCACACGCCGCGATGGAGTATCGACGCGGACGCAAAGAGCAGGCCCTTGAAGCGGTCGACATCGCAATCCGGGCGAACAAGAAACAAATCATGCCGTACCACGTGTACGCCTGGATGTTGGTGAAGGACGGCGACAAGGAAGGCGCGATTAACAAGTTGATCGCAGCGGACAAGGTCGACTCTGGAAACGAATCGACGAAGGAAAATCTTGAGCGTCTGCGAAACGGCAAGAAGCTTAATATGAAACGCTTCGGGATGGGCTGGTTCGGCCTCCAACTAGAGAAGCCACCGGCACAGTATCGCGCTCAGCAGGGCATGGCGGGCCGTAAGGGTTTTAGGCAGAAACCGCAGCGGCGACGTTAGTCCTTGTTCGGGGCTCGCTAGATCTCGTTCTGCAGGACCTGGTCCAAGGTCTGTCGCTTGCGGACGAGCCTGAGCTCGCCGTTTAAGTCGATCATGACTTCGGCGGCTTCCGGGAACGCGTTGTAGTTCTTGGCGTTCATGCCCGCGGCGTAGGCACCCGTGCCTTCGATGACCAGGGTGTCGCCGATTTCGGCCTTGGCGAGGCGTCGTGGGGCGAGGCCTTCCGGGTCCCCGGGAGCGGGGGTGAGGATGTCGCCGGATTCACAGCAGTGGCCGGCGATCAGGTAGTCGACTTCTTCTGTCGCGGCGTCATGGCCATGGGGAACGACGTGCAAGGGATGTTGCGCACCGTAGAGGCTAGGGCGGAGGAGTTCAGTCATCCCGGTATCGACCTTGAGGAAGGTATTGCCCTCTTCAGCGGGGCCTGATTCGGAGGCGGGGGTGCGAGTGTCGACGATGTCGATGATTTCCGAGAGGATCGCGCCGGCATTCGCAACGAGATAGGTGCCCGGTTCGATCTCGAGCTGGAAAGCTTCGCCACGGCCCGCGACGTAGCCGGCGAGGTCCTCGGCAAGCGCGCGGCCGATCTCTTGGAGATCGGCACTCGTCTCTCCGGGTAGCCGTGCGACTTTGAAGCCGCCTCCCAGGGAGAGGCGGGTGAGGTCCGGGAGTTGCCGGGCGATGTCGAGAGTCAGGGCGGCGCAGCGCTTCCAGACTTCCGGGTCACCGCCGGAGCCGATATGCGTGTGCAGGCCTGTGACGCGGAGTTCGAACTCCGACGCGATCGCGAGCACTTCGTCGATCTTTGCGTGCCAGATCCCGAAGGACGACGACGGGCCACCGACATTCGTGCGCTTGTTATGGCCAGAGCCGAGGCCGGGGTTAATGCGGACTGAGAGTTCGCTCCCGGGAAAGAGTTCACCGAAGGTGCGCAACTGGTGAAGAGAGCAGGCGTTGTAGAGGACGCCGCGCTGGACCAAGCCCTTGAGATCCTTGGGGATCTCTTGTGCGGTGATCTGGATCTTGTCCGGGGCGATCCCGGCGGCGAGCGCGCGTTCGGCCTCGTAGCCGCTGCTGGCGTCGATGTGCAGACCCTTGTCGGCGAGCACGCGCAGGACGCTGCGGTTCGGGGACGATTTCATGGCGTAGCGACCGACGAGCGGGCAGGGTGAAGGGAAGGCGATGACTTCCTCTGCGGCCTTTTCCAGTAGGGCCTGGTCGTACACGTAAACGGGGGTTCCGAATCGCTCTCGGATCAGCTCGATCTGGGGTTCGGATAGAAAACGCATGTTGGGGAGCTCCTGAAAAGACTCAAGCGGCGGGCGCGGGTTCGAGCCCTCGTGATTATAGCAGCCCGGAGTCACGGCCCTAGCGGGGACCGAGAAGGGGGGAGATAGGCCGAGGATGGCTGAGAAGGTAGGCTGGCCTTTGCCTCTGGGCCGACTCATGCGAGACTCCCGGCCGAATTGACTCCCGCTTCGAGTGGGAGGGAGGAATCGTGTCCGCGGACGAGAATAAGACGAATCACGAAGGCGCTTCTGGCGGCGAAGGCAGCGAGGGCGAAGCGAATACTAGCGGCCTCGACTTCGTTCGAACCATAGTGACAGAGGACCTGGCTTCAGGGAAGCACGACCACGTGGTCACGCGCTTTCCGCCGGAGCCGAACGGCTACCTGCATGTCGGACATGCGAAGGCGATCTGTCTCGACTTCGGGATTGCCGCCGAGCACGCGAATAGCCGATGTCATTTGCGCTTCGATGACACGAATCCCTCGACGGAAGAGACCGAGTACGTAGAGGGCATTCAGGCCGACATCTCGTGGTTAGGCTTTGACTGGGGCGAGCATCTTCACTTCACGTCGGACTATTTCGATCAGCTCTATGGCTACGCGGTCGCGTTGATTGAAAAGGGCAAAGCCTTCGTCGACGATCAGAGCGCGGACGAAATGCGTGCCAATCAGGGATCCCTAACAGAGCCCGGCACGGAGAGTCCCAATCGAGCACGGACGATCGCAGAAAACCTTGACCTCTTTGCGAAGATGAAGGCCGGGGAGTTTGATGACGGGGCGAAGGTTCTGCGCGCCAAGATTGATATGGCCGCGCCGGTCGTCGCTATGCGCGATCCGATTCTCTACCGGATTCAGAAGAAGACCCACCACCGAACGGGTGACGCTTGGTGCATCTATCCGATGTACGACTTCGCCCATTGCTTGTCCGACGCGATCGAAGGGATCACGCATTCCCTTTGCACCCTAGAATTTGTCGACCATCGCCCGCTTTACGACTGGATCCTAGATGAACTCGAAACGCCTGCGCATCCGCAGCAGATCGAGTTCGCGCGACTGAACGTCTCTCATATGATCACCAGCAAGCGAGCGCTTCGCCGGGTCGTAGAAGACGGACACGTGAAGGGCTGGGACGATCCGCGGATGCCGACGATCGTGGCCATGCGCCGCCGCGGCTATCCGCCCCAGGCGATTCGAGACTTCTGTAGTGCGGTCGGCGTGGCCAAACGGGAAAGCTTGATCGAACTGGCGAACCTCGAGTTCCATGTGCGGCAGGTGCTGAATAAGGTAGCCATGCGTCGCATGGCGGTTTTGCGCCCCTTGAAGGTCGTGATTGAAAACTATCCGGAAGGCGAAGAAGAACTTCTGGATGCTGTGAATAGTCCTGAAGATCCGGACGCGGGCACGCGACCGGTTCCGTTCTCCCGTGAGCTGTACATTGAACGCGATGACTTCATGGAAGATCCGCCGAAGAAGTTCTTCCGCCTCGCGCCCGGCCGCGAAGTCCGTCTTCGTTATGCGTATTTCGTGACGTGCACTGAGGTTGTAAAGGATGGCTCAGGCGAAGTAGTCGAGCTGCGGTGCACCTACGATCCTGCGACCCGAGGTGGCAATGCGCCGGATGGTCGTAAGGTGAAGGGCACTATGCACTGGGTGTCGGCGAAGCACGCGATCGCGGCTGAAGTGCGGCACTACGAAACGCTATTCGTCGACGAGGAGCCTAATCTCGATGGCGAGGGTGGCCTCGTTGCTGCTGTGAATTCAGAATCGCTCGAAGTCATCAAGGAAGCGCAGCTCGAACCTGCGCTAGGTGAGGCGGCTGTCGGCGAATATCTCCAGCTCGAACGCACTGGCTACTACTGCGTCGATAGAGACAGCAGTGCGGATCGCGTGGTCCTGAATCGCACGGCGACCCTTCGCGATACATGGGCGAAGACGGCAAAGAAGAGTGCCGGCAATCCGCCTAAGGCTAAGAACCCCAACAAGAAAAATAAAAAGAAAAAGGAGGATTCAGAATGAAGCGCTATGGCATGTCCCTCCCCATCAATGGGGTTCCGCTGAACGAGCACAAAGACTGGATCCGCGAGATGGTCGACCTCGGCTACACGGACCTTTGGGGTTCGGAGGCCGGCGGACAGGATGGATTCACGCCATTGGCGCTCGCTTCCGCATGGGCACCCGAGATGCGCCTCGGGGTCGCGATCATTCCCGCGTTCACGCGCGGTCCGGCGCTTCTGGCGCAGAGCGTGGCCAGTCTCGCGGAGGCGGCTCCGGGTCGATTCGTGATGGGGATCGGCACCTCTTCGAACGTGATCGTCGAGAACTGGAACGGGATCCCCTTTGAGGAGCCCTATAAGCGTGTGAAGGACTCGGTGAACTTCCTTCGCAAGGCTTTGACCGGTGAGAAGATCACGGAGAGCTACGACTCCTTCGATGTAAAGGGCTTCAAGCTGCAGATGCGCCCGCTCGAACAGCAGCCGCCGATTCTGATCGCGGCACTTAGGCAGGGCATGTTGAAGTTGGCGGGTCGCGTCGGCGACGGCGCCATCTTGAACTGGCTCTCAGCGGAAGACGTAAAGACGGTCACACCCTTCGTGCACGAAGGCGGTCCGAATAAGGAGATCGTCGCGCGGATCTTTGTTGTGCCGACGGCGGACCGTGAAAAGGCGAGGGCGATCGCCCGACGTGGCGCGGCAGCCTATTTGAATGTGCCAGTCTACGCCGCCTTTCACGAATGGCTCGGCCGTGGTGATCAGCTTGAGGGAATGTGGTCCCATTGGAAAGCCGGCGATCGCAAGGCGGCGCTCGAAGCGATTCCGGACGAAGTGGTCGACCAGCTCGTGGTGCACGGCTCACCCGAAGAATGTCGCGAGCATATTGAGCGCTACCGCGAGGCGGGAGTCACGACCCCGGCACTGGCGATCCTCCACTCGGACGATCTGCGACAGTCGATTCGGGACCTTGCTCCCCGCTAGAGAGATGGAGCGAGGCGAGGTGGCTGAATGTGTCGTTCTGGATGCTCGTTCACCTGTCTCGCGACGGAGCTCGACTTCCACGACGAGAAGCCGCCCGTCTCGGCGGATCCCGGCTTGCCAATGGCATATGCATGAAGGCCTCATCAAGGGATGACTTGCCGATAGGGATGAAGTCGTAGGCAGGATCGACGATGCTCCGCGCATGAGCAACCGAGATCCCCGCAGAGGGTCGACTGAGATTGTTGTCTTCGGACGCCACCCCGTTTTTGAGGCCCTTCAGTCCGACGGGGCCGAAGTGCACGAGGTGCGTGTTACACGAGGTGCATCGCCCGCGGATAGAAAAGCCCTGCGCAAAGCCAGTCGCCAGAGCGGGGTCGATTATTCCGAATGTTCCCGCGATGACCTCACGGACTGGACACACGCTCCTCGCCACGATCAGGGTATTGCCGCGAAGGTTCGCCTACTGCGCGTGACGGAAGTCGATTCGCTGATTGCGGGGGCGACGGGAAGGGCAGCTAGGTCGCCAATTCGGCTCGTCGGACTCGACGGGGTCACGAACTCGCAGAATGTGGGGATGGTCGTTCGGTCGGTTGTGGGTGCGGGGCTCGACGGCTTGTTATGGCCCGTCGTTGGTCAACCTTGGGTGAACGGGCTCGTGGTACGCGCGGCCGCCGGCTCGCTCTTTGAATGTCCGATCGTGCGATGTGAAACACTACTCGAGGGACTTCTTTCGCTGCAGGCAGCTGGATTTGATATCCAGGGCCTTGATGCGAGCGCTTCGGTCTCGGTCTTCGATTGCCCACCGGCCCATCGCGCGACCTACGTGTTAGGCAGCGAATCGCTCGGTCTGTCCGAACCCGTTCGGGCGCTTCTCGATACACCGGTGTCGATTCCGATGGCTGGACCTCTGGAATCTCTAAACGTTGCGGTGGCGGCGGGGATGGTGTGCTTCCACGCAGCGGGGCTGTTGGGACGCTAGGCGAGTCCTAGCCATTCTCGATTCGAGCCCCGCAGACGGCGCCCTCCGGTAGTCCAGTTGTGAAATGTACATCCGGACCGTCGAAGTCGACGCCCGGGATACCGGGTCGAATTTGCACCTCTGACGGCGCTCGGATTTCACCGCTCGCTGTAGGCACGAGTGGCGCCACGACTTCGATCGAGCGATCGAGGAGCAGCACGGCCATGGGGTCGAGAGGTGTCGTGCGCGCAGCCGGTAGCGCGAGATCGAGTTGTGAGATCGTCCCGTCGCAGAAATCGCTCGCGACCGCAAAGAATCCATGGGCCTTGATCGCGACCGAGGTTTGGGTCGTGCAGGTGCTGTCGAGAGGTCCATCCGGACGCTTCGGAAGTTCAAAGGGAGTGGATGCATCGAAGAGCCGCCCATCTCCGAACCCCGGTGTCATTCCGTCGAGCACAATCGGAAGCGTCTGAGGTCCCGTGCCTAATGTGGGGTCGTCCAGGACGGCGAGGTCGATGCCATAGAGCGAGCGCTCAGTTGCGGCCCCGACTAGACCGATTCGGCTCGTTGGGTCGATGGCGATCTCGCCGAAGCCTAGGCCAGCTCGGCCGAGAGGAATTGTCGCGATCACTTCAAGGGTGGTGGCATCAATAATGTCGACGGATGAATCCGTTGTGACCAAACCGGGGCCCGTACCTAACGCGATGGCGCCGGAGACACCGACGAGAATGAGCTCCCGCCCGGCGGGTGTTGTGTAGGGGGTGAGGGAGGTCGGGTTGTAGCCGGTCGTTACGAGTATCGCGTTGGTCGGGTGTGGCCCGGCTCGCGGCGGGACGCTCACCGAATCCAAATCGAAGACCAGGACAGTTCCGGGAGCAAACCGCGCGGTCGAGGATTGAATCAGATTTGCGGTTGATACGAAGAGTCGATCGTTCGCGAACGCGACGTCCGAGGTGAAGGACGTAAAGAAGCCGTCACTCACGCCGTCACAGCGCGTATTTGTGCCGATTGCGCCGCCATTTGAATCCACCAGCCCGCCTCCGTAGACACATGCGCGGGTTGAGAAGCCGGACTGGAATGGCAAGACGCCTGCGGCCGGCCAAAAGGGCCAGTCATCGGGATCGAAACTGGGACTCGGGCTAGGCGGTGCTAGGGCATTCACGCGCAGCTCTCCCGACCTCGGGTCGATGAAGACGATCTGCTCGTAGCCGGAAGTAGTGAGGGCAACGAGATTGCTAGACAGAGCATGAAGTCTTCCGGGCGCCGGTTTTTGGCAGAGAAACCCTAGTTGCTGGCTGAGGTCGGCGTCGGCACGCCCATCCAGGTCGCTGTCCACGCGATTCCCCCCGCATAACGGGCTCGCGATCTCGGGCCAAGGCGGCACGGGGTTCGTCGCGAGAAGACTCGGCGGTTCAGACTCCAGATTTAGACCGAAGACAGCGGGCGGGGCGAACTGAACAACGGCGGCTTCGTTGCCAGTGCCGGGGAGTGGGGCAAAGCCAGAGGGGAAGCCGCCGGCTATCACCCGGCACTCAGGTGTCGAAGAGAAAAACAGAACCGGGCTGGCGCCGTCGCTGCCATCACCAGGGCAACCAAGTAGGCCGGCGGCAAGGAACTGGATCGCCAAGAACAGCTGCATCGAATTCTCTTTGGCCACTAGAAGGCTCCTTCGAGCGCGAGGGTGAAATTGCGGCCGGGCCGCGGAGAAAAACCTGTATCCCGAACGGCGATGTTGCCTAGATTGCGCGCACGCAAGCTGAGCCAGAGGGATTGCAAATTAGGAGGGAGTGGAAGCGGCTTAAGCTGTGCGAGGTCGATGCTTGCGCTGCCGCCCCATACGACGCGGGAAGAGAGTCCTACGAGGTCGCCGGGGCTCACGGGGAGCCTCCCCGTATATTGGACTTCGCTCGACAGCTTCCAGAATTCTCGAGGGCCGAATTCCAAGCGCCCGTCAGTTTGAGAGCGTGCGATACCCGCGACGGCGGATCCGTTTTCTTCCGAATTAGCCTCGGTGACGGTTCGAGAAGCAGTTAGGCGTAGCCAGTCATGAGGCCGCCATCGCAGACTGACTTCATACCCACGCGTTTCAACGCGCCCCGTGTTTTCGTAAGAGAACGTGTTCCGGCTGATTTGTTGAAATACGATGGAGTCATCGACTTCGCCGCCAAACCAGGTCGCTTCGAACTCGAAGTCGAGCCACGGAGATTCGAACGGGCTCTTCGCGATCAGTCCGGCTTCGAAATTCCAGGCGACCTCGGCCTTTAAGTTTTCGTTCCCGCGCTCAAAGCCTTTGTCGGGCAGATAGAGCTCGCCAAAGGAGGGTGCCCGGTAGCTTCGTGATGCCGAGGCCTTAAGGCGGAGCCAATCGAGCGGATCCGCTTCCATGAAGAGTCCGGGGATCCATTCCGAATCGAGGCCGCCGAATCGTTCGAAGCGCAAAGAGGGCGAGATACGTAATCGGTCGTCGAGCCAATGGGATGTCAGTTCCGCACGAATAGACATACCGGCGCGTGATTTTCTGTTCGCTTCGTTCGAGCTCCGTGTCTCGAAACGACCTTCGGCAAGCAGGCCGGTGTCGAGCCGCGCGATTTTCGTGTCGAAGGATTTGCGAATGCTAAGGCGAGGAGTAACGGAGTGAACCTGGGTTTCTGTGTCGATCAGATCCTGTCCGGGCGTGATTTCGGGATCCGCAAAATCGTTTCGTTCGTAGCGATGCGCGAGGAGTGCTTCGAAATTGCCGACGCTCGCATCATGGCCACGTAGAATTTGGGGGAGCTCGCCATCGAGCCGGGCGATCGTGAGCAGGGAAAGGTTCTGCTCCTCGGCAAAGAACCTTTGGTTACTGTCCGCGCCGGGCGTTCCACGATCGAGATGATTGACGAGCTGTGTGAGGCCTAGGCGCGTTCCACCGATATCCCGATCGAGGCGGAGGATGCCGGTGTGTCGATCTGCTTGATTGTTGGCACGCGGCTCAATCGGCGAGTTGCCGCCTCCGGGGCTTGGCCTGGCGCGTTGAAACTTGAAGTCGCCCTCGGTATGAAATCCGCAGTAGCCGAGCGAGACTCCCCAGTCGCCTATTCGGCGGGTGTGGCGCAGGCTGCCTTCTCCTGTGCCGAAGTTGCCGACGGCACCACGGATGCGCGTTTCCGGTTCTGCGCTCGGTGTCCGCGAGACGAGATTGACTACACCGCCTATGGCTCCGCTGCCGGACCGCGCTGCGCCGGGGCCTCTCGTTACTTGGATTTCATCCAAGACGTCGAGGCAAAGTACTGAGAGATCGCTGCGGCTTGTTAGGGCTGATTCGATTCGAACGCCGTCGAGGAAGACGGGGACTTGCTGGGGACTCGATCCACGAATCGAAATTTCGAAGGGTTCGCCCGTTCCGCCGAAGCGGCGAATCTGGACGCCGGGGACTTCCGCAAGCAGATCGTCGAGCCCGACGCCTTCGAGTAGGCGGACGCCCGCATCGATGCGTGTCGTGGTCGCGCCGGCGAGGACATCCATCGCCGTGTTCGGGTCGCCGACCACAAGCATCTCTTCAGGCAGGCTTATGCTGTTCTCGGCGGCAGTCGCAGGAGGTCCTAGGACGAGCATTGCGGCGATGGCCGAATACACAGCCATCACGCTAGAGCCGATCGTCGATCGCGAATAGGAAGGCAGCACCCGATCGCGGCCGGCGACGATAGGTCGTCGGCCGCGATGGACGCATGTGCGCGTGGCGTTCCAAGTAGGAACGGTCACAACGACCTAAGCGCGACGGCGAAGTCGGGCTAGGCCGGTAAGGCCGAGGCCGAGCATTAGGGCGGTACTGGGCTCCGGGATCGTCGTGAGGTTGTCTATCGCGAAATACTGCGGCGTGTTGATGCCGAAGCTGCCCACGTCACTTGAGTCGAAGCTAAAGCCGAGAGAACTAACATCACCGAGTCCCGTGAGATCAAGCCAGGTCCATTGGTCAACGATGTAGTCCAGCGTGCCTCCGAGGTTGCGGTAGTCAGCGAGCATGAACTCGACGACGCCGGTTGAGGCATTGAAGTCGTCGAAGCCTTCGATTAGGAGTCGGAAATAGTCGGGGTCTGTTCCTGTGACTCCGCCAAATTGCTTCGCAAATGCATCGCCCGAAAGCATCGAAAGCGCCGCGTAGGTCGTATTTGTAATGTAGGCACCGGTCACGGTTTGAACCGAAGGCAACGTGATCCGGCCGGGTGAGCCGAAGGTCTCGAAGAAGACGCCATAACCGCCCGCGCCACCCGCGTCGCCGCCTGTGATGTTGGCGAATTGGTTACCGAATCCAGGGGTGGTGTTGTTGGTCAAAGTGGAAGCGGCGAATCCCGAAAATCCGTCAAAGGACGGGAAGTAGTTGTTGTCGAACGTGGCTCCGCCACTCACGTAGCTGCCTGATAATCCCGCACCGTTCTCATAGGATTCTGCGCCGAGGCCCAGATCATCAAAGGTGGCCACAAGCGCCGCAGCCGGACTGGCGACCGCGAATGCCATTAGGCCTGCGACTGCGTAGCCACGGCGTGTACTTTGACCCGTGGCCGTCGTTAGATGACCGAACGACGCCGCAAGCAGGAGGAGTCCGTAAAAGAGCCCAGCGTAGAAGCTCGGCTCGGGCACATGGATGATTCCGACCGCATCGAGGTCGAAGCCGCCGGTGGCGAAGGGCGTTGAATAGGGATCGTAGAGGGCGTTGCCGAAGGAGTCCGTCGTGGAGCCGTCGCCAATGACGTCGGTGATGCGAACGTAACGTACGTCGGTGACGTCGAGGGCACCTGACTGCACGAGCGGATCGAAGGCGAGGCTCGCGAGATCGAAGCCCGTTCCGAAGAGCGCTTCATGTCGCCCGGCAAACCCGTCGTAGTCCGTCGGGTCGAGGTAGTCGAAGCCTGACAAGGAGAGGTTATTCACGGTGTGGGATTCGAATTCCGCGAAGTCGACACCATTGCTAGCGACCTCGACGTAGGCGAGCTCTGCGAAGAGGCCGTTGAAGTCGATGAAGCCGTTTTCGAAGACGGCGAAATCATCTCCGGGGCCGTTGCTGATCCCGTCTGCCAGGAAGACCGTGATGGATCCGCCATCGCCGAGAGAAAGGATGTCTGCCGGGCCACCGGTCGCCGCACCCAGCACGTCGGCCGGAAGGCCATGAGAGGCTAGGGGGCCGGCGGGAGCCGCGATATCCACGGGGCCACGAACCAGGTCGTCGACCGCGGTGGCCCAGACGGTCATCGTGCCAGCGGAGTGACCGGCGTCGATATAGGGGCCTGCGTTCACAGAGGTTGCAATTAGGAAGGGAAGGGCGAGTAAGCACTGACTTGCAGCGCGAACCGCAAGGGATCGGATTGAATCGAGCATTCTTGTTCCTCAGGGGCACCGTAACCGGGCGCCATTTTGAGGACGGTTTGCGAAGCACGGACAAGCCCCACGGGGCGAACGAAAGGAATCGTTCAGCCCAATTGTGTTTGGGGTCGCTCGAGGTCAGCGTGCATGTGGAGGGATCGTTCGTTTGCCAGCAGAGTACGCGGTTTCGCAAGGTACGTGGTTATGCAGCGTGCGCGGTCAAGCAGGGGACGTCTGCGCGCGCCGCTTTCGCGACGGTCCTCGCATCGATCCACAGTTGCGTCCAAGGGGTATCTCAGCCTCTCGCAACGCTCTGGCAACCGTCGATTTACCCCACGCCCTCTGTTCCCGAGAGTCGTAGTTCCGCTGAAGGGTCGGTCTTCTGGCTCCCGGATCAGCCGAGTCTGCACGCCTTCCCAGCCCCGATGGGCCAGTGGCTTCGAACTCAATCGATTGTGCAGCTCGTCCCCGGTTACAGCGACGGGCTCGCGTCGGAATTACACCGACTTCCCGCAGGTTCGCAGTCATTGGAACTGTTCATGCCTCTCCAATCAATCAATCGAAACGATTGGCTCGGCTCACGCTCTTTTGACTCCGCCCCAGTCCTCCGTCCGCGTGTCACCTGACTCGCGACCGAAGGAACACCCTCCACCGTCGGTGGTTCCCCTCCGAATTAGCCTAGCGATCAGCCACAAGCAACTAACTCTGCAGTCTTCTGCGTAGTGCGCAGGAAAATGCGGTGAAAAAAACTGCGCGGGGCGAATCCCAGCTCCGAGAAAGCTCAATACAACCGGGCGTTTGCCGAGAAGTATTCAAATGGCACGTCGATTGCGATGTGTTGGAGGGACGGGACGCATCTACGGACCGGGAGGAGCGCCATGCAAGGCGGAACGGATCAGAGATCAGACGGAAGCGGCGTGCGACGAGATCGTCGGCGAAGTGGCTTCACTTTGATTGAGGTGGCGATCGTGGTTGCGATCGTCGGCATCGTGACGGCAACGACAATGCCGAATGTCACCCGCTACATGGAGGTCACGCGTGCACGAGCCGCGGCGAAGTCGATCGCCGATGCGTTCAATGTGGCGCGTGCCCAGGCGATTCGAACCGGTAACAACCATGTCGTGTTCTTCTCCGTAGGCGGTGCCGGTGATGCCGCGGGCAACACATTGCAGCGTCGCGACGGCACGGCGGTTCCGATCTTAGTGCTGAACGATGGTTCCCCGGGCAGCGCGAATCAAAACTGTGAGATCGACGCAGGCGAAGAACTCATCACCTTCGAAGCGCAGGACGGTGTCGGTTGGGGCTTCAATGCGCCTGCCGCAGCGCAAACCGCGCCGGATGAGACGGTGACTGTCCTCGCGATCCCCGCGAGTGGCTCAAGCTTTCGGGCGCCTAACGGCACGACCGCAGTGACGTGGGTGCAGTTTCGCCCAGACGGCGTTCCAGTCGCGATCGACAACGCCTGTACCGCCGGCCGACTCGGAACCGGTGGCGGAACGATTTATCTCTGGTCAGCAAATCGAGACTTCGCGATCACGCTGTCTCCTCTTGGAGGCGTGCGGGTTCATACATGGATTGCGGGAACGGGAGCCTGGACCACATGAGCCAGCCCGAATTCTCTAATTCACTTTCGCCTAATAGCGAAAATCGGCGGCGAGCCACACGGGGCCGCCGCGGCATGACTCTCGTGGAGATCATGGTCGCCATGGTGATCCTGTCCTTCGGATTGCTCGGCGTTGCTGCCTTGCAAGTACGAGCGATTACCGAAGGCAGCGGTGGGGAGCATCTTTCGAGCGCGAGTTCGCTTTCGCGCAACCGCGTTGAAGAGCTGAACCGAATCGCCTGGGACGCCACTCTGCTTGATAACAGCTTAGGTGTTTGGAGCGTGCCCACGACCATCACGCCTCGCGACCAGGCCTACGCCCGACAGGAGCGAATTGCTTGGGACAACGTGGACCCCGCGATCGCCCAACTGAAGACGATCGAAGTTCGAGTGACCTGGAGCGACAACAAACGCCAAAACCGACAGGTGCTGTTAACGAGTGCGCGCCTGCGCGAGGTGAACGAATGAGTCGCGTAATCCCCAAGGGTAGACGAGGGCAGGGCGGCTTTACGTTGATCGAGCTGATGTTGGCCGTCACGATGCTTTCGATTGTCATGTACCTGACGCTCGATAGCCTGACTCGCCAGCAAAAGACGTCGATTGTGACCGATCAAATCGTTGAAGTGCAGAATAATGTACGTGCCATTTCATCCTTGATCGAACGCGAAATCCGGATGGCCGGCTTTATGGTGCCTAACGCGGTTGGCGTTTGTGGTGTGGACCGAACGACCGGGAGTGATGAACTCTTTGTTTCCGAAACCGAACCCCTTGTGCCGGATGATGAGCGCGCGGGCGATCTCGGTGCGCGAGTGACTACAGCCTGGCTCGCGGGTTGGGTTGCGGGTTCTCCCACGTCGCTTTCTTTGAATCTCGATTCAACGACTACAGACCTAGATGATGATGGTTCATTCTTCTACGACAACGACAATAATGGCACGGCGGAAGCAGACTTCCGCGTAAACGGCGGCTTCATTCTTGCGGACATGGCGAACCCGGAGCGTGGCGTAGTTTGTGGAACTGTCTCCGCCGCAAGCTCGACGCAAATTACAATTCAGATCTCAGGCGGACAGCTGGCGGACCATTTCGTCTCCTCCGATGCTCCGCAAGAGATCGTCATCGTGCCGGCAGCGCACTACCGCGTAAATACCGGCTCCGCGGCAGGTCGCCTCGAGCGCAATGGCGACTTGCTCGCAAACGGAATAGACGACTTCCAACTCTCCTACCTATTTGACGACGACGACGGGCTTCCCTCGACGATCGGTTTGATCGACGCGGGTGAAGAGCTGGGCATTTCTGGCAGCACCTATGACCCGGCAACCGTCGATAACTCGGAACTTAAGGAAGTGCGCTTTTCCATCGTCGTTCGGACCCGCGCCGCGGACCCGAATTTCACGGCGGGCAGCTTCATCGTCTTTGAGAATCGGGTTGCACCGACCGCTGCGAACGACAACTTTCGCCGCCGAGTGATCGCGGGGGCAGTACGCCCGCGCAATATTGGCATGCAGGGGAGCATTTAATGCAAAACCTAATGAAGTCCCGACAGAACAAGCGAGAAGAGGGCGTGGCTCTGATGATCTCGATCCTGCTCTTGATGGCGGTTTCGGCGCTGGCTTTGTCGACGATGCAGACGGCGGCGAGCGATGGTCAGGTGGCTGGTTTCCAGAACCAAGAAACGATTGCCTTCTACGCAGCGGAAGCTGGCATCGCAGACGCACGCGCAATCGTTCGCAGCATGGGCGACCGAGCGGAAGTACCGAACTATCCGGCAGATTTCCCGAACGCTGCGAACCCTGTCTCACTCTCGGAGTCCTCGGAGTTTGTGGGTGGCGATCAGCCGGTCTATTACGCCGATCCCAACCCGCCGGCTGCCGCCGCGATCGTCTACATCGGCGAGGGCACACAATGCCACGAGGGCTGCAATATGACCCTCGGCGGCCTCAAGTACAACCACACCAAGTGGCAGGTCAACGTCGTCGGCGAGTCGCCCTCGGGAGACCAGAAGCGGATTGAGCTCGTGGCAACGCGGCTTTTGGCAGTCGGTTACTAGAGATCCAAGCACCGCCTAACAGGCTGGAAGGATCGAGGCGGTTTCGCCTCCGATCGGCGCACGCGAGGGGTGGAGAGCAATATGAAGAAAATGAATCATCGAGGACTTAGGGTGCCGCTCTTAGAGGCTCGTGTTCGTCTTGGGTTTGGGATGAGTGGGCCTTTGTTGTCAGCGCTTGTCATGACTGCTCTGCTTGGAGCGGGATGTAGTGGCGATGAGGCGAAAGACTCGCGAAGTCCGGGGTCGATGCTTGGGGCGAATACGACGGATGCTGAACGTATCCGTGGCGGCAACGAAGCCCCGATCATTGAGTCCGTTTCGCTAACGCCAGCTCGTCCGGCCCCGGGTCGCATCGTGCACGCTTCGGTGGCCGTATCGGATGCGGATGGCGATGCGACCGAACTGCAATTCGAATGGCGAACGTCGGCAGGGCGCATGTTAGGCACCGGACGATCGCTCAATACGACCGGCTTCTCCGAGGGCGAACGGCTGGAGCTGACCGTGCGCGCCACGGACGGCCTTGACGAGAGTGAAGCCTTTTTTCAGGAGTTTCGACTGTCTGAGACGTTGCCACAAATTGCGTTAGTTGCGATCGAAGCGAATGATGGGACAAAGCCCGGATCTGTCCTCGAGGCGGTGGTCGAGACGACGGACGAGGATCAAGGCGGCTATGACGTGCTCTACGAGTGGGGCGTAAGCGACCGCGTTGTGGGGCGAGATGACGAGTTTGACACGTCGGCGCTCTTGCCCGGAGATGTAGTGACCTTGCGCGCGCAACTCGATTTCTCCGACTCGCGCACAGACCTGGTGCGAAGCCAGCCGATTGTCATCGGACGAGGCGTTCCGCCGACAATTATTTCCAAACCTGAAGTGGGCGTGAACGGTGGCATGTTCCGCTATCTCGTTCGCGCCACGAGTACCGAATCGGGAGCGAAGCTCAAGTATGAGCTTCTTGAAGGCCCGGGCGGAATGACTGTGGATGCGGGCTCAGGTGTTATGTCTTGGCGTCCCTCGACTGAACAGCGTGGCGCCTTCTCGATCGAAGTGGCAGCCAAGGATCAGTGGGGCAGCGGAGTCGCACAGTCCTTCGAGATTCGTGTCGCGCCGCCAGCTCCGCCAGCAAGCGCACGCTAGGCGGCTCTGAGTCTGCGGACGGCCGATTCGAGCTGACTTAAGTAGCTAGGCCCAAATAAGTTCACGTGAACCAGGAGCGGATAGAGCTGGTAGAGTGGGACGCGCGCAGCCCAGCCATCGCTAAGCGGGTAGGCCTCGTGATAGGCGTCAAAGGTTGCTTCCGGAAAGCCGCCAAAGAGCCGCATCATGGCGAGGTCGACTTCTCGGTGCCCCGCATAGACAGCAGGGTCTATCAGGCAGGGGAGTCCGCGATCGTCCGTCATCACGTTCCCCGACCATAGATCTCCGTGCAGCGGGGAGGGTGGCTCGTCATCACCGACTCGCATCGGTAGCTCTTCGATCAGTTTTTCGAGAGCGACTGCTATGCCTCGAGGAAGAATCGATTCGTCGCAGGCTCGTCGTACCAAGGGGCGAAGCCGCCGCTCGCCGTAGAACTCACTCCATCCTTCCGTCTGGGTGTTGTCTTGAGGAAGGCCTGCGAGCCAATTGTCTTCCGCGTACCCGAATGTTTCGACGGGTTGCGCGTGAAGGGCGGCCAAGCCTCGTCCCAGAACATGGGCATAGTCGGGGCATGGCGACGCCGACTCGATCCACTCAAGCACGAGCCAGTCGTGGCCTACCGCGCGCGGCGCAGCAATGCGGAGGGTCTGCTGAGCCGAGCTGTAGGGCCAGGGATGGGGCGAGGATCCACCGGCCAACCAGCGCAGGCCGTCGACCTCAGATTCCGCCATTCCGCGCGGGGCGTGCGGATAGCGCTTGACGAAAAGCGTTAGGCCATTCTCCAGACAAACCCGGTAGCTCGTCCCCTGATCACCTCCTGAGACGCGCTCATCCGATAGGATCGTAAAGCCCAGCTCTTCCTGAATCTCGCGGCGCCAGGAAGCCGCCGCTTCATGCACTCCGGTCACGAGAGCTCAAAGTCCTCACTGATGCGTTCGAGAAGTCCGCGGCAGGCTGCTTCACAGAGGTCGAGTACATCCTCGAAGCCGGAGTCTCCACCGTAGTAGGGGTCGGGAACCTCGGCCCCCGGTGGTGCGATCGCGTCGAAGGCTCGCAGCAGTCCCAAATGTCCGGAGTGTTCGGTTGCGCCCTCGAGCGCCTGTAGATCCATGAGGTTGCTTTCATCCATGGCGAGGACGTAGTCGAAGCGTTCGAAGTCTTCAGTCTGGAACTGCCTCCCGCGGCTATCGAGTGCGATGCCACGAGGCCGCGCGGCTTCCCGGGAGCGTTTATCTGAGCGTTCGCCCACGTGGTAGGCGGCGGTCCCGGCACTGTCTACGCGGATCTTGTCGCCGAGTCCCGAGTCGTCGACGAGACGCTGCATGACGCCTTCCGCCGTGGGAGATCGGCAGATATTGCCTAGGCAAACGAAACAGACTTGAACAATGTGATCGGGCACGACGAGGTGAGCTCCTCAAGTTGGGCTGGATGCGTATGTTATGCACTGGTGGGGCGCGAATCCTAGCAAATTGGGGCTATTGCTCGGCTTGCGGCCTCACAGCGACTGCTCGGTGGCGGTATCGCCGATGGCCTGTCCCTTGGCTTCGCCTTGGTTTGCGTGATCTGCCTAGCGCGCCTTGCAGCGCAAGCGACGAATGATACGGGGCGCGTAGCTTGGCCGCTCGAAGCCTTGCTCTGGCTGAGCGCTTTCGGAACTTGGCTTGCGTCTAGTTTAGTGGTGAACTCGATTTTCGCGAGCTTGGTCTTAGCGTCCGCCAGTATCCGCCTTGGCGGGATTCCCATGAAGAGATGGGATGGCTTTCGTACGGCGCTGTGGGGAACGACCGGGTCGATGCTTGTGCTGTCCTCATTGCCATTCATGCGCGCCGTAGGTGTCGCCGACCAAGTTTTCGTTCCCATGATTCTAATGGCTACAGCTGCCGTCGCATTGGTCTTCTACTACGGGCTGCCGCGTTTCGAAATCGAAGCGAGCCTGCGAGGCGCCCTACCGCGAGACGAGTTCACGCTTCATGATCAACCCATTCTGAATGCCGAGACGAGAGAGATCGTTGCGGCGGAGGCCTTGATTCGATGGCGCGATGCGGAGCGGGGAATGATTCCGCCCGATGAGTTCGTTCCCGTCGCCGAGGAAACTGGGCTCATCGTGCCGCTCGGCCCATGGACTGCGGCTGAGCGTCGTTGCTGAAGGCGTTGAAACGGCAGGGTAGGCGCTCTTTCTCAGGCAGCGCGGATGCGACGACGTTCAGGGCTATCTCTTCGGCTGGCCGGCCGGCCGCT
>Ga0115003_10001360_pt1 | contig 21416 bp, 23 predicted proteins | sample ArcticOcean_MG_C_7_FD_88736 | JGI IMG/M metagenome (GOLD analysis project Ga0115003, IMG submission 88736) | Marine microbial communities from western Arctic Ocean - ArcticOcean_MG_CB11_88 | ecosystem: Environmental > Aquatic > Marine > Oceanic | place: Arctic Ocean: Canada Basin | collected... | reverse complement strand
GTCTGCGCCCGCATCGGCGTACGCGAGTGCGGTGCCAGCACCGATGCCGCGGCCGGAGCCCGTCACGATTGCAACTTGACCATCGAGGCGGAATGAATCGAGGATATTGGCCATGGCGTGTCTCCAATTGGATTGAGGGATGATCGGGGCGGCGCGTTGGTGTTTGTATGTCGGCGCCAAGTTTGAGTTGAAAAAGAGCATTACACCAGCCACGGCACCGGTTCCAACTCGCAATAGACAGGCGCAGTGGTCGGTGAACAATGACGGTCGGGACAAATGTGGAGACCATTATGATTGGCAGCATTGATCATGCACTCGAGTTTGCCTGCTCGGGGCGATGATCTCGCAATATCGCCGCTACCACGAAACGCGCCGCAGTCGGCTGATTGATCGCCAGGCCTTGCTTCCTCGCCAGCAAAATTCCACGCAGTGATCTTCCTCAAGCGCGCGGGCACAAACGATGTGATCGAAAACGTGCGTGCAGCGCCGCAGCGCACGCCGTGTTTCCAATGGCTCTGCTGTTTTGCGCATTGGCGACATGCTTCGCTTTGCCCCTGCGAAGCGAGACGCTTGGCGACGCTCGCATTTGCTCCGGCGTCTGGCAGTAATTGCACTATTAGTGCAATATGTCTGCAACGCGCATTGAGGGAGCAAACAAGATGGCGACTGCAGGGCTGGGCGAAGGCGACGCAACGCATGATGGGGCAGGACTGGGGTTCGACCCGGATGCACTGCGTGAAAGGTATCGACTCGAGCGCGAAAAACGTTTGCGGGAAGACGGCAACGAGCAGTACGTCGAAGTCAAAGGTGACTTTGCACACTTCCTCGACGACCCGTACGCCGAGCCGGGCTACGAACGCGAACCGCTTACGGACCGCGTTGAAGTCCTGGTCGTCGGAGGCGGTTTCGGTGGTTTGCTCGCCGGCGCGCGACTGCGTCAGGCGGGTATCGAAGACATTCGCTTCATCGACCCGGCCGCCGACTTTGGTGGCACCTGGTACTGGAATCGATACCCCGGCATCGCATGCGACATCGAGTCGTACACGTACTTGCCTCTGCTAGAAGAGCTCGGTTTCGTTCCCAAGGAGAAGTACTCGTTTGGCCGCGAGATCTTGGATCACTCCCAGGAAATCGCGAAACACTTTGATCTCTACCGCGACGTTTGTTTTCAGACGCGCGCCGAATCGTTCGACTGGGACGAAGACGAAGGCTGTTGGATCGTCTCCACCAACCGCGGCGACCGTATGAAGGCGCGTTTCGTCTGCCTCGCGACCGGGCCACTCAATCGTCCGAAGTTGCCGGGGATCCCCGGAATCGAAGAATTTAAGGGCCACACCTTTCATGCAAGTCGCTGGGACTACAAATACACAGGAGGCGATTCCGAAGGCAACCTTACGGGTCTCAAGGGAAAGCGTGTTGGCATCATCGGGACCGGCGCGACTTCGGTGCAGAGCGTTCCGCACTTGGGCGAATGGGCAGACGAACTCTATGTTTTTCAGCGGACACCCTCGTCGATCGACGTCAAACAGAATCCGGCGACCGACCCAGAATGGGTAAAAGAGCTGAAGCCGGGCTGGCATCAGCACCGGATGGACAACTTCAATAATCAAGTGTCTGGTGTTCCCCAGGCCGTAGATCTGATCAACGACGGATGGACTGACCTCATCGGGAAGCTCTTGACTGGAATTCAATCAGGTCGATCCAAGGACCTCACGCCGGAGGGGATCGCGAAGGCAGTTGAAGTGGCTGACTTCGAAAAAATGGAAGAAATCCGTGCAAGGGTCGAGTCCGTCGTCGACGACCCGGAAACCGCCGAAGCCCTCAAACCGTACTACCGGCAATTTTGCAAGCGTCCGTGCTTCCACAATGAATACCTGGAAGCGTTCAACAGGCCCAACGTCAACTTGGTTGACACCAAGGGGCAGGGGGTAACCCAGATCACGAAGAAGGGTGTTGTCGCCGACGGCAAGGAATATGAGCTCGACTGTTTGATCTATGCGAGCGGCTTTGAGGTTGGCACCGATTTTTCGCGCAGAGGTGGTTTCGATCTCCGTGGACGCGACGGCGAGACCTTGACAGAAAAGTGGGAGGACGGAGTTCGCACCCTGCACGGGATGCACGTCAACGGTTTTCCCAACTGCTTTATTATGAGCAACTCGCAGTCGGGCTTCACTGCGAATTATCCTCACTTGCTTGATCAGCAAGCGCAACACATCGCTTACATCCTCAAGACCGCGGGCGAGAAATCGCTTCGCCGCGTTGAAGTGAGTGAGAAGGGCGAAGACGCTTGGGTGCAGCATTGCCTGAAACAGGCGACAACGCGTGCGGACTTTCTCGAGAGCTGCACCCCTGGCTACTACAACAACGAAGGCAAGACTTCAGAGTTGAGCACCCAGAACGGCTTCTATGGTGGAGGCTCAATCGACTTCTTTAAAATTCTGTCTGCGTGGCGCGAGAGCGGTGAGCTTGACGGGTTGGAAGTCAGTTAAGCCGTGCCGCAGGTGAGCGCAGTCGATGGACGTCTGTCGCGAACGGTGCGTTCGCGGCTTGCGATCTGTGAAGCGTGCTTGGATCTTGTGCAAGAGGGCATGCTGCAACCCAGTGCAGACGAAATCGCTGCGCGTGCTGGGGTTTCTCGGCGTTCGGTATTCAATCACTTCGCGGACCTCGCCGAACTCTACGATGCCGTCGTGGAAGTCGGGATGCAGCGGTGTGAGCCGCTGCTCGAGAAGATTAGCGACGACGCACCGGTGCATGACCGGGTGAAACGTCTGATCGAGGTGCGGGCGAAGTTTTTGGAAGCGACGTCATCGTTTGCTCGCGCGCTAACGGCCCAGTCCCTTGTTGGGACCGCGGCGGATCAGGCGATTCGCGTTTCACGCGACGCACTTCGCATCAACTGCCAGGAAATCGAGCGATTGTTCCAACGTGAAATCGGGGACTTGCCTGCGCAAGATCACTTCGAAGTTGTTGAGTCGCTGTCGGCAGCTCTGAGCCCGGTGCAGTGGGGATACCTGCGTCGGAGTCGTCAGCATTCCATCACCCGTTCGCGTGCAATCGTGGCGCGAACGCTCATCGCAGTGCTAAGAGACGCGGGCGTTGACGTCTAGCTAGGCGCGTTAGATCCTTGCGAAGTACTTGACCCGGTTCGGCTGTTGGCGCGATCACAATAAAGGGAGTTTGAAATGGCAATCGAAAAGCAGGTGGTTCGCTACGGACCGATGGAACAGTTTATTCCAGAAGGTGTGCGTTCTGGTGACTTGCTCACGCTGTCGGGGCAGGTCAGTCTTGATGCCTCGGGTGCGGTCGTCGGCGAAGGCGATATCGCCGCACAAGTTGTCCAAGCCTACAAGAACGTAAAAGAAGTCCTGAGCCACTTCGATGCAACCATGGACAACATTGTTGACGAAATGTGGCTCGTGACCGACATCTCGAACGTGATGGCCAGCATGGGAACGGTTTGGCCGCTACGCGCAGAAGCCTACGGTGTTGCAAACCCTGACGTGTCGCAGACCCTCGTTCAGGTTGGCGGGCTCGCGATGCCGGGTTTGGTGATCGAAGTGAAATGCATCGCGCGAGTTTGATCTAAGCGAATGCAGATACCGCGACCCGAAACGTCGCGCTTACCAGTGCCTTGAAAACTGTCGGGATCTGTTCGCGAGGGACATGAAAACCTGTGAAGTGATCGAAAGCGTGATGCGGGATGAACGGTTTCACGGCGCCTATCGCGATGATCAACTCGAGTGTTGGACGACGGAAGGCTTTGGTGAACAGGTCAAAGTGGCACGTCGATGGGCGGAGCCACTCGAGGCCTTGGCGTTTCGCAATCCAAGTGTTTCGTTCGGCATGACGTTGCCGCGGAGCATTTTTAAGCGTTTGGTGTCGCCCTCGCTCACGGGTCGATCTTCGCAGGTTCGAACTCTTCTCTTCGGTTTCGATCCTGTATCGATTTAAAATGCACCGATGCGAAGTTACGCGGTCAAGTGAGATAGCGCGGCGGTGGCAAGCGAGAGTGTCAGGAAAAAGCCGCAGACATCGGTCACCGTGGTCAACATCGGACCCGATGCAAGTGCGGGGTCATAACCTAAACGTCGCACCAATAGGGGCACCGATCCGCCAATGCAGACGGCGACAACAGTGTTGAGCGCAAGTGCGGAGCCCACAACGAGCCCCAAGGCCACGCTGTCCTTCCACAACCACGCCAGCACGCCAAGGATCGCCCCGAGTACGACTCCGTTAATCAGGCCAACGATCGACTCCTTCGCAATGACGCGTCGATATTCCTTTGGCCGAATCAAGCCGAGTGATAATTCGCGCAAGCTGACCGCGACCGATTGATTCCCCGAACAACCACTCATGTCGGAAATAATGGGGAGGAAAACGGCGAGTGCGATCACGGCTTGAAGCGTTTCTTCGTAGAGTGCAATGACGCTGGCAGCCGTCACGTTGAGGACGATATTGATTGAAAGCCAGGCGAGCCTGCGTGAAGACCTGACGACGGTGGGCATCGAACGAAGTTCTTCACCGCCAACAATGCCGCGAGAGTTTCGTTCTTGTTCATGGGCTTCGTCGAGGCGCAGCTCATCGATATCTTCCCGCAGCAATGCGCCCACAAGGGTTTTGTCTTTGGAGACAACGGGTACCGCGATGTAGTCGTATTCGTCGAAGAGTTCAAACACTTCGCTCATGCGTGCGTCTGCCTGGACTTTGACTGGCGTATTCACCATGCAGGACGCGATGGATCGATTGGGCCTCGCGAGAAGAAGCTCACGCAGTGGAACCACACCCGCGAGTGCGCCCGCTTGGTCCACGGCATATACGTACTGGACCACGTAGTCTGCATACTGTTCTACATTTGCACGCATTTCGTCGATCACGTCTTGCACTGACCGAGTCGACCGAACAGCCAAGTACTCTGTGATCATTCGCCCACCCGCGGTGTCCTCTGAATACTCGAGCAAGCCGCGAACTGAGTCTGCAGCCAGGGGCGGGGTGTGATCGAGGATCGCCTTTGCGCTTTCAGGTTCAATGTGACGTAGCAGCTTGGCTTGATCATCACTCGCAAGCTCTTCAAGAATCTCGGCGGCATTGTCCGGTGTGAGGTCTTCAAACGCCTCGGCCGCCAGCAGTTCCGGCATCTCTTCGATGAGGTCGGCCGCATACTCAGGGTGTACAAGGCCAAGTAACTCACTGAGGGCCTCGGCCGTGAGACGCCCGAGGTCGTGGACGCGGCCGGTTTCGGAAAGCTGTTTCAAGTACGCTTCGATTGCCGGCGCATCGCAGCGTTCGATCCATCCGGCGAGCTGCTTCCAATCGGAATCCGGCGTCGTGGTTTTGCTGTGCTCCGCTTGGCTCGGACTCATGGGTTGCTCGATTCTATTGCGTGGTGGATGTGGCCTGCGTGGGGAGAGCTTACGAACTGAATCGCCTTCTCGCCCATTTCCGGTGCGAGTTCGCGCCGGAAATGGGGGATGGGTTTCAAGTCGTGAGCGACTTCTTATTGGACTGGTCGGCGAACTGCTAGGGTTTCGAGTCTTCGCTTCACCGCCCAGTGGTCCGGTACCACGATCCGACGTTCGCGCACCCGACGAACGGCCAAAGGAAACTCAATTGACCCGTACCGAGATCGTATTGACTGCTCTGGCGTTTCTTATCGGCCTGTCCAGCTCCGTCCAAGCCGAAGAACAAATGACCGAAGAGCAGGTTCAGCAGTGGTTCGCAAAATTCACGGAGAGCCTCGACCCACAGCGGGGAGAAACGACGGTCCCCGGTGCAAGCGCCCAGTTCCGTCTGGGCGATGAATTCGCTTTCCTCGACGCCGCTGACACCCGGCGCTTGCTTGAAGAAGCCTGGGGCAATCCGCCAGACCCATCCGTGCTGGGCGCAATCATTCCGTACGACTTCGATCCGATCGGAACCAGCGCGTGGGCCGTGATCGTGGAATACGAAGAAGACGGTTACGTTGAAGACGGAGATGCGGCGGAGATCAATTACGATGAACTATTGGCTTCCATGCAAGAAGAAACAAGCGCATCGAACTCCGCGCGCATCGAGGCCGGTTATTCGGGGCTCGAACTGATCGGATGGGCTGAGCCGCCGTACTATGACCCCGATTCGCACAAGCTCTATTGGGCCAAGGAAATTTCTTTCGGCGGCAACAGTCGCCATACCCTGAACTACAGCATTCGTGCGCTGGGTCGGCGTGGCGTTCTTGTGTTAAATGCCGTCGGCGGTATGGACCAGTTGTCGACAATTCAAACGGCCATGCAGGACCTGCTGCCCATGGTGGCCTTCGAAGAAGGCAGTCGATACGTCGACTTCGACCCCGACGTCGATCAAGTTGCGGCGTATGGGATCGGAGCACTCGTGGCAGGGAAGCTCGCAGCCAAGGCGGGGCTTCTCGCCAAGTTTGCACCCTTGCTCTTGGGATTCAAGAAATTTGGCATCGTGATCATTGCCGCTGTGGTCGGGTTCGGTCGTCGCTTCTTTATGAGTGGGCGCGAAGTCGAAAACGACGAAGACAAACCGATCGGGTAGGAGTGGGAAGTGGAAGGCCTCGGCAGCGGCATCTTGTGGTACTTGGGGTTTCTGATTTCGGTGACGTGCCACGAAGCTGCGCACGCCTATGCGGCGCTTCTCGGTGGGGATTCGACGGCGTATGAGGGCGGGCAAGTGACTCTCGACCCCGAACCTCATATGCGCCGGTCGCCGGTCGGGATGATCGTGATGCCTATCCTCTCGATCATGTCCATCGGTTGGCCATTGGGCTTCGCGAGTGCGCCGTACAACGTGGCATGGGCGGACCGTCACCCGAAGCGAGCGGCCTGGATGGCCCTTGCAGGCCCAGCTGCGAATTTCGTTTTGGTCTTGATTGCCGGCACTGCACTCAAGCTCGGCGAGCTGGCCGGTGTGTTCGTGCGCAGCGCCTCGCCCAGTTTTGATTCGATTGTGAGTGCGCTTGACCAAGGGCTTTGGCCCGGAGCCGCACATGTATTGAGTATCGTGTTTTCGATGAACCTGATTCTGTTTTCGTTCAACATGCTTCCGGTCCCGCCACTCGACGGGAGCACGGCACTGGGGTTGTTCTTCGACGACGAAACGGCACGCAAAGTGCAGAACATGATGCGAAAGCCCGCGTTTTCGCTGGTAGGCTTGCTACTCGCGTGGAACTTCTTCGGACCAGTTTTTCGCGAAGTCTTTTTGTTCGCGTTGAATGCGATGTTTCCCGGTGCGAATTATGGTGTCCGCTAAAGAGGTGAAGCGAATGTCGATTGTGGCCCGAATTCTCGTCGTCGTCCCTTTGTTTCTCGCCTGCGCGTCCGTAACTCCTTCGCAACTTCAAGACTGTGCTGAGCTGGCCGAGCTTCCGAAGTTGCCCGAACAATCGTGTCTCGCGCAGGAAAATACCGCTGCGTTTCGTCAGCAAGTCGCCGAGGCAATTGGCGACGATGTGAAGTCAACCTATTTCAGTGTTCTCATCGACTCGAATTCAAATGCCACCGGTGTTTGCGTCATTCCGTCTCGAACTTCTGACGTGTGGAGTGAACGAAGCGTATTGTCGGCTCGTTCAGGCGAACTTTCGATCTTGCCGTCGGGGCCACCTTGTCTCGCAACGCGTCGCATCGATTTGAATCGAAGATCGATGATTGCGGGCGAGGTCAAACGAATGAGGAATATGTGCACCGCATTCGCGGGGCCGCCCATCGAGATTGCGATCGGGTTCGAGCAAGGCCGTGCATCCCTGACAGCACTACGATCGTCGTGGTGTTCTCAGTTGAGCGACGACTGGATCACGTTGCCGCCGGAGGGCTTGACGCAACAGTTGATTTTTGCACCGCCCGAAGTCGCCGATCCAAAAGCCGATTCGGCAGCCGCGACGAGGGCCGACTGCTTTAGGTACCAGGATCGCGAGGATCGCGTTGCGTGTATCCAGTCGCACGGCTGGGAATTGCTCGAATAGGTGAGGTGTTTGCCTAAGGCGATCTGTCGTTGTCGGTCATCATGCCCACATCGCGAGCAGTACGTCGCCCATGACTGCGCCCCCGCCATCGAGGCCCGCATGACGAGTATCAGCGCCGTAAGAATCGAAACCGTCGCGGAACCGGTGCGAATTTGAATTGTGTGCATCGCGATTCGAAGTCCTACGGGCTTAACATTTGTCTAGACTTGTATTTATTAACCGGCGTTTCGATCGCTTAAGAGAGGAAGTCCATGTCAAGCGAGTTCCGTACCCAAATCTCATGCCTACTTCTGGTCCTGGCAACCGGCGCGCTTGCAACGAGTTGCAATGGTCCACTGCCGTTCCTTTCAGGCGGCGCGCTTTCCGGCCAGGTTCAGCCGGCGCCCGAGACCTGGGCTTTGGCGGAAGACTTTGGGGTTGTCCAGATTGAAACACGCCCGAGTGATCCGTACTCGGTCAACGTGGCGTACACCCAAATTGACGGGCGCCTTTATCTCAATGCCGGAGATACCGAAACCGAGTGGGTGACCCATATCGCTGGCGACCCGTCGGTTCGCGTGAGGGTAGAGGGTACGATTTACGAATCCCGAGCCGAACGCGTCACTGAACCGGGCGAGGTCGCTGCATTCGGCACAGCGTGGACCGACCACTCGATGTTCCACCGAGATCCGACGGAACTCGAACGTGTGTGGATCTATCGGCTCATAAAACCGTAGCTGAGCGCGCAGGATTCCTGACGAACGTCTCGTGGTTCTCGTGGTTATAGAAAGCCGAAGCGAGCCAAGTAGATCGGGATCGTCAGGATCAAAAGTCCGACATAGACGACCAGTCGCAGTGCCGCCGGCGTTCCAATGCGCCAGCCAACTGCAATCCAGATCATGCAAATGGGATAGAAAATCTCGCGATATCTGAGCAATCCAATGTGAACTGCGCCGAGCACAAGCAAGAAGACGGCGGGAAAAACGATCAACGGTAACTTGAGACGCCAGTCTGGAGCGCGGATAAGGCTCCACGCACCGAACAACATGTGGGGGAGTAAGACGATCGCGAACAAGTGAAGAAACGAGGACAGAATCGTGACCGGGTAGCCATCGATGTTAGGCGGAAAGGGTAGGAACAAGTACGTAACCGCGGCGAACGGAACTTTGTATATATCGAGAGGGCCGGTTACGCGCAATAGACGGGTCAAGCCGCCGGTGTCCGAGAATTGAGCGCTGTCGACAAACTTCCCTGTCGCGCGTGAAGCGTAGGTATCTAGATTGACCCGCGAGTCTTCGGAGACCGATAGCTGCAAAACTACCAAGCTGAGAATCGTGATGAGGGTAAGGATGACCCCCTGCAGCGCGTTGCGGTTGGCGAGAACAAAGCAGATCACCAGCATGCCGATAAACGGCAACACGAGTCCGCTTCGAAACGGGTACACGGCAAACAGACCCACGACCACCATGAAGGCCGACCGATGCCAACCCTGCTCTTGTCGAAATACACGCATAGCGTGATAGAACGCGAACATCACGATGAACTGCACGATCGGATCTTTGCGGTGATTGAGCGACAGCAAGATCGGAGCGGGCATGAAGGCGTGTAACCCGGCGGCAAGCCGGGCCGTAGGCTCATCGAAGTACATACGGGTGATTCGGTATGTGTAGAGCAACGACATGCTGATACACATGATCAGGAGAAATCGGATGACCAGCGTGTTGGGCCCAAAGATGAGATACGTGTACGCGGTGACCTGATAGAAGCCGGGGTCGACCGCAGCCCAGCCGGCCGTAAGTCTCGCCGTTTCGTAGACGATCTCCTCGCCCATTTGAATCGCCTGTCTGTGGACACGGCCTGCGTCGACATAGGTAAAGCCTTCTTCACCGATATAGATCAACCACTGAAAATAGATTGGCATGAGGAACGCCTTCAGAAGGAAGGCGATCAGCGCGAGCGGCATCAGCCATTTGCGCTCCTCTGGCTTTCGGACGACGTAAAAGCCAACGAGAAGAACCAGGGTGATCAAGAACCCCAGCATCGAACTCAGCAGTGGTGTTTCGGGGCCGGCGGGGTCCAGTTAAGCTTGCCTTTGCGGTGTGGTGCAGCGCGGTGAGTAGAGGGATGACGGGGGTAGGTTCGGGGCGGCAAGATACCGGATCCACGTATGTTCTTATAGCGGCAGCCCGGTGCATTGGCTTCAACACGAGGCGCTCGAATCGCAACGAAGTGGAAAAAACTGCATCTACATTTCGTCATCCGATAAGGAGTCGGATTGATGAAGTCGACGATCCCTGGTGTCTGTCTGGCGATTTTCGTGGTCTATTTCTGGGGAGGGCCTCTACTGAGGCGCGTCAACGTTGCGTTACCAGGCGTGGAACGAAACCGCTGACGATGTGCTGCGGAGCAGATGCTGCTCGAGCACTCCCCGGAGTCTGGGGTTTATTCCATCCCCGCGAACAGCAACGATCCCGAGATTCGAGCGAGCCTCTACGATCAGGGGCTGACGGGGTTTGTCATTCTCAATGCAGATGGGGCGCCCGGAAATGGGTCCCAGCCTCATGGCCTCTTTGATCACCCGTAGGATGTGAATTGTGAGGTTTTTGTGGACTCTGGAAGTCTTTGAACAACCGTGACCAATACGCAAATAATGAAGAAGAGGCACCAAGCGGGCACCGCTCCGGCCATGCTGAATGACAAAAACCGCTTGGGTCCTTCGTGCATTAGATGCGTTCGGCCAATACCGTGAGTTCGATCTTCGTTTCGCGAGTGTTGCCTTGGCCACAGATGCAGCAAGAAATTGATTTCCACTGGAGTGGAAGACATTTCGTGTGCGTTTCATTTGAATGCGTCTCGTTATTCGAACCAGCTCGCATAACACGGAGAATCAGCACCGACCCAATGTGAGCGGTTAGCCGAGGCTAAGCAACTCGTGGGTTCCCCGCGTTCGCTCTGCGATGTTGATTCCGTAGGGACAGGCGTTCAAGCAAGGTGCCGAGCAGCCGTTGCACACGTCGGCTTTCTTCTCGAGGCCGGCGTAGCCTCGAATCGCTTCTTTTTGTGCTCCATAGTCTTCGTAGTACATCCGCTGGCGCAGGACGTCATGGATCGGAAGCCCCTCCGGACACTTGTCGAGACACACGCCGCAGTGCGGCCGGCAGTGGGTGTCGGCACTGAGCTCTTGGTAGTGCTCGAGCACCGCGAGGTCGCTCGTTGTCGGGCGCTTGCCGGAGGCATAGAGAAACTCGTCAAGTTGAGCGTTTTCCCAAAGTGAAATGACGAGCCCTGAAACGCTTGGGTTTGACAAGACCCACTTGAACGATGCTTGGGTGAAGGAGTCACGTTCGTCGCGGTCGGTAAGCAGTCCCTTGTGTTTCGAACCGCGCAGGGTCTTCATGGCGACCACGCCAATATCTTTCGCTGCGGCGCGATCGATGATCTCTCCGAGTTTGGGCCACGCCCCGTAGTGATAGGCGAGCATCATGACGTCGAAGCGGTTGCTATCGATTGCGGCGTTCGCAACTTGTTCAAGGTTCGGCGTGTGAGTAGAGACGCCGAGAAAGCGTGCCTTGCCTTGTTGTTTGAGGCGATCGAAGGCCTCGTGGGCGTTCTCATCGAGCAAGCGCTCCACGCTGTCACACGAATGAATATGAACAAGATCAACCCGATCCGTTTGCAGCCGTGCAAGAGAGCCGTTCACCGCTTCGATGTAGTCGTTCACTGAGCTGCCCGGGGCGACGTGTCCGTTGGGGCGACAGAATTTGGTCGCGATAAACATCTGGTCGCGGAGTCCCTTCATCGCTTCGCCGAGCCTTTGTTCCGAACCCGTTTCGCTGTAGTCGGGGGCGGTGTCGAAGTAGTTGACCCCACGCTCGATCGCTTCCCGGGCGACTTCGACCGTTTGCCGTCCCCCCGTGCCTGCTCCGGATCCGAGCGAGATGTCTGAGATTCGGGCTTCGGTACGACCCAGGCGTCGATATTCGCTGACCCGCGCGCCTGTCCATTCGTCGCGAGCAACATCTGCCTTGTAGGGCGGACGAACCATGAAAATGTTGCGGCCGGTGACGCTGTACCAGCCGAAGTTTTTCGCCACTGCGGCCTGAAGGGTGACAAGGATGCCACCTGTTGCCGCAAGCGAGCCAAACAGAAATCTGCGCCGCGCGCTTGGAGGCTCGGCGTCTGTCGCGGTTTCAGCACCTTCTTGCGGGTCGGTCCGATCCATTTGCCAGTACACGGTGAGAGCGAGGCTGACGAGCAAGGCCACGATCGTGACCGTGGCAGGAGCCAGCGAAAGCGCGGCGCGGTCGTACCCCTCGATCAATTTGCCGAGAAACCCACCCAGCGCGAAGTACGAAATGAGTGTGGTGATGAACCATGCAGCCAGGGTGATGCGACCCATAAGCGTGTCCTCCAAGTGCGACCGTCGATGCTAGTTGTATTGATAGGGCGAAGCCAGGGAATGGATGCCCCCAATGAGTCGCGATCAGGTTCGTATCAGGCTTGCGCTTGATCGGACAGGCCAGCTTCGAACTCGGGTTTGAGATTCAACCGTCGCCAACCGTATTTCTTTCTTCCGGGCTTCGTGGCGGTTGATCTACTTGATCGCCATCGAGCAGATCCGTGAATTGGAAGTGCACGCATACGCGTGGGAGAACCAGAAGAAGGGGGCGGTTTTATCCCGTTTGCCGAATCGAGAAAATCCCAGCGGGCGTCCACTTGTACGAATCAATTTCGACTGATGCCGCATGGTATTGGGCGCGTTACGCCGCTCAAAAGGCCCAGGGTGCTCACGAAGAAACGTTGTAGAAGCTGCACCTCGATCGAGGCAACGCGAGAAAGCGGAGGACCGCCAGAATGACGAGACGAGGTCAAGTCGAATATTGGGCGAGCAGTTTGCTCGGGGTGTAAAGAACGTACGCAGCCACTTCCGCAGGAAAGAGGTGACGTATGTAATTTCAACTCCAAGTTCGAAAATGAAATCTCAATGGAGCCAGTCTGCCGTCAGTCTTGTTGGGCGTATTGGTCGCAGCCGAAGCAAGTGCAAAGTCTTACGGCTTCACAGGGAAATGGTTCTTGAATTGAGCCGGCTTGGATCATCCGATCAACGGGGCAGCAGTGCCTTGCGCGGGCACCCCGAAGATCGTGTGCGCAGATACCGCGGTCTAGTTTGCAATCAAGAGCCGCAGCCTGTTGCCGACGCGTTCCGCGTAGTCGGCCAAGTCGGCGATCCAGAGAATGATCTGGTGCCAATAGACCGTTGCGACCCCAAGCTCGTCTTCGAGACCAAACAACACCCGGCACGCCCGGTCTTGTAGTTCGTCCGTCTCGCTTTCGATTCGTCCGAGTTCCGAAATCATGGTTTCGACCCGAGCGGTTTCGCGCGGGGAAAAACCGGTCTCGACCAGTTCATCGAGTTCGTTGATTACCTTCTGCCCCTGATCGCATGCAGCCACGACCCGTGCCGCCAGCGCGGTCATTGGCTCTACCAGCGGAGGCGGGAGCACCATTCCGCGTTGGTCCACAAGCTCTGCGATGTCCTGGGTGACGTCCGCGATCGAATCCTGGCTATCCAGGATTTCGAGCATGTCTCGTCGTTCGAGCGCGAGCATCAGACGTCGGGGCAGATTGTTCCGAATTTCGTTCTTAATGCTGTCCGCTTCGTGCTCGAGGTCGTCGATTGCGGCGCGTCGCTCACGAACGGCAGCGGCATCTCCGCTCGCCATTGCCTCAACGAGAGGCACGATTTCATGCGCGCACGCAACGACGACACGCATATGTTCTTGCATCGGTCCGACGGGCGACCGTCCAACGAGTTTGTCCATCCACGCCATGGCAGTCTCCTAGCTCAAAAGGCCTTTGAAAAAGTAATAGAAAAAGATCGATAGTCCCGCAGCGATCGGCAGCGTTGCGACCCACGAAACAACGATGCTTCCGACGACGCGAAGATCAACTGCGCCGATCCCGCGCGCCATACCGACTCCAAGTACCGCACCCACCAACGTATGTGTCGTTGAAACCGGAATGCCCATGCGAGAAGCCAGGACGATAGTGGTTGCCGCGGCGAGTTCCGCCGCAAAGCCTCGGCTAGGCGTGAGTTCAGTGATTTTCTTACCCACCGTCTCCATCACCTTGTAGCCCCAAGTCGCCAGGCCGACCACGATGCCGAGGCCACCAACCGCAAGCATCCAAGGCTCGACTGCCGCCTTCTTGTCAATCACGTCTCCGGCTTGATTGACGGCCTCTACGATCGCGGCCAGGGGCCCGATGGCATTGGCGACGTCGTTGGAGCCGTGAGCAAATGCGACCGCACACGCGGTGAGGATCTGCAAGACCACGAACACGCGCTCGACGCTGCTGAAGCGCTGTCCTTTCTCGGGGTCGTCTGTGTCGACGCGCCGAACGAACCAGAATCCGATCACAAGTCCGAGCAAACCGAGACCTGCCGAGGCCATCATGGCTTGGGGCAAGTCGAGGTCGAGATTCAGGTTCTTGAGTCCCTTGAAGAACGTGACCAGACCAATAATGAAGAAGACGAAGAAGAACGCGAACGGCCCCAGTTTTTTAATCTGCTTGAGTGGGTCGTCGGCATCGAGGATGACCGAGCGCGTCAAGTGGAAAATCATGAATGCCATCACGCCGGAAAGCAACGGCGAAGTCACCCAGCTCGCAACGATCTGCCCCACCTTCGGCCAGTTGACCGCTTCGGGGCCGACCGCCACCGCACCGAAGCCGACGATGGCGCCTACGATCGAATGTGTTGTCGAAACGGGTAGGCCCAATCTCGTTGCGCCAACCAAGAGCGTCGCGGCTGAAGCAAGAGCCGCCAACATGCCGTGGATGAGTGCGTCTTGGGAGATCAGGTCCATGTCGAGCATGCCCTTGCGAACGGTGTCGGTCACATGACCGCCCGCGAGGAACGCGCCGCTAAATTCAAGAACTGCGGCAACGAAGATGGCGCCCGTTACGGTGAGAGCGCCGGAACCAACGCTGGTTCCCATTGCGTTTGCAACGTCGTTGGCACCAATGCCCCACGCCATGTACAGCGCGAGCGCACCTGCTAGCCAAATTTCAAAGGGGATATTGAGCACTTTGTTTTTGCCTCCGACCAGGAAATTAGCGTGATGACCTTCACTCGGTTGTCACGTTTTGATGACATTTCGAAGACAAAAATAGTCTGCCCAGTTCGTGGAGAAGGTGGACTTGGGACGTGCCGTCGGTTCGGAGTCCGGTTCTGCGCGAAGGTGATGGAGCAGAGCGGATCCGGCCGCACTTTGTTCCTCCGTTCTAATCGAAGCAGGTTCGATTGTCGAGTGTTGAAATAAACCGCGCGAAGTTGTGCACCAATGATCTGCGACTCGTTGCGTACTGGAATTGAAACTCGGCAACGCGCGCGCAAGTTGCACACTTAGAAAGACCGAACCTGGGCCGCTTGGCGTACGCGCAATGGCTTGAACTTGATTGTTCTCCATAGGGTATTTGGAGGAAATGCAGATAACAAAAATGACAGACTTCATTCGGACTTACGGTATTGGCGATACCGTTGCTGCGAGTCTCAGTTTTGCCTCTCGTGGGCATCGGGTCGATGACCCGCGGAACAGCCCGCTCCACGGCGGGTTGACGATCGAATTTGATCTCACGGGCACCCACTTCAAGGGGCTCGAGTCTGCGTACGAATCGAGCGGGAATTCGATCGCGGTGGGCCAGGTTCCGGAGCCCAGCACGGGGCTGCTGCTGGCTCTCAGGCTCGCAGGGCTTAGCGTCGTCCTCGCACGAAAGCGGGCTCGTTCCTGCGTCGCTGACGCGACAATTTATGCGCTGGTCGTGATTCCCGTGAAAGACGATCTGCTGCGTCAATACGGCGCGACCGCGTGTCAAGATCAGTCGTTTGCTTGGCCTCGCGCGGCTGTTTCAGCTGGGGTCTAATTCGTCGTACGCCGACAAGGCACACGGTCTTTTGCAAGAGATCGCGTCCAACTTCAGCAAAACCCAAGAGCGGGTCGACTTTGTCGTCAATCGGTCCGGGCGCTCTTCTCTACTATTGTGTGCGCAAGACCGGCAAATTACGGAGAGCACTGCCGTAGGTCCCGGATACCAAAGGTGGACTGGGAAAACCCTGCGACTCGAAGCAGGCTGCGCGGTCAACCTTGTCGAGCACTTGCTCGAACTCAGCGAAGACTCGCCGACGTTTCAAGACCTTGAGACTTGCCGGTCGCTGCGGGGCATGCTTGCGGAGGTTGGAGTCGGTCCCGTTGTATTGAGTGTCTCGGAGCCATGTCGACCCGTTGGCGCGGATCGGACAGTAATGCACCCAGTTGCGCGCTTTGTTGCCTCGGCCAAGGTCTCTACCAGGCGCGGCGAGTGGGCTGCTCTGGGTCAGGCTCTTTCTCTTCAGCATCCTTTGCATCCTTTGCTTGCAACTTGGCGAGCGACTTCTTCCGCGCGTCGACCCATTTGCGCAACCATTCGGGGGATTGCTGGGTGACCACGGGTAGCGGTTCAGTCTCGGCCTTCTCCAACCATGCATCCATGGCGGCGAGGAGTTGTGCCGCTTTGTCGCGGTCGTGCCTCGCGAGGTAGGCATAGTTTCGCGTTGCGTCGGATAGGCGGCCCAGACCGAGGTAGGCCTCCGCGCGATACTCCAAGGCTTCCGGATAGCCGGGCTTCTGTTTTAGCGCGAGATCGTAGGACGCCAGCGATGCCTCGTAGTCGCCGAGTTTTCGCAGCGCATAGCCAAGGCTCGAATGGGCTTCGGGATAACGCGGAAGTTTTTTGATGGCCTTGCGGTAATGCTTGACCGCCGCCGACCAGTCCTTTTCCGCCTTCCTGAGTTCTTGGCCGCGCTTCTTGTCAGTCGGGGCTTGCTCTGCCTTCTTTTCGTGCTTCCACGCGCTATCGCGTTCGCGAAGGCCGCGGCGATAGGAGCGGTCCGCGTCTTTCTCGGGAGATCGCGCGGAACGCTCGCCGCTGTTCCCGCCGCCACCGCCACCGCCACCGCCGCCACCGCCCCCTCCGCCACCGGCGGCGGCAGAACTTGCGCTTGGGCTGGCCAAGAAAGCCAAGGCAGTGACGATCGCAGTGACGAGCATGATTCCGTGCTGCACATTACGAGATGCGCTCATGATGACTCCCAACGGTTTGTGTTCGTAAGTTTGGATTATGCCAGCGCGGCGTACTGTACGCGAGCGGTACGTCATCGCGTCGGGCGCAGTGTTCATCTGGCCCTCGCTTGGCGACACCCTGATCTGCACTGGAAAGGGCTCGAATTGTCTGACTCTCTCTATGCCAACCATGTCTATGGCCCCTTGGTCTGAGGACGGTTCCGGGCCGGGCGTGGCATTCAAGTTGCTGCGTTGTAGAACTGTCGTCGTAGGGCCGGGCAGTTAGTCGTGGGTCAGGGTTTGCAGTTGCTCAGTGAGCATGTCCGCAACAGCGCGAACCCGCGGCACGTACTGCATGCTCTTCGCGCACACGAGGTGCAGCTCTCCCGCCGGAATGTCAAATCCGAGATCGATCTCTACGAGTCCCAAGTCGCGGGCGAGAGGGTGGGATGTGCGTTCAAGGATCATCGCGCCAACGCCATAGATGACCGCGCTCTTTTGAACCAGAAAGTCGTCCGACGCAAAAACCGGCGTGAAGTCGGGGACGAGACGTTCGAGAAACGGCCGAGGTTCGAGATGTAGATAGGGAAAGGCCCAGGTGATCCAATCGACTTGGGCGGGGGTTGGGGCTTCCGGCAGCGTCGCCACATAGTCGGGCGAAGCAAAGGCGCCGAGTTCCACGCGGCCGGTCCACATCGTCATGAGTTCGGGTTCGCGCGGCGAGCGCGTGCGAACGGCGAGTTCGGCGGCCCCGCGAGACAGGTCGACATGCTCGATACTTGCGAGGACTTCGATCCGAATCTCGGGAAGCCTTTCCCGGGCGAGGACCGCAAACGGCGCCATGAATTCAACGGCCAGGCCGGGTGGGGCGGCGACCCGCACGACCCCAGCGACTTCTTCCTGCGCGCCCGCCGCCAGCCGGCCGAACTCTCCCGCCCACCTGGCCATCTGCTCAGCGGCCGGAAGCAACCGGGCGCCATTGTCGGTCAGCGCTGCTCCCTGCTTGCCACGCCGGAACAATTGCGTCCCGAGGCGTTCTTCCAAGTTCGCGATTCGCCTAGAGATTGTTGGTTGCCGAACTTCGAGGGCGCGCGCTGCGGCGCTGAAGCTTCGCTTTTCAGCGACCGCCAGGAACGTCTGAGCGTCTTCCCATGATATATTCATATACGCATATCCATATGCAATAATCGTCAATTGATATACGTAATAGAATGCGAGAGATTGCTGTTCGAATCAACCCAAATGGAGATCCAACCATGTCCGATCAAATGATCGACAGCCGCATGACCGCCGTCTTTCTACTGCGGGTTTCCTTCGTACTGAGTCTAAGCGCGCTGCTTGCCAGCCTCGCAGGCGGTTGTGCAGCGAGTCATCACCCCACGGTCCAAAGCCGTCTGGGTATGCCGGCGTCGAGCGACGACATGCTTCGCGTCATCAACGAACCGGGTCCCATCGCGCTCGAAAAAGTTTTGGCTGCAAATTGGACGGTGATCCGCAGTGGCTTGATTAATTTGGATCATCCGAATGCGGTGGCGGCAAATCTCGAAGACGGTGACGAGCCGATCGAGATCTATTTCTACGTATTGCGCCATCCGGACTTCGGCATGTTCATCGTCGACTCTGGAGTGGAGTCAGGCTTTCGGACTCCCGAGTCGAGTCAACATGTGAGTTGGCTTGTTGGATGGGCGATGAAGGTTGACCAAGTTGACGTGCAAATTACGACGGCCGAATGGTTGGCGGCGCAACCCGAGACACTCACAGGTGTGTTCATCACGCACCTGCACCTGGACCACGTGATGGGATTGCCGGACGTTCCGACCGGCACGCCCGTCTATGCCGGGCCGGGAGAAACAGAAGCAAGCCAAGTCCTCAACGCGTTTACGCGGGGCACCATGGATCGCATGCTCTCGACCACCTCGGCGATTTACGAGTGGCCGTTTGCCGAAGACCCGGCAAGCCGATTCGCTGGAGTGCTCGACATTTTTGGGGATGGTTCGGTTTGGGCCATCCATGTTCCGGGCCATACCCCGGGCAGCACGGCCTTTGTCGTTCGCACACCGCAAGGGCCGCACCTGTTGGTCGGGGATGCGACCCACACGCGTTGGGGGTGGGAGAACGGCGTCGAGCCGGGAAGCTTCTCCCACAACCCGCCGCAGAGTGCCGTGAGTCTCAAGACGTTGCTCGACTTGTCGGCGCAGGTTCCCGAGATGAAGGTCCACCCCGGGCATCAGTCGCTCGAAGATGATTCGCTCGCCGCCGGGTTTTAGCAGTGCAAACGACAAACGCGAAGGCAGAAAAATCTACATTCGCGTTTGACTGTCGTTGGCGTGCGTGGTCGGTCGGAAAAAGCCGAAAGACCGGCTGCGTCCCGTTAGAGCGTGTCGAGCCAATCGTCGTCTGAACCTTCGGGAATGTCGGCGAAGAGCGGAGTACTGAAATAGCGTTCTCCGGTGTCCGGGAGCATGACGAGGATTGTGCTTCCCTTTTCCGCCTTGGCGGCCACCTTGAACCCTGCCGCGAGTGTTGCGCCGGAGGAAATGCCCACGAAGATCCCTTCTTCGGCCGCGAGCCGTCGCGAACAGTCGATGGACTCGTCGTCCCCGACCGGAATCAATTCGTCATGGACGTCGGGGCTTAGGACTTCGGGCAAGAAGTCGGGCGTCCATCCCTGAATTTTATGGGGCGCCCACTCGGCACCGCCGAGAAGAGACGCGGCTTCGGGCTCGGTTGCAATGATCTTCACTTCGGGCCGCGCTGCTTTGATGACTTCACCGGCTCCGGTCAGCGTGCCACCGGTTCCCCAACCGGTGACCCAGTAGTCGAGCCTTCGGTTCGCAAAGTCGCGCAAAATTTCGGGCCCTGTCGTTGTGCGGTGGTACGCGGGGTTCGCCGGGTTGTCGAATTGGCTCCCGCGAAACCAGCCGTATTTTTCTGCGAGTTCATCCGCCTTCTTGACCATGCCGGTCCCGCGTTCGGCCGCGGGTGTCAGGATCACCTTCGCGCCGAGGGCGCGCATGATCTTGCGGCGCTCAATTGAAAAGCTCTCCGCCATCGTGGCAACGAATTTGTATCCGCGTGCGGCGCACACCATCGCGAGTGCGATGCCGGTGTTGCCCGACGTGGCTTCGACAATCGTTTGTCCCGGCTTCAGTACGCCACGTCGTTCGGCGTCGGTCACGATCGCGTAGGCGAGGCGATCTTTGACGCTGCCGAGTGGGTTGAATGACTCGACTTTTGCAAAGATTTCTACGTTTGGGGGCGCGATATTGTTGAGTCGCACAACGGGGGTATTCCCGATGGTGTCGAGGATGCTGTCATAGATCATGATGGGGGTGCTCCATTTGTCAGAATCAAAGAGTTTGTACGGGCACGGCGATCGCTCACGTGTCGGGCGGGATGTCTGCACGTCGGCAAGCCGTGCCTTCGTTCGGTCGCGCAAGAGTATAACGAGCCGGTTCGCCGTAAATCACCCGGGGATCCGGGGCAAATCCATCGCAGATGTCGGGGGTAGTGCGCAGAGGGACGATAGGGGCTTAGTGCACTGCGGTGCTCCGGACTTGGCGTCGCCGCGTTACAGCCCAGGTCTAATTCGCGCTTCGGCTTAGACTGAAACGCATTGCGGTCACGATGCGACCGTACACGATGTCGCCTACTCCACGTTTTCGCTTTGACCAAGAGTCGGTTGCTGATCTTTCGACGATGAGTCGCGATGACTGTTTCGTAATTACTGAGAATCTTTACTGCTTACGCTAACCGTTGCCGTGCGACGAAAGTTGAGCTTGGTACTCGAAGGCGACTTCACACGCGAAGGGCTCCGCGATAGCATTGGCTGCCTTCAAAGTGAGCACCCGACGATTGTCGACTGCACCTGTGATATCCGAAGACCACGACGCAGTAGCGCGGACATGGATCCAAAGTGCATGGCGGCTGGCCGGGGCACTTGCCGTGTTGTCGGTTGCTTATCCGTTTGTGGTCGACTCTTTGGTTTTGGTTGCAGAGTCCGGGAACTATCGAGGCCACTGGCGCGCTCCGTATTACCTCGCGCGTGTGGATGGCTACCAATGGTTCCTGCCTCTTGTGAGCCTGGCGAGTGCGACGTGGGCGCTTGCACTCCTGTATCGACGTCGCATCGGAGAGGTTTTTCACGAGGCGAAGGAATCCAGTGGGCGGCTGCGTTCTACCACCGCTGCCGCAGTCGGGTTCGGGGTCGTCGCGCTCGCCGCCTCCTACTCTCACCGCGAATGGCTCTACTACGAGATGCAGTGTTGGGACGGCTACTGCGATCACGCAGACATGTTCGCGGCGTGGTTCGCGGGGGAAGTCGACGCATCGGCGAAGCTTCTCGACTATGCGCAGACTGACTATCACGCCAATAGCTT
>Ga0115003_10001359_pt1 | contig 21416 bp, 22 predicted proteins | sample ArcticOcean_MG_C_7_FD_88736 | JGI IMG/M metagenome (GOLD analysis project Ga0115003, IMG submission 88736) | Marine microbial communities from western Arctic Ocean - ArcticOcean_MG_CB11_88 | ecosystem: Environmental > Aquatic > Marine > Oceanic | place: Arctic Ocean: Canada Basin | collected... | reverse complement strand
CTATATAACTGTTACTTCTGCCAACTTGGATCTATCTCCGAGTCAGCCACTGCCGCCAGAGGGATCAGCGAAAATATCAAGGCTAGCCCGAGACGTTTAAAACAAGTGAGATATCTGCAACGGCTCTTGTTGACATCACTCGAAGCCGACACTAATATATAACAAATGTTTGTTTTTACTGTCGAGAACGGTCCGCATGCTTACTGATAACTATCGAAACACCTCCACGGAGTTACCTCCGGCCACCCTTAGACGCGAAGCTCTGGTAGCGAGATGGGCCGAATGGCGGCCCCGGACACTCTCCCAGCACCTAGACTATATGTGTGAGGAGTATGGAGAGAGCCCCTTGGTGATTACGGAAACGCGCTCTTACACCTATAGCGAATTCCAGCGCTGGTCGGTGGAGCTTGCAGCCGGTCTGCTGCAGCTCGGCCTAAAAAAAGGCGACCATATCGCCCTGGTTATGGGCAACTTCCCGGAGTTCGTGGCGCTGAAGTTTGCCATCGCCCGCCTGGGAGCAGTGGCTGTCCCGGTCAATTATTTGCTGAGGCAGCAGGAGCTCAGCTACATATTGACGCAATCCGATGCACGCTGCCTGATCACCATGGATGCGTTTGGCGGCCGGGACTATCTCGCGGATCTGAATCAACTGATTCCAGGCTGGGATGGCGGAACGGCTGGCAAGAAATTTGCCGAGATTGAGCACGTCGTCGTGTTCTACACGGGCAATGGCGAGACATCCGGCCCGTGCTCTCTGGATGAACTTGCCACGCTGGGAACCGCCTCGGGTAGAGCAGAACTTGAACTCATCTCTGAACTAGATTTATCCCAGAGCAACTCTGACATTGTTTACACCTCAGGTACTACCGGGACCCCCAAAGGGGTCATACTTCAACATGACATGGTTCTTCGGGCTGCTTATGCCTCCGCCTACACAAGTGGATTCCAGCCGGGGTGGCGTATTCTGTTTTCCCTCCCCATGTACCACGTGTTTGGCTATGTGGAATGCCTCATGGCTTGCAGCTTTGTTGGAGGTGCGATTCTGCCGCACCTCAGTTTCGAGCCGGATCGCATGTTAAGTGATGCGGAGACATACGATGTCACAGAGATCATAGCCGTGCCGGCGATGACTATGAAGCTGATCGAGCAGGCGCGAACCCGTGGATTTGACAGCTCAAGTCTGGTCATGGTGTTTAATTCGGGCGGCGCTTCGCCTTCCTGGATTTGGCAGGAAATACGCGATGTGCTGGGAGCGCGAGAGGTGATGACCGCCTACGGTATGTCGGAGACCACCGCATCAACTACCTGCACTTTCCCGGAAGGTGATGACAGCTATTTGCACAATACCAACGGCAAAATCAAGTATGCCGGCATAGCTGGTGACTCTGATCTGGGGGGTGTACTCGCCATCTATAAAGCAGTTGATCCAACCACAGGTGCAGACCTCCCGTTCGGTGCGGCCGGAGAACTGCTGGTGAAAGGCCCCATTGTTACCCGCGGTTACTATAAAAAGCCGATAGAAACCGAGTCCGCAATTGACCCCGAAGGCTGGCTTCGCACGGGTGATGTGGGCACCGTAACAGAAGACGGTTATGTCACCCTGACAGGGCGAATAAAAGAAACCTATCGCTGCGGTGGCGAAATGGTGATGCCAAGGGAAGTTGAAGACACACTGAATCGACACGATGCTGTCAGTCAGGCCTTTGTCGTAGGCATTCCTGACACGAGAATGGGCGAAGTGGGTTGCGCCTGCATCGTGCCCGCCGGCACCGACGTGCCCGAGATCAGTGACTTGCGCGATTACTGCATGACCAATCTCGCCAAATTCAAGGTTCCAAAATATTACCTCTTCATGCAGGAATCCAGGATTCCCATGACGGCGACTGGCCGACCGCAGAAATTTAAACTGGTCGAACTAATTCAGAATTATAATCTTCTCGATAATACAGGATAGAAATATGGTAACCGAGCACGTCTTTATTAAGGTGAAACCTGAAAACATCGGCGACTTTATCGCCGCAATGGAGGAGGGACAATCCATATTGCGGTCGGCCTATGGAGCGCGAGAGATCGCGTTTCACCGCGGTGTGGAGAGCGACAATCTATTCATGCTCCTGATCGAATGGAACCAAATCGAGGACCATAATGCTTTTACCAAGACGGCCGACTTCGGAAAGTTTGGCGGACTCGTCGGGCAGTATTTTCAGGAAAAACCATCAATCCAGCACTTTACCAGGCTTTGACTATGGAGATGTCCAAATGACACATGTCGTTACTGCCAATTGCCAGCGCTGCCGCTTCACCGACTGTGTGGCAACTTGCCCAGTCACCTGCTTTCATTTCGATGATGGAATGCTGTACATCGACCCGGAAGAGTGTATCGATTGTGGTGCCTGCGTCCCTGCCTGTCCGGTGCAGGCCATTCACTCAGAGTATGACCTTGACGAAACCATGGCCCTCTGGACTGAAATCAACGCCGAGCGCGCCAGGTATCTGCCAGTTATCAATAACAAGCTTGCCCCACTGCCGACGGCAGAGGACAAGCTTCGTGAATTGGGGCTGCTTTGACAACAATTGCAGCCAGGTGCGTGCAGGAGAGCTGTCGATGACAAACCCTCAATCGTTCAAGGTTGCCATAGTTGGCGCAGGCCCAAGCGGGTTCTATGCTGCCGAGGAATTGCTCAACTACGGCGTCCAGGTCGATATGTACGAGAAGCTTCCAGTACCCTTCGGCCTGGTTCGGTACGGCGTTGCTCCAGACCACCAAAAATTGAAGCTGGTGAATAAGGTATTTGAGCGGACCGCGCAGAGGGACGGTTTCCAGTTTATTGGCAACACCGAAATTGGCGCTAACCTGCCGCTTTCAGCACTGCAGGAGCACTACGATGCGGTAGTGCTTTGCCACGGCGCCAGCCAGGGCCGCAAACCGGGGATTCCCGGTGATAACCTTTCGGGATGTTACACCGCCGCAGATTTTATCGGCTGGTACAATGGCCATCCCGATTTCCAACACCTCGCGCCGGATCTTTCCTGTCGATCCGTCGCCATCATCGGTCACGGCAATGTTTCGATCGACGTTGCACGCATCCTCGCCAAAACACCAGCTGAACTCTCGACAAGCGACATTACTGATCGAGCCTTGCAGGCACTCTCCCACAGCCGAATTGAGGAAATTCACCTAATTGGTCGTCGTGGCCCTGCTCAAGCCAAATTCACGACGCAGGAGTTGCGTGAGCTCGGTGAGTTATATGACGCGGATGTGGTAATCGATAGAGGCGCCCTGGAGATAGATGAGGTTAGTCGTGCAGAGCTGGACGACAGAAAAAATCTCATCGCCATCAAGAACTTCGAGATATTTACCAACTTCAATAATAAAACCTCCCGTTCGTGCGGCAGAAAAATCATTTTCCATTTTCTGGAGTCACCAGTGAGGGTTCTTGGAGAAACCATAGTCGAGGGGCTGGAGCTTGGCGTTAACAGGCTCGAGGGTCAGCCTTTCCATCAAACGGCCCGTGCAATCGGGGAGCGCAGGGTGCTGGCGTGTGAAGCAGTACTCTTTAGCATTGGCTATCTTGGCCAGGGCCTGTATGGAATCGACTTCGACGGGAATAGCTCTACCTATCCACACAACGAGGGAAAGGTGACTACTGCATCGAACGTCTACGCAGCGGGCTGGATCAAACGGGGGCCCACGGGAATTATCGGCACCAACAAGCCATGCGCGCAAGAGACTGTCGCAACCCTCCTGAGAGACTTGGAATATGCGCAGAAAGTCCCCAAGGCGGGCCACGCTGCCATCATAAGAATGATCACGCAGCGAGCAACCTCGTATGCCGACTGGCGCTGCATTGATAAACAAGAGATCGAGGAGGGTGAACGACGAGGCAAGCCGCGAGAAAAATTTACCAGCGTGGCAGAATATCTTGCGCTGCTTTCTGAGAACGAAGTAGGGGACGAGTAAGCAGACGTACAGAATATTCACGGTTCTATTTATAAAATTCTATTAGTTGATACTACCCCGCCAGCACATCAGCCATATGCCCATCAGATGAATTGAGGTGAATGTAAAATCCATAAGATCTCTGCCATTCCATGTTGACAGCGTTCGACCCGCATTATTACTGATAACTGCCGAAGCATCTCCACGGAGGTACCTCGACCACCCTTAGACAGACGCGTAGCTTCTATCGCCGCTACGCCGGTGGTATCGGCTATGGCGCATTGGCCTGCTACGACGGAGATACTGTGAGAAAGAGTGATGAATAACCCCTTTAGCACGGACGTATATTGATTTATAGATTGTCTCGCGTGAAACCCGCATCTGTTTTTTGCGAGAGTACTCGGTGCCTAACCAGCCTGATATCTGCTCTGGAGACCATTTAAGTTCAAGCTTAGACATAACAATTTGTCTCAGCTCTGGGTTAAGTTCTAGGACGCCTGATTTGGGTCGTTTGGCCATGCGTTTTGCGCGATTATCAGCATCAACAGCTTTGTAGTAACGCCGCCCACGATTACGTGCTACTTCTCTCGAGATTGTTGAGGGTGAACGGTTTAACATGCGTGCTATCGCCCTGAGCGACATCTTTGCCGATAATGCCACTCTGATTTCTTCTCGCTCAATAGCCGTTAAGTGTTGGATATCTCGCTTACGTGGTGCTGGTTTGATACCACCAGATTCTCGTAAAGCTGTAAAAACAGTTCCTGGTGCCGCTTCAAGCACCCTACCAATGTCACTAAATCCCGTTCCTTGCTTCCATAGATCAAAGACTAGGTCTTTCTCGCCTTGGGTGAAAGTTCGTTTTACTCGTTTCATAATAAGTACTCATGCAAATCAGTAGTTTAGTCAAACTGTTGCAATGACCACTTGAATCTACAACCGCTCTCTTGATGTCGGACGAGATGCTGCGATGAAACTCATCGCTGATTTAGAGAGCTAACGTCGGTAACCATCCTTTGTGAGCTCTTTAATATCAAGCGTTCAAGCTATTACGACTCTTGCCAACGCCGGCAAACGATTGATATTGAACGTTTACATTTGAGAGCAAAGGTCACCGAGATGCATCGTCTAAGCGGCGGTGCCGCAGGTAGCCGATCAATCGTACCCATGCTGGCGACACAGGGTATAACGATTTGGCGATTTAAAGCACGACGTCTATTGGCTAAGGCGAATCTTACAAGTAAACAGCCGGGGTCACACAAGTATAAAGTCGCTTTAGACGAGCGTTTAAATATACCCAAAGTGCTTGATCGTGCGTTTAGGGTCACCAAGGCCAATCAAGTCTGGTGTGGCGACATTACCTATATTTGGGCCGGTGGTCGCTGGGTGTACTTAGCCGCCATTATCGACCTGTACACTCGGCGGGTTGTAGGCTGGGCAATGTCCAGGCATCCGGATGCTACGCTGGTGATCAATGCGCTTGATCATGCCTATCAGCAACGGAGTGAACCTCAAGGACTTCTCTTCCACTCTGATCAGGGTAGTCAGTACACAAGCCTACGGTTCCGCCAACGTCTGTGGCGTTATCACATCAAACAGAGTATGAGTCGCCGTGGAAACTGTTTGGATAATGCACCCGTGGAACGTGTGTTTAGGAGCTTAAAGTCATAGTGGACTCCTACGTTGGCTACATGAGCTTGGAGCAGGCAAAATCCGATATAAGCAGATACTTAATGGGGTATTACAATTACCAAAGACCCCATTCTTATAACCGAGGTTTAGCTCCAGCGATCGCTGAAGAAAAACCTTATTCTGTGTCCGCGATTAGTTGACCACTACAGATTACACTCTTCCCCTTCAAGACCGTCGACCTACCCCTGTTCCGAAATGTCCCTTGTGCTTTTGTGCCTCTTCCCGGCCATTATGCCCCCAACCACTTGAACTTGTATCAATTTAGTTGTAAGGTTTCCCTGAACTAACATTTGTTTAAAGGCGAATGTATCGTGCCTTGATGTGGAAATGAAGCTGGTTCTCACTCGTAGTCAATGGTAATTTCAAAAAAACTTAATGCGGAGCAAAAAAAATGAAACGACTGGACGGTAAAGTCGCTATTGTCACCGGCGCCTCTCAGGGAATGGGTGAATCCCACGCCCGTGTGTTGGCGCAGCATGGTGCCAGTGTGGTCATGACGGATATCAACGAAGCTGACGGCAAGCGAATTGCGGCCGAAATTGGTGGCAATGTGCTGTTCATGACGCAGGACGTCTCTGATGCAGCCAGCTGGGCTGCGGTCGTGTCCGCAGCGGAGAGTAACTTCGGCAAAGTGAATGTACTGGTCAACAATGCCGGGGTATTGGGAGATATTGCAGCGACGACGGACCTCGACGAGGCAGTTTTTCTAAGGGTGTGCGCGATCAACCAGCTTGGTGTGTTCCTCGGCATGAAGGCTGTGTTGCCAGGGATGATTGCCCTGGGGGGGGGCTCCATAGTAAACATTTCATCCATCGCCGGAATGGTGGCAGTCTATGGCGCACCAAATCTGGCCTACGTAGCAAGCAAATTTGCAGTGCGCGGGATGACCAAGCAGGTGGCTGTAGAGTTCGGCGAATATGCCATCAGGGCGAATTCGGTTCATCCTGGTTATATCAGGACGCCAATGATGGCAGCGGCAACCGACGAGGAGGGTGGAGATGCACTCACGCAAATCCCTCTGCGCCGTCTGGCCGATCCTTCAGAAGTGTCAGATCTTGTCGTTTTTCTGGCCTCTGACGAGTCGCGATTTATTACCGGTTCCGAGCACATCATAGATGGCGGCATGACCGCGCTCTAAAGGCAATTGATGGGCGGTCGGGGATAATCGCTGACTGACGGCGCCCGGGATGGCTATCTGTCCCGGCGTGCGCGCAACCCGTAAATCAGGGTGTCGGTCATCCTGTCGCCGATTTGCTCAGGGCTGTAGGTACCGTCAGATGAGTACCACTCTACCGTCCAGTTCAACGCCCCCAGAATCGAAAAGACCCCTATTTTGGGGTCTATCAAATCCGAAGTGAACTCGCCATTGGCGATACCTTCTTTGAGGATGTCGGTGTACGCTTGCGCATAGCGCCTTCTCAGTTTCACGGCGCTGGACAGATTGGGTTCGGTGAGGAAGCGCCATTGGTGGAATACTATGAGCATTCGCTCTGGATGTTCAGCAACCAATTTCAGGTGTGCAATGACGGCATAGCGCAATTTCTCCTCGGCACTGGTCTCCATGGCGCAAATTTTCTCTTCAATTTCCAGAAAGCCCTTGAGGCCGGTTGCGACAATTTCGAGAAGAATCTCCTCCTTGTTCTTTATGTGAGAGTAAAGGCTGCCTGCGAGTGTGCCAACGCGCGCCGCAATGTCCCGCATGGTGGTGCCGTTATATCCCAACTCACTGAAGAGGCTGGAAGCGGCCTCGATGATGACTTGTCTGCTTTTGGTGGGGTTTTTTTTGGGCTGTTTCATTAATTTTTGCCGTTGTAGAGACTTAATTTCGCGCAGTTTAGAACAATTGTTTGTTTAAGGCCACACCTACTTGGCTACTGGATCGGAAAATAAAGGGCAAAGGGCACGGGAAACACAGAAAGTCTGAGCGAAGGTGATAGAACCATAAACAAATGATTGTTTTTTCGCTTTGGTAGGGTTACTATTTGTTTTCCAAGAGAGACGCGGATTACTGCAGGCTTGTCCGAACGAGTTTAGGTAACGCGATAATATGAGCGCACGGAGATACAAGTATGACAAAGCCCGACAAGTCCGCAGTAAAAAGACCGTCTCGCGAGGAGCTGATTGCCAAATACGGCAGGGATTTCTTCAAGGATTTCGATTTCGACGACCCAGCTTTCAATACTCATATATACGAAATTCTGGACGATATGCTTGAGCATTGCCCGGTTGCGCGAAGCAACGTTGGTGACGGTTACTGGTTAGTTGCACGGAATGAGGATGTTCGGCGGGTCGGACAGGACTGGAAAACATTTTCCAGCGCCAAGGGCTACCAACCTAACCGTCCAGAAGGACTGCCTTATCTTATGCCCGAGGAATCAGATCCACCTATCCACACGGCCTGGCGTGAGGTCTTGAATCCACACCTCAGTCCCAAGCGAGTGCTGGAGTACGAGGACCAGATTCGGGGCGACGTCAACGTACTGATTGATCGTTTCATTGATAGGGGAGAGTGTGAATTCATTGGTGAGTTTGGTTCAATACTTCCTGGTTGGGCTTTCTTTAAGAATATTTTGGGAGTTCCGGTGGAAGACCTGCAGATGCTCGTCGATTCCGTGGAGCAGGGTACGTTTGCGCCACCCGCTGAACGCCCGAAACATTTTGAAATAATCTTTAAGTACCTGGATAACTATCTCAGGCAGCGCTCAACAGAGCCACCGAGGGAGGATCTCGTAAGTACTATCCTGGAAAACGTGAAATACCCGGACGGCAGCTACGCGCCTTGGGAACATCAGGTCAGCGTTTTGGTCGATATCACGTTTGGCGGAATTGCCACTACCACCTACGTGATGGGCTCAGCGATTCGTTACCTGGCAGATCATCCGGAGGATCGCAAGGCTCTACGGGATGATCCATCCCTTTACGACATGGCGATTGAAGAGTTCGCCCGAATCTTCCCGCCGGTGGTTGCTTTAGGGCGCACAGCCACACGAGATGTAGAGTTGGCTGGGGAAGAAATCAAGAAAGATGATTTTGTTATGCTATGTTATGCGGCTTCCTCTCGTGACCCTAGAGTGGTTGAGAACGCCGATAAAATCGATATCCACCGGAAGACCGTTCTGCATTCGGCGTTTGGCGTTGGGCCTCATCGCTGTGTAGGGTCCCACCTGGCCCGCGTTGAGCTCAAGACCACCCTTCAGGAGTGGTTGCGACGCATTCCCGACTTTCACGTCAAGCAGGGAACCCAGCCCACATACGAAACCGGCTTTCTTCGTAGCATGCGGAATCTGCAGTTGGAGTTCTGAGTATGTCTCTCATGGCAGACAAGTTCGAGGCATATCAGCACAGATACGAGAACATCAGGCTGGAAAGAGAGGACGGCATTCTCGTAATAACTTTCCATACTGCCGGTGGTGAGTTTGTCTGGAGTGCATTGGCTCACGAGGAGTTGGGATATTGCTTCAATCAAGTATCAGCTGATCGCGACAACAAGGTAGTAGTGCTAACGGGTACCGGTTCCAACTACTGCGCAGACATCGATGCCGGCAGCTTCAAACTCAGTACGCCCCAGGACTGGGACCTGACGTTCTATGATGGGCGCAGATTGTTAATGAACCTACTGAATATCGAAGTGCCTGTCATTGCCGCCGTCAACGGTCCCGCGAGAATTCATCCGGAAATTCCAGTGCTGGCAAACATTGTGTTGGCAGCCGAGTGTGCACTGTTCCAGGATGCCCCTCACTTTATGTCAGGTATCGTCCCTGGCGATGGTGCGCATGTGGTCTGGCCGCACATAATTGGTCCTGCGCGGGGTAGTTATTTTCTGTTGAGCGGCGAGGAATTGACCGCACAGCAGGCGCTGGCTTACGGAGCCGTCAATGAGGTTGTATCGAGCGATCAGCTAATGCCGAGAGCGCTGGAACTGGCTCGATACATCGCAGCTATGCCTGAACTGACTCGGCGATATACCCGGGTAGCTCTCACTCAGCGGATAAAGCGTCTGATGGAGGAAGGCTTGGGCCTTGGGCTTGCTCTGGAGGCTCTTGCAGCCATTTCTGCATTACCTACAGATGGCAGGATGAAGGACGCGAAGTAACTCAGGCTGTAACGTTGGTTTTCCAAATTCGATGAGGTGAATATGAAAGTAAAAATAGATGAGAATATGTGCAGCGGACACGGTCGCTGCGGGGCCTATGCCAGCGATGTCTATGAGCTGGACGACAACGGCTATAACGAAAAAATTGGGCAAACATTCGAAGTGCCTGAATACCTTGAAAAGCGGGCGCGTATTGGCGCGATGAGCTGTCCGGAGCAGGCTATAACCATTATCGACGATTGAGGCGCTGTCGGTGCGGGCGAGGATGTCTTCCCTTGGTGCGGGGAGTAGTCGCTATGGCTCTGGACCCCATGGCGGCCCTGAGTCGAGAGAATAAACTAATTGGCATACATGAGGATTAATTATGAACAAACAAACTTCAAATAGTGTTGAACTCGCTATTGCGTGGACTGGACCATTATGTATTCTTGGCATGATTTTTTTCTGGGGAATAATGGGGCATAACATCCCTCCACCAAATTTCGCTGGCATGACCGCAGAACAACTTGTTACGGACCACTACGTCAAGTATCAAAGCTCTATCGCTATAGGCATGGCTGTCACCTGTATCTTCGGCATGCTTTACTTGCCTTGGTCATGCCAGCTTGCTTCGATGCTGCGAAACGAGGACGGTTCCATGGGCGTACTGAGCCTCATGGAATATGCTGGCGGGATTCTTACAGCTTGGGTTCTAGCATTCTGCCCGGCAATTTGGCTCGCTTGCGCGATCTATGCGACACAGCTGGAGCCAATTGTAATCAAAACCATTCATTCATTTACATGGTACATCTATGACATGACCTTCATGATCACCACGGTACAGCTCACTGGGCTAGGAATATTTACTGTTCTCGACAAACAGCAAACCATCTTCCCCCAGTGGTCGGGATGGGGAGCCCTTGCGGTAGGTGTGATATTCATGCCACTTGTTTTAATTGCATTTGTAACTGATGGTCCCTTTGCGGTAGGAGGAATCTGGAACTTCTATATCGTTTTCAGCACCTGGCTTTTCCTCTTCTTTGTCCCGTACTCATATTTTATGATTCGGGAGCTCTCGCGTCGACGGCAAGACATGCGCGCTGTGCAAGCTTCCGCATACCCAAGCTGATCAGACACTGTAATCTTAACTATGCGCTACACGCATTGTTAAAGACTTCAGGCTGCCGGGACTCCCCCTCGCAGCCTGATTTACTCTAGAGCTCATCACGAATCCTGATTCATTTCTGCAGTGAGAGAACAAGCACTCACGCGGATTAGTGTCAGTAAGATCACTGTAGGAATCTGAGGAAACAGCGTGAAAACTATCGACACCGAAAGCAGAATATTCGGTAAAAAGATGCCTGGCACAGAGGGCATATGGACGTTCATTCTTATCGACATGATGGTATTCCTGTTGATCTTCTTTGTGTTCATAATCGAAAGGCTGGGGAATTTCGAAATATATCAGCAGTCTCAGCGCCACCTATCTGCCACCTGGGGATTCGTAAATACGTTAATTTTGATTACAAGCTCATGGATGGTCGTTGAAGCAGTTCATGCAGCAAAACTAAAAAATTCGATAGCCGCATCACGATGGTTAAAATGGGCATTTTTGCTTGGTGGTGTTTTCGTAATAAACAAAGTTATCGAATATTATATTAAAATAGATGCCGGATATGGGATTACCACTAACTCGTTTTTTACGTTTTATTTTTTTATTACCGCAATTCATTTCCTCCATCTACTTGCAGGAATGATATTTCTATGGGCTTATTCACGATCCGCTCGTGACTGTAAAACTACCCTTAGCTATACCACTGAGCTCGAGAATGTTGGCCTGTTCTGGCACTTCGTCGACGCTCTCTGGATCTTCATCTTCCCCATACTGTATCTGATATGAGGCACCGCTGTGACATACCTGACCAAAACTCCCTTTAGATTGTGGATTTTTCTTATTGGCCTTACCATTTCAGCATGGGCTGTCTTTGAGGGCGATGCCCCCAATCTACTAGCCGGCACAGTAGTAGTTTTCATCGCTGCAATAAAATCTCGGCTAGTGATACTTCACTATATGGAAGCAAAGAATGCACCCAAAAAATGGCGGACGCTTTACGAAACCTGGAACTTTACCTGTGCAGCATTGATTATTATAGGGAATGCTGTAACGTTAACCTCTCATCAATGAACGAACATTATTCATTTCTCTGCAGTCATTTCTATCCATCAGAAGCGAAGACCTTAATCTTCCGTCACCAATTCAACGTTCTACCGGAAAGCACGCCTATCGACGCATCCATATTCTTTGATATCAGCGTTACAGTAAGCTCGCATTTTTCTCCAGGGTACTGCTATCGAGAATCACGCTGTGACAAATCTCGCGTTTACGAGATAACCAAGCAAAAGTTCCGATAATCGTACGACGAATTCATATTCTCTCAATCTCGGGCTCTCCAGTGTGAGATATTACTTCACACTGGAAGTAAACACTTTGGTCAAAAAACTATGCGTTGAGGCCAAATCGATCTCTGAATACAGTTCTCTGTACTGCCGGAAATAAACCAGACTAGCTCGGGACAAGACATGATCAAACGTGCGGATTTCGTCAGCCTGCAACTCTGCAACCAAATTGATTAACACTGGACGGTGGTGCTTATACTGTAAAACAGACCACGAATAATATTGGGAAGATCCTATTCTACCCTTCCAGAATTATGCTCTGTAAGATATTTTTTCGAACTCTCTGAAGCATCTAGTTCGGTCTGCTCCAGTAAAGCAAGCGCCATCGCGATCTTATTAGGGAAGTAATCGTAGATTGAGCCGATTCCTACCCCTGCGTAGCGCGCTATCTCTTCTGTCATCGTCCTGTGGCACCCTTCGGAAGCCAAAATGTCCTGTGCGGAAAGGAGAATCACGGATACAGTATTCTCGGTGCGCTTCTGTTTCGTCCTACAGCGCCATATTTTCGGATTAGATCGCCCCATACTGTCCTTCACTCACTAGCTAGTTACCGCTGAGCATCTTCCAATGGCATTGGCTGGGTAATCCCCGGCCAGATATCTAGATGCCAGTCAACTTCACCAATTCACACGGCATTATTTTTCTCCAGCTCTGCCAGCACTTCAGCTGTATGCTCACCCAAGAGAGGTGGCGGCCGGAACCAGCCCGTACCATTCACGTCTAAGGGAGACCGAACCAATGGCAGCCCATCTTCCCAGGCAAGGTCCTGTGGTTTTAGAAAAAGCTCTCTCTCCCGGACAACATTAGTCTCCAGTGCCTCAGAGAGAGAGTGCACTGGACCGGCAGGAATCTTGTGATATTCAAGTCTTGCCAGCCAAAACTGCACCGACTCTCGTTCGAATATCTCCTCGAGCAGCTGATCGAGTTCATCGCGGTGAGCAATCCGCGCAGCCATGCCTGAGAACCGGCTCTCGGCCGCCATCTTCGGTGCGGACAGTGCCTCGGACAGACGGAGAAACTGGGCATCAGTGGAAGTCGCCAACATGAATTCTCCATCGGACGCTTTGTAAACCCGGTAGGGAACTGCACTCGGGGCTCCCGACCCATACTTGACAGGATCCTCGCCCGTCGCTGTGAATCCCGCAACCTGGTGACACATCATCATGAAGGCTGAATCTATCAAGCTCGGACGAATGTGCTGCGCCCCGGACCCATGCTCGCGATTCCTGATAGCAGCCATGATCGCCATTGCACTCCACATACCAGTGCTGATATCAATAGTCGAAGGCGCAATACGTACAGCCGGACCCGAAGCTTCCCCGGTAAAACTCATCAGGCCCGAATAGGCCTGCACGAGGGCATCATAGCCAGGTTTTGTCCTACCCGTCTTGCCATCGCCAAACGCAGAAATGGAGCAATGCACGATACTGTGATTTAGTACCTTGGTCTGCTCAAATTCCAGTCCCAGCTTCGCCGCCACACCCGGTGGAAAGCTATCGATAAGTACATCGGCCCCGGCTACCAGGCGCTTTATACGCTCCAGATCATCGGCATTCTTGAAATCAAGGAGCACACTGCGTTTGTTGCGATTCACCGAAAGATAAACCGTCGACGCTCCCTTGTGAACCGGAGAGAGTTGACGGGTATCATCCCCCAGGGGCCCACGCTCCACCTTGATAACATCTGCACCCATATCGCCCATGATCATGGCGGCAAGTGGGCCGGCAATATTTGTAGCAAGGTCGACTACCCTGATACCTCTATAGGATTCTGAAAACATAATTACATCCTTAAAATAACCTTGGGTCACGCTACCCGGACCTGCGCCAGAATACTTATTGTGCGTGACGCGGACCTGCCTGGGATGTTAGATCGCGGGAGGCACCTAGGGATTCTTTCCCAAACAACCCCCCAATAACTATTCGTCACGGTCCTTTCGATTATACACGGGAGTCCGCTTCTCAATGGCAGCGTCTATGCCCTCCTTAAGATCACGGGTGTGGGTCATGGCGGCGACCCCCCAGAAACTTGCGTTCATCGATGTTGCCAGATCCATGTGCCAACTTTGGCGCAACTGTTGCTTGGTGGCTTCCAACGCCAACCTGGGATACCGGGCAATGCGTTCCGCCAGGGCAACCGCGTCCGGAATCAACTGCTCCGGTTCTACCACCCGATTTACCAGACCGATTTCCAGAGCCCGCGCAGCGTTAATAACATCACCGGTCAGTGCTAGTTCAGCCGCGAGACCGGAACCTAGCAGTCTCGGTAAAAAATAGGTGCCACCGTTGCCTGGGTTCAGGCCCAGTTTGATATAGGTCTCGCCCAGCTTTGCAGCAGAGGAAGCCAACCGCAGGTCACAAGCCAGCGCCAGGTCCAACCCTCCTGCTGTCGCACCTCCATTGATGGCCGCTATAACCGGTAGCCTGCAGGACACCAACTTCTGCGTGATGGGAAAAAGCAAGCGCGCATTGAATGGCTCCTCGGTTTCGGCAAGTTCCTGTTCAATGTAGGCCTTGAATGCATGAAGATCAGCGCCAGCGCAAAATTGTTTACCAGCGCCAGTAAGAATGAGCACTCGATTACGATTCTCCTGCTCGATTTGCTGCAGCGCTTCTGCGAAGTCCCGGGCCAGTTGAGGGACAACGCCGTTGCCGGCCTCGGGCCTGTTCAGCGTTAGCAAGACAACACCGTCAGCCATGGTCTGATAATATACGGTGTCGAAAGAAATTAAATCCTGTGTAGTCACGAGTGCAATTACCTCAGTTTATCCGTTCAAGAATTGTAGTCACAGACAGAATGTAGGTGTCGCTCATCCATCCACCGCCATTGACTGCCATTCCCAGCCTGGGTTTCTGGAGCTGTCGCTCCCCCGCACGGCCAATCAACTGGTCATAAAGCTCACTGAGCTGGGCGCAACCTGTTGCACCCAGAGCGTGACCACGGCTCAACAATCCGCCGCTGGTATTCACCGGATGCCTGCCAGTTATTTCGGTCTCACCGTCACGCAATAGAATATGGCCCTCGCCTTCCCGGCAAAGACCTATTTCTGAATACTGCAAAATCTCCGCTGGCGCAGCCGCGTCATGCAACTCGATGAGATCCATGTCGGCAGCGCTTAGGCCCGACTTCTCGTAGGCCAGTTGACTTGACGATATCACAGGCGAGATGCCAGGTGAGGGACTTCCGGACATTTCACAGGATCGTATCGCAATTTTTGCCAATCCATGCTGTTTTGCAAACGCAGCTGAACAAACTATGACCGCACTGGCTCCGTCCGTCAGTGGAGCACACATTGGCAGTGTAAGCGGCACAGCGATCATTCTTGAGCTGAGCACCTGAGCGAGTGTCTGTCGAGTACGAAACTGCGCAATGGGATTCAACGCGGCGTTGTTACGATTTTTGACAGCGAGCAGTGCATAATCTTCAACCGTTGCATCCCAGCTTTCGAGATATTGGCTTGCCACACCTGCATAAAAATCCATCAACACAGAACTGGAGCTCTGACCGGCAGGATACTCGCCGATCTCATCGACATCTGCAGACCCCCACAGGGCTTTGAACGCCCGTTCCTTTTCGACATGGTGCAGTTTCTCCACACCAATCACGAGGACTACATCCAGCTCACCATATTCGACCGCACGAGCGGCAAGATGCAGCGCAGAGCCTCCCGACGCACAGGCATTCTCGACGTTGATCAAAGGTGTACCTGCCAAGGGGTGGTTCCTGAGTGCCACCTGCCCTCTCACCATCTCCTGTTGGGAAATTACCCCGGCAGCGGCATTGGCAAAGAATATTTTTTGTATTTCATCGGCATTGATTCCGGTATCCAGCAATACATTATCAACTGCTTCCAGCGACAGGCTGCGCACCGTCTGCTCAGGAAAGGCCCCGTACCGGGTGCTTCCGACACCGGCTATAAAAACTTTACTCATAGAATCTTTTCACCACCGCGCATTAGGTTCGTAGTGCCGACGTCCATATAACGCTCACGGATCTCACGGCGCAGTATTTTTCCGTAACCACTGACGGGAAACTCATCCACAAAATCAACGGCTTTGGGCTTCTTGTAGCCGGCCATATAGTCTCCGCAGAAACTGACAATTTCATCAGCGCTACAGTTCTTCCCTGCCTCTAACTGGACCACCGCGTGCACAGCTTCACCCCAGTAGTCATCTGGAAGGCCTATAACAACGACGTTAGCCACCGCCGGATGCTGCACAATAACCTCTTCGACCTCGCGGGGGTAAACGTTGTTACCGCCTGTAATAATCACATCCTTGGAACGGTCCATAAGATACAGGTAGCCCTCTTCGTCTAACTTGCCAACGTCACCGGTGTATAGCCACCCGTCGCGAATTGTCGCGGCTGTCGCTTCCGGATTATTCCAGTAGCCTTCCATAACGACCTCACCCCGCACCACAATCTCTCCGATCCCACCCGGTGGCAGTGACTCGCCTGCGGCATTGACGCACATTACATCTACGTCGGTGCGTATTCGTCCGGCTGACGCTATTCGGGGATTGTCAGTTTCCATGAACTGATGCTGCTCCTGCGCACTCATACCGGAAATCGTGATTGGTGCTTCACCCTGACCATAGAGCTGCACGAATATCGGCCCGAAGGTCTCGATGGCCCTCTTCAGGTGTTCAACGTGCATTGGGGCACCGCCATAACAGATTGCACGAAGAGAGCTTAGGTCCGCACTGGTGTCAGATTCATCCAGGCACCTGATAATCTGTGTGGGCGCCATAAAAGCGACGTGAGACACCTTGTGACGCTCTATCGTCCTGAACAGCGATCCGGGATCGAAACTCGGGTTGTCGTAGATGATATTTACCGCCCCGCGGGCTATGGCGGGCAACGCAATAATGCCGCTGCCGTGGGACAGTGGCGCGCAGTGAAGAACTGGCTCCCGCGGCGCGATATTGTATAGATCCGCAAGGTAATTCATGATCACTACGCGAATCGTTCGGTGTGACCAAAGCGCTCCCTTGGGCTTACCTGTGGTACCGGAGGTATAAAACAACCAGGCGGGAGCAGACGAATCCAGCGATACGCTCTTCTTCAACGGCTGGCTTGCCTGATACAGGTCCAGACCTGAGTTTGCCGCTGCACTTGCATAGAGTGTAAAACGATGTTCAAGCGTGCTGAACGCGTCAGAATTTTCCCGAATGCCCTCCTCATATTCTGGTCCGTGGAATAGTGCCCTGGCGCCTGAATCTGCCACAATGTAGGCAATTTCCTTTGGATGCAGGCGGGCATTGACAGGTACCACAATGAAGCCACCAGCGAAACAGGCAAAAATAATCTCGAGAACTCTCGGGCTGTTTGCAAGGCAAAAAGCGACTCGATCTCCGCGTGCAAGGCCAAGTGCGGAGAACTTGCCCGCCATTGCCAGCGCGTTACTCTGGAACTCAGCGTAACTGGTTACTTCATCACCAAAGATTATCGCGGGTTCGCCACCCTGAAACCTCGCGGCTTTCTCCAGGAATGTGAAGGTATTCATCGTATTGTGCTTCGAGGCTTTACCCTGGCAAACCAGGGGCAGGGCTTCTCGATCTCGTCCTGGGTTTGCTTTGCAGAAAACACCACTTTGTCGTCACACTCATAACTGTCCCAGCCACCCTGATCATCCGGGCTTAGCCGGGCCAGAAACTGTACACCTTCCGTCAGCTTAACTACCGCCAATGCGTAGGGGATTTCGGCTTCAAAGCCCTGTGGCGGGCCCGCGCGCAGCACAGTGAAGGTATGCAGCGTACCGCTGCCCTCCGCTCGCTCCCAGCCGAGATTGTCTGACTGGCAGTGGGGGCAGGCGTGACGCGGATACATATTGAGCTTGCCGCAGTCCAGGCACTTCTGCAGCAGGAGCTGTCCCTGCGAGAGACCGTTCCGAAACTCTTCGGTAATATTGTTTGCCATGATCAACTCCCATACTCCACACGTTCAAGCATCAGTACCTGCGCATCCATGTAGGAGCCGCCGGAACCACCAATAACACAACGCCGGCAACCTGCGATCTGGCGTGGCTCTTCGGCCTTCCAAAGCAATTGGCGAACGCCTTCAACCAGTAACGCAGTACCGCCGCCGACACCGGTGTGCCCTGCCGACAAGAGGCCGCCATTGGTGTTGATCGGAAATTCTCCACCCGGGTCACCCGTACCAGCGGCGAACCAGCGCGCACCCTCCCCTTTTGCGGCTATTCCCAGACCCTCGATAGCAATTGCTGTTACCGCCGCATAGGAATCGTATATTTCAGCGAAATCAGCCGTATCAGGTTTCCAGCCTGACTGCTGATACGCTCGGCCAGCGGCAATTTCCCAGCCCAACTTGCCAACCTCTAACTCCTGACCAATACTGTAATGACTGACACACCCGCCGGAGCCTGCAACCCGGACTGCTTCACGAATTCCTCGATCCTTGGCATTCGCGGCACTAGTCATGACAAAAGCGACCGCTCCATCAGCAAGCATCGGGCATTCCATTGCATGCAGTGGATCCGAGACCATACGCGAGCCCAACACCTGCTCAATAGTTAGCGGCTTGTCGCGAAACATGGCGTTTGGATTTAGATTTGCCCACTTTCGCAGTGTGACGAGAATGGAGGCCATCTCTTCCGGCGTGGATTGGCTTTCGTACATGTACCGCTTGGTGATAAGGGCACCGATAGCGTTAAATTGTAGACCGGCGACCTGCTCCCACTCCTGAGGAATGCCGTTCTTTGTCAACATATGGATCATCGCGCTGACTTCCGCCGACCCCCAGTGCTCACACTGCAATACCAAAATGCTGCGGGCGTGGCCAGTGGCGATCAGGCCAGAGGCTGCACGCACCGCATTGTCGCTTGTCGAACCACCAGAATGTACCATGAAGCTCGACTTTGCCTTTTTGGACAGCCCCAGTTCCTCCACCATGCGCGAAAATACCAAATCCGCCTGATCATCGAAGGAATGGAGGTTCGGGATCAGCATGATGGTGTCGATATCTGTTGGCACCATCCCGGCATCGGCTATGGCCAACAAGCCAACTTTCGTAAGGTCTCCGATGAAAGACCTATCGGGATAACGCCCCGAGGGTATTTCCCCAATTCCGACGAATACCGGGTCATTGGGCGAATCCTGATTGATATACAGAGGCCAACTATCTTTCACAGCAACCACGTTAGCCAGCTCTCTGTTTTGCGAGCATGATTTGTAGAAAATGCATTACTTCCTCACCCTTCTGGTTAATAACTGAATAATCGACATGCAATGTCCCATACTTCGGATTTTCGCCGTCTTCTAGTCGAGAGACTCTCGCCTCCACGTGCACTGTGTCGCCAGGGTAGACAGGCTTGAGCGCTCGAAGACTTTGAACCTCAACCAACGCTACAATCGCGTTCCCGTAAAAACCACTGAGACCGACGAGACCTACCGCAATCGTGAAGGTAAAAGGACCGTGCGCGATCCGACTCTCAAAACGCGTGCTCTGGCAGAATACCTCGTCCGTATGCAGCTGATAGTGGTCTCCAGTCAGACCGGAGAATGCCGTCAGGTCACCTATATCGATGGTGCGGCCACGGGTTATCATCGTGTCGCCTGCTGCGAAGTCTTCAAAGAACTTCTCCGTAGGATCCTGAAATGTGCGATTTGTCATTGCCGATTTTCCTCAGAAGTTGTAGGACAAACTGACGCCTACTGTCCTTGGCATGCCAGTGTACCGCGCCACAGTGTCATAAAAGCTCGTCACGTTGTTCCAGTAGTATTCGTCGGTAACATTTTTGCCCCACACCATTACACTCCAGGACATGTCGCTGGAACGAACTCCTGCACGTACGTTGAGCATCTCGTAGGAGTCAATGCCGTAGACGCTGGAACCACCGATAATGGCTGATGTTGAAGACCGTGCCATATAGTCGATACCAAACAGAGCGACCATATTGGAGCCTACCGGCCACTCGTAGGTACCACCAATGTTTGCCTGGTTCTCTGGGCTGAATGGCACGACTGTTCCAGAGAAATCCTGAGGCTCACCGACCGTGGTCTCGTCATTCTCACCGACGAATTTGTCGATGACTGCATCAAGATAGGTATAGTTCAGATACAAAGTGAGACCTTCACTCACAAGGTAATTTGCTTCAAGCTCGACCCCGTCTACGGTCGTCTCAGGCACATTCACCAGCACATCCAGCTTGCCGAACATCGGATCAGTCAGCTTGGAACGCAGCTGTCGATCTTCGTAGTCATAATGGAAGACCGTCGCATTCAGCTGCATTCTACGTTCAAGCAGGGATGCCTTTACACCTGCTTCAAACGACAGCACGGACTCCTGAGTTACCGAAACAAGCTGGGTATTGGTTGAACTCGCTAAGGCCGGCAGGCTGCCGGCCTTATAGCCTTCGGTAATATTTGCGTACAGCAGCACATTGTCCGACGCTTTCCAATCCAGGCCGAGGCGCCAGGCTGTATTGTCTTCATCGAGGACTGCAAAGTGATTCCCTGGAAGACCCGTGGGCGCATTGCCGAGAATCCCATTGGTATCCAGTGTATGGCAGGCACCTGGCGCAACGGTGAACGGCACCGGAGGATCGATACCCAGGCCCTGTTGAACAGGAATGGTCAGCATTGTGAACAGCTCGGCGTTACCACCTCCGGGCACATCTGTATTGCACCCCTCCATCTCTCGACCAGCTTCGGTGTAGCGGATACCCGCCTTCAATTTGAAGTTGTCCATTTCGTATTCGCCGCTCGCAAACACGGCCCAGTTATCCATGGTCTGATCACTGTAATAACCACTAAATCCCTCCAGTGGATAGGCGACAGTTACCGTGGAAACCGAGAAGTCGAGCAGGTAGTCGTCTCTGGCTTCGTCTTCAGAATAGTTCGCACCCACGATCCAGTGCAGGTTACCTTCCCCTGCACTTGCCAGGCGAATTTCCTGCGCGAAGGAGGTGACTTCACCCTCAATTATCGGAACATCAAAGTTGCGCTCTGCGACACCGTCTCCATCGTACTGCAGGTAATGCTCGTAATCGGAATAAGACGTCATCGACGTGAACGTCATGCTGTTCGCGAAATCGTAATCTACCCGCAGCGTGAAGCTGCTCAGGCTGTTATCTTTTATAAGACCGATGGAATCAGTGAAATCCGCCGCGCGATTTTCTCTGGGGGCGGACGGATGATCCTTGATAGACACAGCATCGGCCACTGCCGGAATGTTCGGTCGATATTGCAGAAACTGGGGAGCCTGCGGCTCACCCTCATCCTGCCAGTAATTGATCGT